>Ga0068630_1000316_pt1 | contig 15147 bp, 8 predicted proteins | sample InSIn4gowninarea_FD_77433 | JGI IMG/M metagenome (GOLD analysis project Ga0068630, IMG submission 77433) | Clean room microbial communities from NASA Spacecraft Assembly Facility at Jet Propulsion Laboratory, Pasadena, California, USA -... ... | reverse complement strand
TGTTCATGAATACGCAGTGTATAAACTGCATTTTTATATAGAATAAACTTCTAGTTCAGCATAAGTATATATTTAAGATATATTTAAGTTAATGATAGAAAAGCTACTCAGAAAAATATATACATACATCTACTATGTATACATTTTTTAATTTTATTTACATTATGTATATATTATATTACATTTTTGAAAATGTTTTAAGCCTTAAAAATTCCTATATTTTTATATTCTTTTAATATTCACTTTTGCTTTTAATTATTTTACTTTTTTCTGTATTTTTAAAATTTTTTGTTTTTCTTTGTGAAATATACATTTTTATATGCATAAAAAACGAAACATATTTTGAAAGAACACCATTCCTTATATAATAATGATTGATTGTTCTGCACACCTATTTAAATTCAGTGGTAAAATAAATTTCGCTCATAAATATTTTGAACAAAATTGTTGAAGTTCAGAAATGCTTTCAAAATGTTCAATCTCGTGCAAAGTTGAAAGAAAACGATTGCTTAATGCCTCAACAACACATGACAGAAATCCTATAAAGAATGCATTTCAAACCTTTTAAAAAAAAATTACCATAATGTAATTATTGCATCTCGACATCAAAATGAATTTGATATTCGAATTTCAAAAATACTGGACAATCTTGTTGTTTATAAGAAATGATTGAATTTGAACAGACAACTTTTACTTATATCCAGAGGCTTAGATTATTTGCAGAAAAACAACTACATTGTCATGGGATGCAAAATTTGAAAGGATTTGATTGAATCAGAGATAAAACAAACATTTTATTCAAAACAGATAAACAAATTATAGGACCTGAGCATTTTTTAGCCAACATAATGAATGCCAGGAAAAGATAAAAAGAATAATGGAAATTCATGCTAAATGGTTGCCTGTAAATATGGCCTTTAAAATTAAAGATATAAACTATTTTCCCAAATCACTTTTCTCAGACAATATTCAGACAAAATGGAAGATCTTAAAAGTTCAGAAAAATAAGAACACGTTACATACAAATTTCTGTTGTTTATTTGAATCTCTGTATTCTCTGTTCCTACCAGCTCTACATCAACCGAGCAGATTTTTTCAACATTTCGCTTCACTGGTCAAAATTAAAAACAAACTTGAAACAGAACAATGTTGTAAAAATTTACAATTACCATTTCAATTGCAATCAAAGTGAATATGATTGATATTTAGAAATGAAATTTGTGTATAAACAATGTAAGATAAAATAAATTGATATGGAATGATATAAGTTTGCGCTGACTATTACAATAGTTTCATCCTATATTATTTGTCTAAATTAGGGACAGCCAATGTTTTACAGTTCCTGCATAATTCCCCCCCCCCATTTTTATTGTTTTACATGCCTCATAAAAAATATGTTAATTGTATATATTTACATATAAATAAAAGAATATTTTTCTAGATTTTTCATTAGCCACTACTAAAGCATCGAGTCAAAATGAATTAAGAATAGATTCTGAACAAAATAAAGTCAAAGACCCACTTTCAAACAAAATATGGTGAAGCTGAAATTTTTATAGTGGACACAACTGACATTAGAAAGAATTTCATTCTTATTATATATAAAAAAACTTCAAAAAATATCATTTCTACTGTCAAATTAAAATGATTTTGCTCAAAACTACATATTACAGCTGAAATTTCTAAACCAATAAAATTATATTAAGCAAAAACCCACTTTCTAACAAAAAACCAATGGGTTTTTGTAGGTGGGTCCAATTTGCCAACCCTGCTGAAAAGTGCTTTTTTAAATTAGATATTAAATCGCAAAGTAAAAACAAATTTCTCTTATTAATTAAAAACTAAATAAAAATCGCAGCGAAGATACACATGCTTCCATAAAAATAAGCAAATGCCATATTTCATGAAAATACCTACCAATTTATATATTTATATTCTCACACGTTTAACGCATTTATATAGATTCAACACATTTTCAAGTACTAAAATGGTATAAAATTTATGAAATGAATATTCATGAAAACATTTAAATTTCCATATATTTACCCCACAATATCAATGATTTTTTTTCTTTGATCCGACAAGATTAGAAGCCCGGCCCGTCAACAGATTTATTAAGACAGGCACTTGCAGGTCTCTAATTAGATGCTTCGAATTATCGGTGCTAACCAAGAGTATAACTGAGAAGAAATCGTTTAGAAATCCCTGCCATCCACTTAACTTTCGGGGATAAAACTTGATAAAAGGCGTAGCAGAGCTTATTGCTTCGGCATTAGTCATAATATAAATGGATTCTTCAGTTTAAATGTTTTTCGTTTCAATAAAACCAGAAATTTTCATTCACTCAAAACCCCCATATAGGTGACTCACATTTTGTTGCAGTTAATAAAAATTTCAGAGTATCACAGTGCTAACCTAAAGCACAATTAAAAACCAAGTGTAGAACACTGTAGATTCGTACAAATTTCATAGAAACGATCACTTTTTATATGTATAGAAAGACAGATTTTATACATAAAGATTGTTATGCTAGAAATCGGTTTTAATATCAGCCCATAAAACCATAACTGAAGCATAAGACAACGCATTGAAGCACAAATCAAATAAAAGTGGGGTAAGGCAGCTGTTTTGAAGTCACGTGAAATACCGTCTTCAGTGCAAAGGACGAAGTTTTCAAAAGAGAACGACGGTCGTTTCATAGGAAGCAGCCGTTTTGAAAACTTCGGCCTTTATACTGAAGACGAAGTTCCACTAGACTTCGAAACAGCTTTCCCTTTTATTTTGTGCTTCATTACTAGAAATGTAACGAATATCGACTTGGCCATATACAGAATATTCGGCGACCGAATAGTTAGCTTTTAAAACAAGTTTGACCTTTGTTTGTAATTAAAATAATTTTTCAATTTGAACTGAATGTAAAATAGATATTAAAAGTGTCTTTTTAATATTTATATATTAAAATATAGCTTTGTTTTTATTATAAATAATTTGGTGCCAAAAATTGGAAACATGAATCTCACAAATTTAAATTTTTTATAATAGCATGTTCTACTCTTAATTTTTGTATATTAACTAAAATGTACTCGTTACTAATATATTTAAAAATTTGCATTTTTTTGGTGCGAGTGTTGAAAAAGTATATTAAAGCTTTAAAAAAATTAAAATCTTGCATGTGATGTCTTTTTATCAAAATTTATTTAAAATTTTTATATAGTAAATATTTTTTCCACTGACTCAACATGTTATTTGTATTACTTCACTTCTACTTACTACCCTATGAGATTTTTCTCCTTTATTTCGTTTAAAATTGTTAATCCTTTTGCAATGTTTCTTCTCTCCCAAAATATACAATGAGATGCTTACTAAAATTGACCTGAGAAAATGACCCTATTCAAGTATTCTATTGTGGGATGTTTTGTTGCTATATATTTGTCATCTAAGGCATGCTCATTCAACTGTCATGCTCCCGAAAGGGAAGTGGATGCAGGAGCATGCCGTGGCATGAATATTTGTCATCAAACCTATTGGAATGCACGTCTACGTCGTAAAACTAGTTCCTTAATCCTTGTTGAAATGTAGATAAGGTTTGATGTTGCACATGGAAAAGTAATTCTAGGTCATGCAAAGCAATCTTTGGTGACTAATGCATATGCTGCACCTAGCAAAATAATTTTACTTACTATACTCTAAGCAGTTTATACCTAATAGAAAGTTACGAGTTTATTTAATAAGAACAGTTTGGTTTGGAAATTTCTGAACCTCAAGTAGATAAAACTAAAGCTTAATGCAAACTATGTCATTGCCTATTATCAAGATGAGGCATTGGGAAAAGAGCTACTAGAACTTCATTGGTGAATCGCGTAAAATAAAAACACCCCAAGCATCACAATGAAATAAATTAGGGCAAATCAGATTGAAGTAATGGCTCATTACAGGAATCAAACTGGGAGCCAAGGAACCGAAAGAAAACAAACTTTGGAAGGAGTTTTAGAAAATAAAGCTTTAGGATAAAAATTATCCCAGAGCAATGAAATTCCATTAAATCATTGGATAAATCATTTCATGTAATCCAGCCATTTTCTTTTGTAGAAGATATAGGTTTTGTGAAAATAATGAAAGAAATTGAGCCAAGATACAAAGTTCGTAGCAGAAACTGTTTCTAGGGCACTTTGTCGCTAAGTATGTATAATGAATGTAAGGGAAAGATTTCATCTTTACTAGAAACAGCAGAAAAGATTTCTTACTACAGATATTTGGACGAGTACCATGAATAGCCAGTTTTATAAGTGTGACAGATCATTGGATAAATGAAGATTTTAATTTTTATGATGCTGCTCTTAGCGCAAAATATTTCCCTGGTTCTCACACTAGAAAAACTATTAGTGATATAATTAAAGATGTACGCAATGAATGGACTTTCAAAAGAATTCATCTTGTTTAAAGGGATGGTTTTAGCAATATTATACAGATGAACTAAAATATTGTAAGTATGCCCTTTGAATGGATTGGTTTGTCGCTGCAAGGTCATTTTTTACACACGAGGGCTAATTAGACCGGGACCTACTGTTTAAAGTGGATTCCAAATCACTACGAACACCCAAGCCGCGGTTATTTTCGCGGGAATCGAACCCGCGAAAATAAAAATATATCCGCCGGGAAAGCATAAATAGGTAAGCTAAAAATTGTTACATTTTATGTCGACTTCTCGTGATTTAAACATGAAAAGTGATATATTTTGCATTTTACTATTAAAGGCTCTATATTCCTTGTTTAACCCTATCACTGTATGTTTTGCAATACAAAATGACTACCTGCCTAATGTCCGTACGGGGTACCAGGTTACAGTAATAAGGTTCACGATAAATTTGTGACCAGAAAACGTCAAATTATTGAATGCAGTTTTGTATTATGCAATCTTAAATGAGTAAATGAGAGATTTTCCAAAAATACAATACAATGGAAAATAATTTTCAATATTTTTCATTAAATGTAATTAAAAACAAATTAAAATTTTATTTATTATGGTGAAATTATTCGACCAAATATCGGATGGCATTCGGCCAGGTCGAATATTGGTCACATATTGAGTTGGCTTTTTCTTTAATTAGCAACATAAAGCATTTCATTTGGATTAAGTAAAAATCAGATGATTTAGCATACTTTGCGACCAATGACACTGTTCAAAATTTGGTTCATTCGTTGTTGCTTTTTCATTTAATCTCATCAATTTCACATTCAGATGCATAAAAATCATGCTTGAAAATTTATCTACATAAGTATGAATGCGTATGCTTACTTTAGGTGACATTTTATTTCATGTTAGTTTTTTACGAGGATTTACGACGAACGGTCGTGAGCCAATTGATTCGGAAGGATATTTGAATTTATAAAGCTACTACATTAACTTTTGGAATCTTGCATCCATTGCATTTCATGGTCAGTTTTTCAAATCCAGAAATGCGAGCTTGTATTTTAATAAAAAAAGGTTACTTTACAAACAAAAAAAATGTCTGAAACATTAGAAAGTGTTATTGCAATAGTATAGACCGAGAAAGCGAGCGCGAAAGTCTAAATTTCTGTATCAATTATTTTAAAAATTTCAATACTTCCCCCCATATTTTGAAGTAATGCAGATAGTTTTATTTTTTAATCAACTGGCTGTGCTCATGTTGAGGAAAAAAAGACATTAGTTAACGTTTGCAATGGATATACCTAAAAAACAGCTTTAAAACTACTTAATTGAAAAATCGCGCGATTTGAATCCGGAAAAACCAAAAGATTCATACTATAAACAAAACCCTTGTTAGAACAACGAATTATAATTTCCTTAATTTAAACCAGTAAAATGGCAAAGTATGTTACAATGTATTATAAATTTATTTAGTTTTACAGAAGTTAAGTAACGAATCTGAAAATTTAACCCGATAGGGAAAACATGAACTATAAGATATATACTTCTGAAGCGAATATCTTAGGTTTTCATTAAAAAATGCCATCTTAAAGAAAAAAATGAAAACTTTAAACTGAAGTTTCAAAAAAGTGTGCGTAATGGAAATTAAGTGGTAATTATCTTGGAAATAAACTTGTGCTACTGCAAATTGAGACTTAAAGAACGACCAATTCTCGGGAAGATTAAGTTAAGCATAGAATAGCTCTTTAATTACGCCTTGGATTGAAACATTCTCTTTTTTTCTGCTTGTTCTCTAAACATTTTAGTACAAACGCGCGGGAAATCATTTTTGTGTTTTGTAGATTTTGCGATGCGAGCGAAATCATTAGGCGACACGAAATCCCTAAAGCTGGGAGTAACATGTTTTAAAAGAGAGTTGAAATCATCTCGAATTTTAGCCTCTTTTGTTATATCGCCTGTCTTTATTTTTGAGTTGTGCTGTGCGTATTCTGTTTTTTGTATTGATTCTTTGTTAAGACGTCAAGAATCAAATGCGTTTCTAAGTGCTGCGATTTTGACAGATTTTTCACATCTTAAATGTATACAAAGTTTTAATGTCAGCTTAGACCTTTTTCACAGAGTTCCTACATTAGACAAAAACAATCTAAATAAGGTTATTTAACCTTTAAACCATCTTATTTTCACGAAAACTGTCATAAAATTGTCTATTTTATTAGAGGAAACTATTCAATAATAAGTGTATAAAAATAAATCCATTTTTAGTTTTTGGATTGTTTTTTAGCTTGAAATCAAACGACTGAATGTTAATTATCCTGTAAATATATAACAATGAAAAATCATGTTTCAAAATAAAATTGAGTTATGTAAAACCTGTGTATAACAAAATTAAATATACGTAATTTTATTCTATACTCGACAATACAGCGTCATCATCATTGCTGTCAAGTTTAATCTCCGAACATTTATAAGAAGTCAATTGTTAACCCCTTGCAGTACGCTGAAATTCGGAACAAACCGTGCCTAACTTATGCACACGCATGTTCGCAAAAAGAGCCGTGCGGAGTCTGAGTTTCGGAACTTTTAAGTACGTTATCTTACGACTAAGTGTAGGATAGCCGCACTGGTGCCTACTTCACGTGATAGTGCTCTTATGAATTTCAAGATTCCAAATTCCAAGATTTTCATCACGAGTCAGACTCGTGAAAATACTGCAAGGGGTTAATAAACATTCTCAGATCCACTTACACTAAAATCAGAATCCAAGTCACTTCCGGTCCTGAATATATAACATTTTAATTATTTCAATATATTTTCTCACTGAACACAAACCATGTGCTTAGTGAAGCAAAATAATAAAATACATATTACACAAGTAAACATTTTATACTGCAAAACAAAGAAAAAACCATTTCCCAGCCCCGTATTTTTTAACCGCTTCCCTTACATATTTTTTGAAAAAAATGGCAAAAAATCATTTTTTATTTTGTTATTAAATACAAGGAAACGAAACAAAATGAAATATGTAGTGTTTTAAGGTGAATTTTGATTTTTTTACAGGTGTAAAAGCATTAAGTTTAAATATTAGTTTATTATCCCGAGTTTTCTCGGGAAAATGGATAAAGTTAAATAGTCGCCTTCGTGCGATAGTTTTTAAGGGGACTGAGACGTCCTCGATAACGAAAAAGCAGTTGAAATTGTAATTTCAAATAAAGGGTCTTTTCCCCACAAAAATGTAATACCTGAATGCTAACTTTTATAACTATTAAAAGAATATGATATCTTTATTATGAAACAGCAAAGATATACTTTTAAGTTGCATTATTTGTTTTTTTAATAGCCAGGCGAAAAGAAGCTTTGATGCAAATGTCTGAAAATTCATAACCACAAATCGGTACGCTCAGAAAAAAATATTTCTCATAAAATCAAAAATTATCAAAATACATGAGTAAAGGTTTAATAAATATAGTGAACCTGTTTTTAATTTAATATACAAAAAAAAAGTTATAAAAAAATTAAATACCATATGACATGCAAATTTAAGAAAAAACATGTTTTTTCCAACATATATAGCACCTGAAAAAAACTGCTGCCCAAAAATAAAAATAGGCTTAATAGATGTACAATGTTTATATATATTACAGCAAAAAATGAATATTTGTGTGATGCATAGAATTTTATACAGGTGTACCTAAACATGAGGAAAACATGTTTCGAGAAAAATGCTAAAAACTGATTTACTATTGGCATGGCTCCCTTTGTTTATATTTTTAAACGTAAATTGCTAAGCTTTCAGCAGTTCAAACCTACACATACTATACATTTTCGGAATCAGCGTAATGTCCCCTATTTTTTGAGACTAAAATTGAAAAATCTATTTTTTTGAAGATCAAGAGGTTCCAATCCCCTTAAAACAAGGGACAACATTGGCAGTAAAAGGAAAAGGAGCAGGTAACAACTTAGTTTTTTGAAATGCATGCCATTTGACGAGCTGCCGGCAAATCGTCCGAATCCGAATCTCTTGAACTATCGTCTTCAATAGGGCTGCATGTAGAAGAATCGCTTCCACTATTTTCAGTGTCCACCTCTACATAATCTATCTAAAATACCATCTCTTTTGCTATCTTGCATCATCGCCATTACTTTACATTTTTTCAACGCAACTATCCGTCTTTATACATTAGTAATCCACAAGCCGACGGATACTATACAAAAGGAAGACGAGTGAACACAGTCTCATCAAAAGAACCGCGAAACCAAAACGTGGCAAACTGCCATTCAAAGGTGAATATTTCATTTCGACCAGACCGAGTAAAACCGGGATAAAACAAATCGTACTGACAAATTTTGCTTCGCCGGAGTTTTCTAGGGATAATTAACTTCAATATATATGAACCCGAGATAACTCGGGATAATCAGGCAAGCGGTTAATCTTTTTACCGTGTCAGTTTAAATACTACAGCTCGGAAATATCACGGGCTCTAGAAATAGAGAGCGAAACCTCAGCTCGTGATTTTGACGGGCACGAGACGGAAGGGGTTAAGTAACGATAAACATTTAACAGTTTTAATAAAGTTCAATAACTATTTTTGAGCGATAATACAAAAGAATGTTCACTTGTTAAAAAATAAATTTATCGAGAGAAAAATTACTAAAATATTGCAGAGTGAAAACGGAGAGTACAATAAGAGCGGAGTCGATTTTTATGGCATTGCTTTCTCTTAATCTGGAAGCTTGAGTTCAAATATTAAAACGACTTTTATTATTTATTTTAAAACGTCTCGATAACAGGCCTTGAGAGATAAGACAATACCCCATGAATATAGACAAATGTATCATAACACAATCTATTCTATTCATTTTAGTTATTAGAAATTTCAGAGAGTCAGCGACAAAAACAGATCATATAACCACATGCAAAACACTGGGAGGGAAAATGATGGGCCACTTACGAGCAGACAGAAGCGCTATAGAGAGGAGAGAAGCGCTATAGAGAGAAGCGCTATAGAGAGAAGCGCTATAGAGAGAAGCGCTATAGAGAGAACCACTTATAGTCGATCTAATTGTCTCGATGGGAGCAGATAACCTTCAGAATTTTCTAGAAGCGTGATTTCTAAACTGGAAGATTGACTGTAAATAGAACCACGAAAAATGCCTATAATTTAATTTCAGTGCGTAATTACTCATTCTGGAATAACTTTACATAGCTAGAAAACTTAGAACTTCTTCTAAATAGACAAACTTTTATATAAATATTACTTTCAACAAGAAAATTTAATATGAAGAATTTCGCCACTGGAATTTTAGTTCTTTGAAACGAAAACTTGCATGCATAAAAATAAAATGAAGAAATAGAATGAAAAAAAATGCGTAGCTTGCCAAGTATATTTTTTTCCTATTTTGACAAAATTCTAAACGAAATTTTTCACTACAAAAACTTCACCGAGTAATGTTAATACAAAGCAGGAATCTTCAAGATCTGGGCCAAATTTTATTTTTATTCTCAATAAATAGTCATCTGTCAAGGTTGCTCACAGATTAGTGTTATGTTACGTCAAAATAAATTCAGGATTTTATTTTTCCAGTCAACTTCATTACAAATGCTTTAACACCAGCATATTACATTCCAGCAATCGCAAAGTTTCAACTAAACGAAATAGGTTTTTCATTTAATTAGTGAGTAGCATTTCAAAAAATAGTTAACACCCGTATGTAAATCAAAATAGATTACACTAAAAGACTAAAAGTAGGGACGAAAGTATTTCAATTGTTTTTCTAATTCGATTTAACTGAGCATTTTTTTACAAGAAAAACTAAAGGATTTTTGATTTATATTCAAATATAAGTCGAGAAAACTTGGAAGAAAAACGAATTTAAAAGAATGGAAGTTGACTTACACGCGAGATCAAGAAAAAATGTTTTAGTGAAACTTAAAGAGTCGTCCAGTTGCGTAAAAGCGATCTTTTAAAATCGCCAATTCAACGCACTTTTGCCATTTTTTTAATGCAAAAGTTGTAACTCCAGGAAATGTCAGAAAGCAAGATTTAAGATGGTGAAACATATATACATGAATCTGTGTAGGGGGAAAATGGGAGGTTTGACCCACTTTTTACAAAATTATTTTTTTTTTGGGGTGTAATAAAATTTCAAAGATGATTTTATTTGTTAGCTTATAATGTTTGGCATCTTATATCATTTTTCTTCTCTTGAATTACCTACATTTTTTAATTTGATTTTTCAAGAGCATCCAAACTGGGTCAAACCTCACTTGACGGAATTTTGACTCACAGTAAGGGAGGTTTGACCCACATAAATTAAAAGTTAATAAAAGCCATGACGCAATAATTAAATATCTAGGTATAAATAATTTCAAGCAGTGTACAATAATTGTATCTAAAAGGTTTAGGTTGTCGCTGTACGGTCATGTTTTCCTCACGAGGGCTAATTAGACCGGGGCCTGCTGCTTAAAGTGGATTCCGAACCACTACAAACACCCAAGCCCGAGGGGGGAATCGAACCCGCGAACTGCTGAACTGAAGACCACAGCGCTAGCCAATTCAACCACAGTTGGCCCTGTATCTAAGAGAGTACAATAATTTTTGTTTAGTAAATAAAAATAAGAAATAATGGGTTGGTTTGGTTTGTCGCTATACGGTCATTTTTGGCACACGAGGGCTAATTAGACCGGGACCTACTGGTTAAAATGGATTCAAAACCAATACAAACACTCAAGCCCGAAGCGGGAATCGAACACGCGAGCATCTGAACAGAAGACCACAGCGCTAGCCATTCAGCCACAGTTGGCCAGAAATAATGGGAAAAAAATGTTCAGTTTCAATCAGTATAGATTTTGATACTTAGAAAGGTCGCAGTCAAATTTTATTTTTCATCTTATTTAAAACTAATTAAATATTATACATTTAAGAAATGCAGTACTATCGTATGAAACTAAATAGGGAGGTTTTACCTGGGCCAAACCTCCCAGAATTGATGTGGGTCAAACCTCCCTTAACCATTTGAGAAAAAGTTAAAAAACACGTTAAAACCAAAAGTTAAAGTAAAAACTACATTGTCTTTTAGCATGTTAATTTAAGTATACAAACAATAAAACTCGCTTCTATATTTGTTACTGGCAAATGACATAGGAGAGATGGACTTGCAACAATAAAAAAAACTTTTTGGGCTGAAAAGACTTAACTTCTGATTACTCCTAGATTCTATTTGCAAATAACAGAATTAACATATTATTCTACTTGATATTGTTCTGCCATCTGCTGCTCATCAGTTGCATAAATGTTTAAATGTGAAAAAAGTAGGGTGGGTCAAACCTCCCTAGTTTCCCCTATATACAGGGATTTATTTCATTAAGGGCAAACGGAATAAGCGCCTGGGCCCCCACTTAATAAAGGCCCCTGAAATCAATGTTAAATGTCCAACCGTAGGAAAATGGTGTTTCACTTTATTAACCCATTACCTGCCATTGTCCCTTTTTTGGGACGCCACGTTTTCTATTTTTAGAATTATTTTTCATTCGAAAAACAGTATTTTAGATCGTATATTTTGCCATTATTTCCCAAAATAGAAATTTTATAATCTCTTTAAATAATACACTTAATTGTTTCAAATTTTTTTTAATCTTTTCAGAAATTTCAATAATTCAATAATTGAAAGTAAAATTGAATAAAAAAGTTTCGGCAGGTAATGGGTTAAAACGTTATAACATGTCATCAGATTCCAGATTATCATCTTTGGCAAATAAGGGCATAATAATTATGCATTTTATTAGATTATAAAGATGCAATCAAGAATTTAATGCTAAACTATTTAGGAAGAAATTTATTAAGTCATAAAATGCAATAAGTTCTTTTATATTCTCTCAACTGATTTCCATAATAAATTAAAATGCTTATTTTTTGAAGAGATGAAAAAATGCCTTTATTGTTCAAAAAGATTGTTATTTCTAATTTCCTCTTTTTGTAGCTTTGTTTTCAAAAGGAAATATTTGCTCATTTTAGTGAAACAAATTGCTATGAAATACTTCTGTAGCTATACCCTTGTTTTAAGAAAATTACATTTTTGATATTGCACGATTAACTGAACTGCTATAAAATGATTGAAGAAATTAATAAAAATTTTAAACCATTAAATATTGATAAAAATGACGTTTTCTGTGTGCGCTAATAATGTATACAAATTGACTTTTGTTAGACCTTTAAATGAAAGATGCATTTCATTGTCAGAGAATTCCTTAAAAAGTATTGAAACATACTGGGAATATACGAGTAGTTTCATATTTATAACTGAAATCAAAACTGCAAATGCTATGTCAATCTACAAAAAAGAAATTTAATAACTTGAGACTTTAATACAGGAATCAAATTGAAATTTCCACAGTAAACACAATATAGTTACGCAAGTGCATAATAAAAAACTTTTTTCTTAAATTTCAGTTTTCGCACTGCATTTTAGCAAGCTTTTATAAAAAGGGGGGGGGGTCATAAACGTGTTTGTTATGGACCCCGTTTTCTGCAAGTCGGTCCCTGTGTGTATATATAAGCTTCAAAACTTGAAAGCCTTTGCAAAATCCTAGTAACTTCATTAACGCGAATTTCAAATGAAAGAAATTTTCAGCCTCGTTCAACAAAATTTCGAATCTGTGGATAATACTGTGTTTGGCTTAGCTGTCGAGCATCACGATTTGAATAGGCTGAGTCAAATAAAGGCATCACAAAACGGCCAATTCTAAAACTTCTTCCATAAAATAAGCACAGCGAAACGCTATTCCCTATATTCATTATACAGGAACACTGCACATTTACATTTTCAATAATACCGATGCTACTTAGTATCAAAATATCAATTGAGGCAATCGCTTGCCTAAGCAACTTATAAATCTGAAACCGCAATGAGCATAAAGGTGTGCGACATATACCGAAACATTTCCTGCTAAAAGTCAGCAATTAGCAAAGACATCACAACTGACACACTTATGAATTTATGAAACACAAGGTAACAAAACCTGTTAAACATTAAGTCTAAACACCGTATTGTTGTCCGTTAGGTTTCAACATTTGAAAACATGTCAACATTTGAAAACATCCGCATCGCCCTGAAACTTGAGGCCCGTTAGCACATTTGCACCAATTATGGCCCGGCCCGTAATTACGGAGAACTACGAAATTTCCGGAAACTTTATACATGAAGACAAATAGATCGACATTTTATATTACTTATTTATTGCATTATATTGATATCTAAGGCGCGAATTTTGATGTAAAAAAATCACAAAATGTTTAAAAAATGTCCTAAAACACTTAAAAATTGCCTTTAAAATGCACTTATGCACTTTATTTTATTCTATGATTTTAGAATCATTTAATTAAAGGACACAATAAAATTTATAAAGTCATAATGCAAATACCAATACTTTTAGGTAAACATTAACAACCGAATTTCTGTTTTAAGAGCATGTTCAAATGTAAGACTTACTTTAAAAGATTTGTTGTTTTAAACTAAAACTATTTCCCCCCTTAATCAAAGCTTAATTACATTGAATTATTCGGTGCTTTTTAATGTTGCTAAATGCTAAACCTTCTGTGTTCAAAATGTATGTTCTTATACTTTGAAAAGTCGATGTCTATGAATGCGCATACATGAATACAGATTAGCTTATACAACGTTACCAGATTAGCTTATACAACGTTACCAGATTAGCTTATACAACGTTACCAGATTAGCTTATACAACGTTACCAGATTAGCTTATACAACGTATTTTCCTTCGTTGTTTAAAGTCTCAGCTTCACTATTTGTGAAGGAACTAAAAGTCTGGTTTAAATCGATTGCCACTTAACTTCATTTGAAGAAGGTCAAGCGAGAGGACACCTATTTGTACCACAAAAAGAATGTAGACAACATAGGTATCATGGCTTCACATCTTTTGAGAAACGTGAAATAACGAAATCATACTGAAAAAAGTAAAATTTCACTGAAAAGCCCAAAAAATTCTTTAAAAGGCTAAAAATGCTCTAAAAAGGGGAAACTAAGAAAATATGCAACAAATGCTAAAAAATGCTAATATCAAAATCCGTGCCTTATTGATAACTAGTATTAAAAAAAAGCCGCCCAATGGGTATTGTTGATAGTGCGTCTGCTTAAGTCATGGGCCCGAGTTCGATTCCCGGGTGAAGCATGAGTGTTTCCCTGTGATGTCCAGTTAGGGGCAAGGATGGTCCCGCCCACCGGGTGCCCGTCACAAATAGGCAATCAATTTAGGCGATACGCCAGAGCTAAAGCGTATCGCTAATATTTTGACATTGAGTGGCAAGGCACAACAACTATTTATGTCTAATATAATTCTGTAATAAAAAGCGAATGTTATCAACTTAACTTTTGAGTTTGATGTACAAAACATTCTGAAAAGAGCTGTTTAAAATTAGTTGTCAATTCGTGAAATAAAAAATATGGAAATTTCACTTGTTAAAACTAAAGTAAAGCTTAAAATGCCGCAGCGAACGTTCCATAAAAAAGCAAATATGAGGAGCATTTTATGAAAATATCTGCCAATTTTATTTCATGTTTTACACGTTAAACACATTTATGAAAATAGACGTTTTCAAGTACTAAAAAGTAACAAAATAAATAAAATGAATATTCATGAAAATTTTTAATCTCTATATGGGAAAAAGATACTCGACAATGTCAATTCATTTGACCCCCCCCCCCCCAAAAAAAAAATTA
>Ga0068630_1000313_pt1 | contig 15191 bp, 5 predicted proteins | sample InSIn4gowninarea_FD_77433 | JGI IMG/M metagenome (GOLD analysis project Ga0068630, IMG submission 77433) | Clean room microbial communities from NASA Spacecraft Assembly Facility at Jet Propulsion Laboratory, Pasadena, California, USA -... ... | reverse complement strand
TCCGTCTCAAAAAAAAAAAAAAAAAAAAAAAAAAAAAAAAAAAAAAAAAAAAAAAATAAAAAAAAAAAAAAAAAAAAAAAAAAAAAACCTGGTATTATGTGGAAAACCGTGAATTATGCGCAAAATTGTAAACTATGCGGAATTCCGCATAATCGCATAATTTATAGGGCCCTAAGTATAATTAAAATAAGTTTCAGGTTTGATTAATTAACTATGCTAGAAAAGTGTTAAAAAGAAACAATCATTTTCCTAAAAAACAATATCTAAAATTTTCAAGTGGGAAAGATACTACTACTTTTATTATAAATTCAAGTTTTCTTTAAAAAAGTTAATGAGTCACTAATGAATACCATCAAGAAAAGTATTTTATGATGATACTGAGTTAGATCTTTTATCAGCATGTTATCTTTATTTGTTTCTTTGATATTTGAAAGAGAAAATTATTAAACTTCATTAAAGAAAAATTTCCCCTTATTATTAGAGGAACGCATAAATATTTTAAGATAAAAAATAATTTCGAGACTTATCAGGACCTATTGTTATTTTTAGAAGTTTTTGAGCCACCCGAGTCCACAGAAAGCAAAATGAATGAAAAAATTCCAAGGAATTTTTCAAGGAAAACAAGGTCAGAAAATTTTCACAAGTTCTGTTTGACTAATAAATAAATATAAAGAATAAAACTATACTTACAAATATCTTGTTAAATCTTCTATATCAACAAGCATGGAGTCCTGCTCCATATGCAGATCATCTCTCTCAAGTAAAAATTTTACAAGATCTTCATTTAAATCTAGAAGTAGGAGAAATTAAAACATGGTGAAAAATGCATATAAATGCCGGTCGTTTTTCATCAGTTTTTTTTTTCAATAATCACAATTAAAAAGTATTTAATTATGCTGCAGTGAATACATCAAAATAAAAAAGCTCTAGAAGAAAAACATTAACCACAATACTTTCTGGGTTAAATTTAAAAAAAATTAGACTAAAGGGAATCCTGATACAGTATACAAACAATGTAAAAATCCATCTTTTTGCAATAATATTTACAATAGAATCTAATCTAATATTGTATCTTTGTTAACATTAAATCATGTACAGATTACTTAAAGTTGGTATCAGTGAAAAAGAATTTAAATAATAGAACATACATCTAAAGATGATGAATTTAAAGGCAGTAAACCAATTTATTCATTATAATATATCTTATGTATAGATAAAAAATAAAGGACAAAAATATGCATACACAATTTACACAAAAAAAATATTTATTTTAAATCATGAAAAAAGCTCAGAGACATTAAACTTTTGAATGTGCAAATAAATAACAATATGCATATTTTACCTACAAACAATACTCACTTTCAATTTGTGAATGAAGGTCATTTACAATAACTTGAAGCTGAGCAACATTCATGGCAGCTAAAGCATGGTATGTTAAATGTTTACCATCTGGGAATGGTATACCAACCTATGAAGTATATGCTTTATGTAATATACATAACTTTTGATAAATTTAACATAAGTAAAATATTTGTGTTAAACATACTACAGTTACTATTTTAATATTATTACATTGCGATATGTTGATATACTTTCATTGTATTACAAACTTCTAAATAAAAATAAAGAATTAACTATTTTTTTATAAGAAGTAATAAGTATTAAAACATACCATTTCAGCTATTGGACTTTTCTTCTTCTTCTGCCTTTCAATTTCCATCTGCATTTTCGCCATATCTTTGGCCTGAGCCAATGCTTCTCGAGCTTCAGCTTGCAAACGAATATGTCGGGTGAGTAGATCTTCCTCATTATGAGGGGTTTCTTCAGGTTTTGATGCATGCCAACTACGAGGGCGATTGAAAAAAAACTTTGGTCTTTGCCTCTTGGTCACTAATGTAGGAGAATTATTATTGTTTTGCATTTTTGTAGTACCCTGTAAAATTTTAATTTCATTAGTATACAAGTTCAATACCTAATATTTGATACACACATATTGAAAATCTAGAGATTAAAATCCAAAACCACAATATGTATAACATGACAATATTTTTAAATTTAAATTACTTTAATATTGACTTAATTTAAGAGAACTATAATACTTAAATATAAATAAATATTTAAAGAGAATTGTTCCACAGATTTTGCAAAATTCAACAAGCACTTTTTGAAGATTATAAATGGAAAAGATACACATTGCATATTTTTTCAATATTTTAAGATGTTCCAAAGACTTGGGAAGTATTTAGGATCTTTCAAAAAAACTTGAACCAGGTAAAATGTAAATAAATTATTGCCAGTGTTTCATTCATCTTACCAAAAAAATAAAACATTCTGTCTTCATACAGATTAAAGCAAGCAATGTTTAATAATGAAATTTGTGCACTAGCATCAAATATAAAAATATAATAGTAAAAACACACTTCCCAAGGAAAATAACTAATTGAAAGCCAACATAATATGTGCTAAAAATTAAACTCTAGAAAAAACAAATTTGGAAGATTTTTTAAATTGAAATTAAGATGCTAAATGCAGGAAAAAAGCATTTTTTTTTACAAAATTTAAACAAATGATATGCATGTCAGATAAAAAATACAGGCAATTCAAATTTAATACAGCGATTACAAATGGCTATAATAATTTAATTAAAAATAACATATCAATAAGAATTAACACAAAATGTAAAAAAATGCTCAGAATGTTTGCATACATTTTAAATGTTCTATAAGACTTCCCTTGGAACACAAGCAATATCTCTATAAGTGGTTCTTAATTTCACACCATACATTCTGAAGTATATCTGCAGTCACCAACACAAGCACATAAGGAATGTGTCCTGTAGTTTCTTTTTATAGGATTATATGAGAGATTCTAGGTATTTGCTCCCTTTACCAAAGCAATTCCAAAACTCCAAACGAACATTTTAAATGTGACTGTGTCAGCGATTCCAAGTATACTTCAAAATATATGGCATGAAATAGACTATCATTATCCAAATCTGAAAAATCAACGTAACAAAGCACAAATGTGAGCAAAAAATGCACAGACAGCTGTTTCGATTCCACTTGGGGAATCGTCTTCAGTGCAAAGGAGCCAAAAACAACAAAAGTCAGAATTGGCTTTTCTGAAGACTATTCCCCAAGTGGAATCGAAACAGCTGTCTGCGCATTTTTTGCTCACATTTGTGCTTTGTTACGTTGGTTTTTCAGATTTGGATTTACGAGCACAAAGGAATTTATTTACCTTTTTAGACTATCATTATGTTTTGCTAATGTTACCACGAGGAATCACATAGAACATTTATAAAAGATGTAAAAATATTTTAAACTTCCTTCTACATTCTGTGTAATTGTTATCAATAAATTATTCTCAGTTGAATAACTGCAGCTGTTTGTAATTACTTTGCTCATTTTGAATCACTTTGTAAAAGATAAGCTTTTAGGAATTTTTGATACACAGAAGGCTCTCCAATCTACACAAACTGGGACTGGATATTTTTGAATTTGCAGATTTTAGAACATTTCTTAGAATGTGTTGTTAAAACATAAATACAAGTACATTGATAGATATTATATACCTTATACAATTTTAATCCTTTATAAAAACACTTCATATGTGAAATATTAAAAGAATTACGAGATATCATTCATTTAACAATTTCATCAACATTAATGCCACTTAAATTGCATTTTTTATAATATTAATTCAGCAAATTTTCCTCTGCTTCTGATTGTTTGAACTAATGTAAAATTTCATCATTCCTGCCATTGACAATAAACATAAATAAGAAATTAAATACAATTTACTGTTTACAATGGAATCAGCATGTGCCGATTTGAAATAATTGATTTTAATTATTTCCGATTTTAAATATTTGATTTGAGAAAGTCTATTGTATTATGTGTTGCTTTATACCAACACATGTATTACTTCATTTCTATTCATATTTAATAGAATAATTTCATACTTTATCACATTTTGGAAAAGCTTCAGAAGGCAACAGTGGAGGTGAGGTTTTCTGCACTTGCGGAAATGAGACTTTAGCTTTATTTACAGGAAGCTCATCTTCAGGATTTGAGAGATCTTGATCTTTAGCTGCTTCATTCATAAAACATATCTGAAGATTGCCACTTCCTTTTAGACGATCAAAGGAACTTCCGCCATCTCGATGCTGACTAAGTTTCTCAGAGATATAATCTTCTGTGTCAGAATCCATGGCCAGTTTTCTTCGGATTTCTTCTCTATCATTTCTTCTCTTTTTTAAAAAATAAGAATTAATACAAACATTTAAATATAATTTTAAGTAAAATTTTACAAAACTAAATTATACTGAAAGTGAAATACTTTCTTTTTAAAACATATTTCAGCAAGATTAAGTCATATGATGATTTGAAATTATTTAGCAAGATATATGAAATTTATAAACTAAAACAGTATATTTGTCTTTTCATAAACAAATTAAAATCAAGAATTTAAAACCTTTGGTTACTAAGCAAAAAACAAATATTCTGTTTTAAAAATAAAATATCAACAAGACCATAAAACAGAATGAAAACAATGCAATCCTGCCAAAATGTTTCAAACATAACAAACCCTATTAAAAATCTGCAGCAGGACTCATTGATATTGAATCATTGTGCACCTGAAATAATCCATCATCATGAGTTAATATAAAGTTTGCTTAAGGTCAATATTTTAGGAAGGCATGTAGCTTCATATACTTATTTTATTATTTTTTGTTAACCATTGGAAAACGGTTATTATTCTGATGTTGAAAGAAATGTCGTCATAAATTTATTCAATTGCTGATTGATAGATTCATTTTTATTTTTAAATGCATGTGGATAAAACTGACATCAAGTACTTTCACCTTCATACCATGGCAACCGTATTGCTTTGACCAATAAAACAGAGGGAAAAAACTCAAATTAATGTGAAGTTTAGTTATTTTTCTATATTTTCCATGAGTAAAATATTATTTTAACATGGTAGAGATACAGTTTGGTGTTCTAGTGCAGAAAATTACAGAGATCAGAAACTCAGTGACAAACATTTAATTTTTAATTTAGAAAAGAGATAAGCTTTTAATAACTATTTCTGCTGCTCAATCTGGCAACAAGATTCTCAAAACCATTAATTCTTACATGCTAAGGCAACTATTTTGCTTACGGTAGTAGAAACAGACGATAATAAAAATCAATGCAGTTTAGTTGTTTTTTTACATTTTTCATAAGAAATAAACTAGAAAACTTTTTGCAGGTTACAGTTGCAAACTTATTTTTCCAGTGGTTAAACTGGAACACTGGCACCCAGACAGCTTCAATTTTTTTTTTTTTTAATTTACTTTTTAGTGTGGCTATTTGTATAAGACAGCTATTTTCTAAAAGAAAGCATTTGAGGCTGATATAAACATTATTTCTAGTTCACTCAAAAATGCACATTTTAGAAAGTATTTCAATTTAAAATTTGAAACTAAAATTAAACTTAATTAGTTTAACCTGTTTCAAGGAGAGAAAAGTTACTTTTAAAACAATTAAATTACTTAAAACATTACTTTTAATTTGTTTCATAAAAATTAACTATTAAGTTGAACAGAATTCAATACAAATCCAATCAACTACAGAAAATTCTGAAATATATGAAAGTGAGAACATTGGTGATGGACCAATAGGATCCATCAAAATCGTAAAAACAGTAGTTCACACTTAATATACTGTGTCTAAAAGAAACATTACACAACTACATTGATAAAAGAAATATTTGATTTACATTTTTGACAAAATTGATAAAAAAGTAAATAAAATGCCTATTTAAAGTATTGGTTTAACCTTATAATTACAAGAAAATTGTGCATTTCTACTTCTTTTATTTCTGTATTTCACCTTGCTACCATTCATAATATGTCTCATAATGGACCAGTCAGAAGATCGGTTCCCAACAGAATACCAAAAGCAAAGCAGTAAAGACTGAAGTCAGTACTTGGGAGGGTGAACACCTCTTGCTGGCTGATTGGCATGTGGGCCCATGTACACTAATGGGAGCTGGTGCACCTAAAATCTTTCAGAGCTCCAATATCCTCTAAACTTTCAAGTCTAAGGTGCCAAGCCAGGTGAAGGTGTCTCATACAGAAGCCTTCCCTTTCTTCTAGTACCTATTATCAGGGCTTGAAATGATGCAATCAGACAATAGAATTTACAGCAGCAACAACAAGAATACTATTCACAACTGAACCTTTCAATCAGCATTAGAATCTAAATTATCTTAAAACTTCTTTCCAATGATATCATCATTTGTTAAAAACCTAATGTAAGAATTAATATTCAGAATCTATATTAAACTTATAAAAGCAAAATTTAAAAAAACCCATATGGTTAAGTTAAAAAAATATGGGTGAAATTGAAATTTATAGACCTGCTTGGTGTATTTTATTTTAAAAGTCACCAACAATGGCAGGTTCCTGTGCAGCTTCTACTAGAACACAATGTCACAGAGTAATTCAAATTTGGCATACATATGTATCATTTATTCAAAAAAAGTCTCTTAGACAAGCAGGTCCATAAAATACATTTGATCCAATATATAAGCAACATGGATTGAGAAATGTATGACATGGAAAGAAAATAATGGTATAAATACAAGGATGACTATTGAAATTTGAATATTTGAAAAATAAAAGTGCAATGACATTTTAGGACAAATTTTTCCAAATTTTAAAGGCCTAAGTAACATAGTTCAGATTGATTTTACACTATAAATTATTAGATTCATCATGTATTCTCGTAAAACATATATAATATTCACATTACTACAATTTTAAATTTTAAAATTAAAATATTAATACTTATTAAACCCATTTTAAAATTGTGCTGCTGCTTGGCTTAGTCGAGTCCTCCAACAATAGGGTTGTAAAGAACATGTTAGTTTAAGAAAATCATTTTACAGACAATATTTTTAACACTAAAAGGGTTCCAAACTTGTACAAATTAAGCACCAAAAACAAAGATGACTAAATTTATAAAATATATTTATGCTTTGGAATTTGAATCTAGTTGTTTCAAGCAACTAAAAATGGATTATCAGGAAATAAACAATTACAACTCTTTCATATACAAGAAAAACCTGAAAGTAATTTCACTTCACATCCATATACTTTAGTTAAAAAAATTCTGAAAGTGATAAAGGCACCTTTTACAATTAAAAGTTTAGATATGATAAGGAAGAGAATGCAGACATAATAAAAGTAGTACAGTTTAAATGCATAAATTTTAATATCTCAAAAATGAAAATATTAAATATTTATCAAATTCTGAATGAAATATTAAAATATTTTTTGTCTATATCTATATAATCTGTTTTACAAGTCTTATAAAATAGATTTTATATTTTATTAAATAGATAAATTAATATGTTATATTAATAGATATATTAAATAGATATCTAATTAAATTTCATGCCACGGCATGCTCCTGCATCCACTTCCCTTTCGGGAGCATAACAGTTGAATGAGCATTCCCTATCTAATTAAATAGATCATATGTTTATTAATATGGTAACATGAATGCAGAAAACCATGTTTAGTCTTAATCAAAGAAAGAAAATAGTAAAGCTTTAGTTTTGACATTTTGCTCTAAAATCAATCTTTTTACCCAAAACAAAATGCTAATCTTGTGTATCAAGTGCGGCTCATAAAGAAACTGCATTTAAATGAACCGTCAGTTTGTTTATGAATTCTACTGTACAGGTGTAACTTCGGATACACTAATACATATATATGCATACGCAAACGATGTTTTTCGAGCAATAATGTGTAAACGTTTAATGTCTTTAAGAAAGGAATGAATACAAACCTCTCCATCAAAGGAATAGTCCAAAAACCCATCATCATCGTCTATAGTTAATATACCAAATTCTTTATCGCATTCTGAACATGGATCTATTTCAATTCCATATGTAAAATCATCATCTCGTAAGAAACTCAGTGACTGATATTCTGGCTCAACTATTTCATTACTGACAATAGTATCTTGACGAAACGTAGATAAAAAGTTCCTTCCAGCAACATTAAATTTCTGTATGGCACCACCAAATTTGTTCTTCCAATTATCCATAATTTAAAAACAGGTTAAGTACTGAAAAGAGCAGTAAAATATGACATTACACAGTAAAAGACACACCTACGCACACCCAAAGCTGTCACAAGTTCACTCACGATAACCAATGTGAATGATCGCGGGCCATGTTCGTTTACATTTGTAATTAAAGGACAGGAACCGGAAATTCTCAACCGGTAAAGGTACCGTTAAAACCGCCAAACACAGCTGGCTTCTCAATTCGGCTGTGATTACGGAAAATGATTTTTTTTTCATATTTATGAAAAATCCAATCTTTAAGCAAAATTTTAATCCAACATTTTTCAAGAAATAGAATCGTTTGAGACTCTATTTTGTTCCCGTTCTATCCCGAGTTTCGCTCGAACACCTGTAGAGATCACTGAAATTATTCGGGGATAATTTCTGTTTCGTGATGAAGTCTCTCACTCCCCAGTGAGATCTCTTGATTAGCATCTCACTTCCCTTTGACGTTCCCCGATCCCCAATGGTGTCTGCTCGCCAGATTTACCAGCCTGCTTTTATGCCCTTCGTCGAATATGCGAGCCATTTTTCGAGATAAGCATTGCTTTCTCTATAGTAATTCTAGGTTAGTTTCTTTAATTTTTGTCCTTGGGCCTTTCGATTTTGCTTACCCTAAACAGATTTTATCACAACATTTGGTAGACAAAGTCGTCAAGTTGTTGCTAAATTATGTCGCTAAGCTTTATCACGTTTTTATTATATAAAGTCAATATAATACCAATATATCATTAGTTTTCTGAAAAGAAACTTTTTAAGCAGGGAAGCAAATGGACAGTTTTGTAACAATATGCAAATGAAATGTATGCATACATGAAATGTAACTGTTTGGATTTTTGACTGGTAATCAGCCACTATGGAACTCACAGCGATGGCATACTCTCTAAGCAGCAAAAATTAGCTGTTAAGCCGTAAAAAAAGTGTAACCCAGGTTACGCTCTTTTCATCTCTCATTTTTCATACTTATTCTTAAGCCACAGGCATACTGCCAACTATATATGGCTAAAGGACTTTGACGCGATTCGTTTTGACTATTGTATAAAGTCAACTGTGACCACTTCACTTTCTTCTTCTTCTTCTTCTTTACCCCCTAAGAGGCTGTTTATGATAGAGTCTATGGGAACTAAGCCCTTCACCCCGCCTTTTGTGAGGCTGCATACTCTCCCAGAGGGACAGCACGTCGCCCCTACTTCACCAATTGCCGTAGCTGTCAACAGATGGCGCCACGGACTACACACCTTCTACAATTTAGGCATAGACCCGAAGGAGAAGGACTTCACTTTCGATCACATTGATCCCGTTCAAAACTGACTTGCTGTTGCCGTTGCATCAGATTAACAAAAAAGAAATGTTAATTGAAAAAGTTGCAAAGGATTCATATATATAACAAATTACAAAGGAACGATAAAGACTAGACAAAAAGTACGTGTATGAACTATAATTACAAAAACTCGAGCTTTTCTTTACATTAAGACAATAAGTCTTCTTTAATATGCCTTCGGTAAATAATTACTCGATTTATAATAAATATTAAAATCAAACTTAATGGATTTCACATGACTAAATACCAGTCATCAAAAGAATTGCCATTGTAGACCAAAGTTCTATTTTCGAGGCAAATGCCATTGAGAAATAACAGAGAAATAAGCATATAATTTCTCCTACTCTCACAGTATCTCAAAACCAGAAAGGGCTAGCTGCTGTCGAGTGGCAAGCGTTCTGGTCTTGAGCTCAGCGATCGTGGGTTCGATTCCCGCTTCGGGGTTGGGTGTTTGTTATGGTTCGGAATCCACTTTAAACAGTAGTTCCCGGTCGAATTAGCTCTCCTCGTGTACGAAAAATGACCGTAGAGCGACAAACCAAATCCAAATACAACCAGAAAAAATGCAATTATTGAAATGCCGCCATGATAGAATTTCAGGTACTTTTAAGTACAAGTGAAAAAACGATGTAACATCAAATAATACCATAGTTGCATTAATCAGTTTGATGTTACGAAAATTCATGCAATGAAACATAAAAGAATGTTTATGTTCCGGAAACGATTGATCTTTAAAAAGAATAATGCGGGTAGAACATAAAATCTGGCAAAATAGCTGCGAATGAGATATATTCATCTCCAATATTTTAAATAGTATTATTTTATCTCATATATCTCACCAACATGTTCTTTGGAATAAATATTACACCCGGTTTGACTTATAAAGGAAAAGAAAATTAATATGTTTCGAAAACCGTGATCATGGCAATTTCAACAATATAATTAAATAAATAGAATGGAATTCAGTATACCTTCCATATTGTATACCTGATGATTTGACAAAATTTAAAGGCGTTATTATCATCGCATCTGACTTTCAAAGTAAATGCTACAGTTTTAAACATATTTCCAATATTTCAATATCAAAAAACCTCAAGTAATTTACTATAAAGGCAACCATTAAAAGTTATTAAAAAATATACAAAACATTTTAATAAACGATTTATTAAAAACATAGGCATTTCTTATTCATATTTTTATCAGTTTGACTTGTTTCCTTCATATACAAACTACGTTCTAAAGCTATATTTAAATTCATACTATATTTAAATAAAAACATAATAGTTAAAAGGAACATCGCTTACCCTTCTAATCCATTCGCTTTCTCTGTTCATTTTAGTGACGGCTGACCAATTGACGTGAGGCAAAGCTGTCTCCATATTGTATACCTCGAATAATTCTGGAGACTTTAATTTACTTTCACTAGCTTTTCCTCGAGTGTTGAAGCAGCGACTACTGTCGGTAGATTTAGGGGACACCTTGTCAACATGCGACAGTTTATTCGAATTATCATCCACTCCTGTAAGTCGCGTCGTCATGTTTGTCTTAGGTGTATCGAGAAATATTTCTTTAGAGTTGCTTCTAGAATTCTGTGAACCAACTCTAGAGGTATAAGGTTCTATTTCTGATTTCAGAGTCATGGAATTACATTTTGAGCTCTGAATGGAAACAGAGCTACAGATATTGTTCTGAGTATCTTCGATACAAGGAGGATTCTTTTTACCAACTGCTTTGTTAGTATCTCTGTAGAATCTCCAGTTGTCTTTGCAACACGCATGTACATTAGCGGGGAGCTTTGAGTAGTTCCTTTCAAAATTTTGATAAGAATTTGTTGGGGAAGTGGTAGTTTTAGATAATCTTGTATTCCCGCTGAAATTTCTAACTTCACTCCCGTAGTTAGAAGCATACTCTTTATCTTCGTTCGAGTTGGGTTTAACAAGTTCCGTAAGACTGAGAGTCTTGAAGCCGTTTACTATAGTGTAATTATTGAGGCGTACTCCATCTCCTAAAGTCCAGTAGCTATCATCACTACGTTCTTCAAAGGAATCGTTTACCACCCATGAATTGGATTCTCTATTTTTAAGGTATCTCTTATTGTTTTTGGTTTCTCTTGGGTAGGTGTTCCCATGTTTGACAGACATAGCTTTTGTTTCACGATAAGGTCGAGACGATACCGGATTTACCCGAATGTCCACTTGAACATCGGGTTGGGTAGTTATTTCCACTAAGCAGCAATCGCCTTGCATCCTCGAGACTCCCGAATCTTGAATTGATCGTCTCTTTTCAAACGTAATTTCCAAGTTCCTCGTAGCAAGCATGGATGCAGAGGGGGCGTTGTCACAGAGTATGGAATCGTCGTCCTCATTCCTCATCATTTTCCCAACAGGTAAAACGTCTGGGAGAATAACTTGACCTCGCGAAGGCCCAGCAGGGGACGAAGCAGCCGACGAGAAAGACATCCATGATGATTGCATGGACGGAGGGGCCCCCATGTCCTCCTCGTCAGCTTCATCATCATCACCATTGTTGTTATTGAGATTATTACTGCCTTCAAGTAGACTACCTTCAGCACTGCTGCTACTGGTAGTGCTGCTGCTGTCCTCCGACATGTCCGAATCATCGAGACTGGCATCGCTATTGCCCAAGCTGCTAACGTCTAATAAGGGACTAGTGTCACTGTAGCTGGCACTGCTCTCGTCCTCCGAGCTGGACCCACTGTCGTCGGACGACATAGCGCGGTAATCGCCATCCAAGAACGAAGCACTAACTTCAGTCGACGCAGCCACGCTCACGTCATCGAAGTTGTTGTTGTCGTTGATGTCCAGAGCATTGTTGTTGTTGCTGAAGAAGGGATCGTGACATTCTTGGAGATGCTGCCATCCTTTTTGCAATCTTGAAAGAGAAAAAATTTTAGGTTTCAAAACTGAAAATGAAATGAAACAACTACTTTTTAATGCAAAATACATATTATATAATTTATATTAATGGTGAATGTTCATAAATTGAAAAGCGTTTTTACGTTTTCTGTTTTACTATTTTTATTGTTATTCGTTATATATTTTAATGAACATGTTGTTGCTCAGAACTCCATTCTCTGTAAAACAAAGTAATTTGTTATGGTGGAAAATGATGACGTTTATTTTGATAACTCTGTTATTATACAGACGTAGTGGAAAAGAGCATAAGAATGTACAATATTTGCAAATTGAGTTAAAACCAACGTATGTATAAATATTGAATATGAAAATCACAACTTTAAAATGCCAAGTTTATAATTTAAAAATAAAACGCTTTTCTTTGTACGACAAGATATGTAGCATGAAACAGTTTTCAAAGACTGGAATGGTATTTGTGTGAAATTGCATACCTATGACTCAAGGTTTCCGGAGAAACTTTATCAGAGTTCTTCAGCAACAGTTCATCGACTTCCCTCGTCGAATTGTTGCTGCAAAAAGAGGAAATTCATCAAAATACTTCGATAATAAATGAAACGAGAGAAAATTAAAATTTTTAAAATAAATATGAAAAAATAATAAAGATAAATTTGCAAAATAAAGTAACATGTATAGACCAAGAATTCAAATGTGAACTAATACAGAAGATCGTTAATTCATACTTTATGGGTAAAGATTATTTCTTTAAAACATTCAAATTTGGCCAACGGTGGCAAAAGTCGTCTGCTGTATTTCTTGTTTCTAACAACACGTAGAGCGATTTGAAAATAATGTCCGAAATGAAGAAGTTTTCAATCCAGGGTAGAGACCTGCACGGGCCTATTTTTATAAATTTATTGTTGCCGGGGCTTGTAATCTTGTCGGATTAAAAAAAAAAATCCTTGACATCCTTGATATTGTTGCGTAATTTTTTCCATATGGAGATTTATATTTTTTCATGAATATTCACTTCATTTGTTTTATATCATTTTCGTACTTGAAAATAATATGTTGAATGTATTTATAGAAATGTGTTTAATGTGTAAAGAAAAAATATGAATCGGTATGTATTTTCATGAAATATGGCATTTTGCTTATTTTCATGGAAATATGTGAAACTTTTATCCGTTTAGCTTTTAAATAATAAGTGAAATATCTTTCATTTTTTAATTTAGGATTTAATGTCTAATTTAAAAAAGCACTCTTTAAAATATATTATACGTCACACTCAAAAATTGAATTGAAAACATTCATTTTTTATTAATTACAGATTAATAGATAGAAATAAATGATTGTTATTTTGAATATTAGTAACAGTTTCATGTGATAATAGTAACTAATAGTTTCTACTAACATAAAATGCCTGAAAAATATTTGTTTGTAGACAGATGTATTTGGTCCCGTTTATGTTGTATAAAGTTTAATAGAAATTTCGAAGTTGTACTCCATAATTACGGGCCGGGCAGGACCGCCCGTGAGATTTGCAATGTGATAAGGGCCCGGGCCGGCCCTAAAAATTCAAAATCGATCAGGCTCGGGCCGGGCCTCAAATTTCAGGCCCGTGCAGGTCACTAATTCAGGATGTATTACAAGAGTTATGTTTTGTTAAATTTAGTTGCTTTTTATTTTTTTTTTTCGAGAAATGACTTGGCTGCTTTGTATGTCTCTAATTGCAACGGAAATACCAGATCTTTTATAGAGATAAAGAGCTGTTATTTTGCACTACTTCAACCCATCCCTTTTTAAATTTCACTTACTTAAGTAATTATAATTAATTAAAAATGTCGTTTTCTTAAAATCATTTTTTATAAAAAAATTGAGACAAAAAATTAAAAAAAATAATGAAAAACTAAATTCATTAAAAAATATACAGCCTAAAGCTTATAATTTTTTCTTTTGAATAAAAAAAGGAATTTGGGAGATTACTTAATTAGTTCTGTAAATATTAAATAACAATAAAAATTATAATAAATTCATTGTTATGACAAACTTTGCCATTATTATTGCTCAAAACTAAGAAATTTTTTTTAACCTAATTCATTGTTTTAATAAAGAGCATTTTATTTTCAATGCGCAGGTTTCGTTCTCTCTTACTTCATAATTATAATCAAGTGATGTTTTATTTAATTGGATTTAAAGCCGTGTGATTGCGATTTATTTACTATAAAAGTTAATTGATGTTGCGTGTTTTTTTCCGCTCACAGTAGAGTTGGGCGTCTCACATTAAAATTCCCTTAAATAATACACAGTGGCAATGATTTTTATTGGCGAACGAGTAACGAACCATTCAATCCTACGTTCTGAAATGACACCAAAAAAATTCTCTCTTCAACCCCCTAATCCCACCTTATTCGACGCCACACAGCACGTTTCAACGACAAATAAATTTGTCGTTGAAACAGCAATTTCCCCTCTGAAACAGTTTGAAGCAGACTAACGAGAAGCAAATGACAAAGAGAGAGCAAAAATCAGTGAAGCATCTGTTTTTTCCTTCAACCTATTCGACATCAGAAAAACTATTAGGGGAAAAGAACAGTTTTTATTGAATAGAAGAAGTTTGTGAGGGATAAAATGAAAGCAGTTGAAACAACGAAATGGCAACGAGATGACTCGATAATTTAGCAACAAGAGGACTCGCGACAGAAGAAAAAAACGTATTACGTTTATTCTCAAAAACAGTTCTTTATTATTATTTTTTGTAGCAAAATTATATATATATATATATATATATATATATATATATGTATATATATCTATATATATATATATATATATATATATATATATATATATATATACATATATTTATAT
>Ga0068630_1000312_pt1 | contig 15195 bp, 12 predicted proteins | sample InSIn4gowninarea_FD_77433 | JGI IMG/M metagenome (GOLD analysis project Ga0068630, IMG submission 77433) | Clean room microbial communities from NASA Spacecraft Assembly Facility at Jet Propulsion Laboratory, Pasadena, California, USA -... ... | reverse complement strand
TAGGGTGTTTATTCTGACCGCTTATGATTTTTAGGTAATGCAATTGTATTATAATATTTATTCTATCATTCTTATCATCTCAGGTTTATTAGCAGGCTTGTTTTCCGCATACATCTTGTATCGTATGGGGGAACAGTTAAAATGGTTTGTGTTTACCATGATGTTTATAGCCGTCTTGAACTACATATTCTTTACCTTCAATTGCAATTTTTCCGTTATCACGGCAGGCGGATTCAGTTTTATGTAACTTATAATCGGCTAACCTGATGACCTCGGCTTTGATAAACCCCTTTTCAAAATCAGTATGGATAACACCGGCTGCGGCGGGGGCTTTCCATCCTCTTTGGATGGTCCAGGCCCGCACTTCTTGAACTCCTGCAGTGAAGTAAGTGATTAGATTCAAGAGGTTATACGCACCTGAAATCAATTTGTTTAGCCCGCTTTCTTCCAGCCCGTATTCCTCCAGGAACATCTGCTTTTCCTCTAAATCTTCGAACTCAGCAATTTGTGCCTCTATAGCCGCACACAATACTATGACTTCAGAATTTTCTTCCTTTACATTATCTTTCAGCTTATTGACCAGATCATTACCGTTAAGGATACTTCCTTCATCCACGTTCGCCACATAAAGCACTGGTTTGATTGTCAGTAGATGAAGGTCACGAATTGCCTCCAGGTCTTCCTTTTCTACTTCCATAGCCCTGGCATTTTTCCCACTTTGTAGCCATTTTTGAAAATTTTTAAGGATTTCAAGCTCTTTTCTTGCTTTGGCGTCGCCAGATTTCGCTATTTTTTCAGCCTTAAGTACCTTTTTATCTATAGACTCCAGATCCTTTAATTGCAGCTCTTCATCGATGACTTCCTTATCAAATATTGGATCAACTCCCCCAGCGACATGGACTACATTATCATCCTCAAAACACCTGATTACGTGAACAATAGCATCCACCTCCCTGATATTTGCCAAAAATTTGTTTCCCAGCCCTTCCCCTTTGCTGGCACCCTTGACAAGACCTGCTATATCCACAAATTCTATGACAGTGGGAAGAACCCGTTGGGGATTAACCAATTCCTCCAATATTTGAAGTCTCTTGTCTGGGACTGTTACCACACCCACATTGGGTTCTATGGTACAAAAAGGATAATTTGCCGCCTCTGCTTTGGCACTTGATATTGCATTAAATAAAGTCGATTTTCCTACGTTGGGCAAGCCAACGATTCCACACTGTAATGCCATGAATATAATTTCAATTAAATTTTAAATATGCGGTATTCCTTAAACCCTTTGCGGAATTCTTTGAAGGAAACCCTGAAAATAGTGTATATAGGTATGGCGAAGACCATGCCCAATATCCCCGCAATTTTTGCTCCGGCAAAGATAACAACAAAAATCTCAAGTGGATGGACTTTTACCGATTTAGAGAAAATTAGTGGCTGGAGCAGAATGTTATCCGTCAGCTGAACCACACCAAAAACCGACAAAATTTTAAATATAAACAGATATAATTCATTGGTCCCGGTAAAATTGCCCGTTGATAGTCCCACCAATACGGCAAATCCTGCCCCCAATAAAGGACCTATATAAGGGATTAAATTGGCTACAGCAGCAAATATAGCAATGGTGACCGCATAATCAATATCAACCAATTTTAAACCTAAAGAAGCAATGGTAAATATGGCACTCATTTGAATCAATAACCCAATCAGGTAATTGGACAACAGCCTTTCCACTTTATGGAAAGTGGCCACAGATAATTCAAAATACTGGTTGGGTATAAAATTGAGTACGTTTCTTCTTAATAGACCATTTTCCAAAAGAAGAAAAAAGGAAATAAATATTATGGAAATTACCGAAATAACAACGGAACTGGTAGTATTGATAAAGAGATTCAAGAACCCTTCAATATTAATTTCATTAAAGCTTCTAGAAAGGTTATTTCTCAAATTGGAAATCAAATACCCTGGTTTATTGTCTGTCAAATTAAATTTAATAAGTAGATTCTCAATAAACTCGACCGGTACCTGAAACCTGCCATAAATATAATCCAGGTCAAGGTTTTGGATCACCTCAATCTGGGTTCTAATCAAGGGGATAAAGAGCAATCCAATAAAAAATAAAATTAAACCGATAAGAATAAAAGAAATAAAAATGGCTACTGCTCTAGGGATATGCTGTCCCAGAATATGAATGCTGCCTATTCGATTGGTTACAGGCCGTAATGCTGCTGCAATGACCATTGAAAAAATAAAATAAAGTGTTATATCAGAAAAATACCAGCCTATAAATAAAAAGCCTAAAAGAAAAAGCAGCACATATAGGACAAGCTTTTGCATATAATTAATATAAAAAAAATGGGTTAAAAACAAACTATATTTGGGCTGAAAACTTACCCATATTCAATTTGTCTTTAACCCACCTTTTCTGGAAGAGGGAATTATTCCCACTTCAGGTCATCTCCGAATTCATTGGGGGATTCAGTCTTCTCTGTCTCCACTTCAAATTGGGTGAAATCAAAATCCGACATTAAATCGTTTTTAACATGGTCCACCGCCTCTTGGAGTGCATCTACAAATTTTGCAAAATCTTCCTTGTAGAGAAAAATTTTATGTTTCTCATAAAGAAACCCGTCATCCTTCACTTTCCTTTTACTTTCAGTGATCGTCAAATAATAATCATTTGACCGCGTAGCTTTTACATCAAAAAAATAAGTTCTTTTTCCTGCCTTTACCTTCTTAGAGAAATACTCTTCTCTATCATTTTCATAATTTCCTTCCACTTTCCAGTATTTATGGTTCTATATAAGAATAATTTTCCGGAAAGATAATCCAATTCGCACATAAAATTCAAACCATTGACAAGAAATTTTCAAATAACCTTACCAATTGATGAATTTAAATAATAACCATACAAAATCAGGGTCAAATCCAAAATCCGATATTTGAAAAACAAAAAACGGTTATTCACCGTGCATAAACTGTTTTTTTGCCAACAGCTCTTCCTCTGTTTCCCTGTGGTCCGGATCGTCCACGCAGCAATCTACTGGACATACAGCTGCACATTGGGGTTCTTCATGAAATCCGGTGCATTCTGTACATTTGTCTGAAACAATATAGTAAAACTCCTCCGAAACGGGTTGCTGCTTTTCTTTGGCATCCACTACCGTTCCGTCTGCAAGGACTACTTCTTTTAAATTGGTACCACCCCCCCACGTCCATTCAATTCCACCTTCATATATGGCTGTGTTTGGACATTCTGGTTCGCATGCACCACAGTTGATGCATTCATCGGTTATCATTATAGCCATCGAAATCTTTATTTTTATTTTCAAAATTACTAACCAATTGACAATCTACCAAGCAAAAGCCTATACCAATTAAAAAGAGAGCCATATTTCTAAGTACCCGCCCAAGCAAACAAGCTAGATAATAGACATTTACCCAACTTTTATCATCAATTATCAAGCTACCATATAGTCGTGTTCCCATAATACTCGAAAAAGTGTATTTTTTGCTTTCCTTTAAATATCTTTGGGCCATAATGAATCTAGAACAAAGAATTGCTGCCTTTATTAAACTGGGGTTATCCATAGGGGATTTAGGTGAGGAGGAATTAGGGAAGCTCACCAAACAGGTAGAAAACAACAACAATTGGTTTACCCCTGCACAGACCATATTTGCCCTGAAAGAAATTTCAGGTCTTCTGGAGGAAGCCAAACTAAGGGAATGGCTCAGAAACTACCATATTTCCCATGAGATACCTGCCAAAGGCATTGGCATACTTATGGCGGGTAATATTCCTGCAGTGGGGTTTCATGATTTTTTGTGCGTCTTGATAAGCGGACATGATGTTCATGCTAAATTAAGTTCCTCCGATAAAATTCTAATCCCATGGATGGCAGGTAAACTTGTTTCCTTTGAGCCACTTTTCTCATCAAAGATTTTTTTCGAAGATATGTTGAAGGGAAAAGACGCTTATATAGCCACAGGAAGTGATAATTCTTCCCGATACTTTAATTATTATTTTGGGAAATTCCCTCACATCATCAGAAAAAACAGAACTTCCTTAGCCGTATTGGATGGATTAGAAAATGGGGAAGATTATAAAGCCCTGGCTTTTGATATATTTCAATACTTTGGTCTTGGCTGCCGAAATGTTTCAAAGCTTTATATCAAAAACGAGGAGCACCTTCAGGACTTTTTAAATGAGATAGAGGGGTTTCAAGAGACCCTCAGTCATCATAAATACCTTAACAATTACGATTATAACAAAGCGATTTACCTGGTCAATGGGGAAGCCCATTTGGATAATGGATTTTTGTTGCTTAAAGAAAGCAAAGAGCTAGTTTCACCGATTTCAGTATTATATTATGAAATATATCAGAATACGGAGATGCTCACCCAAAAAATTCAAACGGATTCTGCCAAGATTCAATGTATTGTTAGCAAAAATGGGTGGTATCCTGATAGTGTCCCATTTGGCAAATCACAACAGCCCAATTTGGAAGAATATGCGGATAAGGTGGATACCCTTAACTTTCTCATCAACCTGTAGGCCGACAGCCTAGCCTTAAAAAATTGGGTATATCTATTCAGGCCGTGCTTTCTTATAAGACATTGTCTTTTTTCCTCCTGGATTGGCATTTGCCTTAGGTAGTATGAAGCTAAACTCACTCCCATGGTCTTCTTTACTGTCGATATTGAGGACTCCCCCGTTTTTAGCTACATAATCCCTCACCAAAAGAAGGCCAAGGCCAGTCCCAGATTCATTATTGCTACCAAAAGTAGAAAATGTATCTCCGCATCTTAACCTTTCTAGGTTACTCTCTGAAATACCGATACCTGTATCCCTGACGTAGATTCTTACCTCATCCTTTCCACTTTTAACCCCTAACCACACCTTGTCTCCCCTTCTACAAAATTTAATGGAATTATTCAATAAATTTCTTAAAACCAATTCAATCATATTAATGTCCGCCGATACCATCACCGGTTGATACTCCTGAACCTCCACTATTATATTTTTGGAAGCTGCGATCTGCCCCATTAAATTTTTTTGTTGCTGTATCAGTTTAACTATATCAAATGAATCTTTTTGGATAAACTCTCCCTTTAGCTGGCTGCGGGACCATGCAAGCAGATTTTCCATCAGCATCGTAACCCCATCAACGCTTTTTGAAAGTTCTGGCAAGATTTCCATAATATCTTCCTCGGACATCAAACCCTTTTTTGCCATATCAACTATTTCCTTAACACCCAGGATGGGCCCCTTTAAATCATGGGAAATAATGGAAAACAATCTATCCTTAAGCTCATTATGAAGTTTAAGTTCTTCGGATTGCATTCTAAGAAGGTCTTGGTTTTTTTTAGCTTCTGTGATGTTCTTGAAGAGAAGTAACAATCCTATATATTTGGATTGTTGTTCAAATAATGGGACCGCCTCCACCGAATACTGTCCCTGATCAATTGAGCTGGTTATTTCTATCCGCCCTGATGACCGTTTCCTGATCAAATCCATCAGCCCATCCTGTTTCAGGAATAGATGCGTCACAGGCAGCCCGATGTGATGTTTGATTTTTGGATCAATAATGTTTTTCATAGCAGGGTTTAAATGCAATATTTTTGCATTGGCATCTATTACAAGTACCCCATCCGTCATAGCGGAAATGAGTTTATCCTTTGCAATGGGTATTAAATCAAAAAGATTGTACTTTACCAAGCCAATGGCAATAACCACATAGGAAACAATGAAGGCAAAAGGAGTAAGATCCATATGCCCATAAGGCTTGAAACCGAACATGTAACCTATATTCACCAACCAGGGCAATAACGTGGAAATAACCAGGAATAGAATATGTCTTCTGAAGGCATATTCAGTATCCTTATAACTGCTGATCAATATGTAAATGCCCAAAAGCAGGGAGGCATAAAAATAGAGTGTATGGATAAAATACCAAGGACCTTTTTGTACCTCCAGAAAAGTAAAAGGACCTTCCTTTACCACCTTTAACATGGAATAATAAAGAAAATGAGATTCGTTGGTTAAAACAAAGAGGTAGGTAAGTAATGGAAAGGTAAATATAAAAATCAAAAATTTCTTGGTCAGCCAGGTATGTCTTCCTGAGTATTTAACACAAAACAGCAGCCATGTACTGGGGGCAAAAGATATACCCAAATATTTTAGTTTAACCCAAAATAGCATTCCAGACAGATCCACACTGGCTAATTGGAAGGCATAGAAAAAAGCCCAGACGGCTATAAACATCATGGTAAACACAAACCATTTTAACTGTTCCCCCATACGATACAAGATGTATGCGGAAAACAAGCCTGCTAATAAACCTGAGATGATAAGAATGATGGAATAAATATTATAATACAATTGCATTACCTAAAAATCATAAGCGGTCAGAATAAACACCCTAAACTAAAAATTTTAATATGAATTACCTAATAATTTTATAAACGCAGTAAAATTTATCATTAATTTTTCCCTTATTAATACAAAAGAGGAATGGGTAATTCCGCACAAACAATTTGAACTGTTTGGATACTCTTAAGAAAATACAGCAAAAAGCCCGGATATATCCTTTCTAAATTAGGAACTACCCTACTGATTCTATTCCATTTTCCCACTAATTATCTATCTTTGTACGCTTACGATAGGAATAGACTATAAATATAACTAAAAATAATTCATTTCAAATGGCATTTGATATAGAAATGATCAAGGCTCTGTACGCCCGATTCCCAGAGCGTATTGAGGCAGCGAGAAAGGCGGTGGGAAAACCTCTTACCCTTACAGAAAAAATCCTGTATGCCCATTTATCCCAAGGGGAGGCATCAACTCCATACCAACGAGGGGGATCATATGTGGATTTTCTACCCGACCGGGTGGCCATGCAGGATGCAACGGCACAAATGGCGCTTTTGCAGTTTATGCAGGCAGGGAGAGCCAAGGTAGCAGTTCCTTCTACAGTACACTGCGACCATTTGATCCAGGCTGAAACAGGTGCCGTAACGGATCTGGAAAAAGCAAAGAATAAAAATAAAGAAGTTTATGACTTTCTTTCTTCTGTATCCAATAAATATGGTCTGGGATTCTGGAAACCAGGGGCAGGAATTATTCATCAGGTCATCCTTGAAAATTACGCTTTTCCCGGAGGTTTGATGATCGGCACTGATTCACACACTCCGAATGCCGGTGGCCTGGGAATGGTTGCCATTGGGGTTGGAGGGGCAGATGCCTGCGATGTCATGGCGGGTTTGCCCTGGGAATTAAAATTCCCCAAATTAATTGGCATAAAATTAACAGGAAAATTGTCTGGATGGACCTCTGCCAAAGATGTAATTCTAAAGGTCGCAGGATTGTTGACCGTAAAGGGGGGTACGGGTTGTATTGTCGAATACTTTGGGGAAGGGGCCCAATCCATTTCAGCCACGGGCAAAGGCACGATCTGTAATATGGGTGCCGAAATTGGGGCCACTACTTCCATTTTTGGTTATGATGGAAAATCCGAAAACTACCTACGTGGAACAAACCGAGCTGATGTTGCTGATCTGGCGGCCGGAATAATGGAACATCTGACGGGGGACGAGGAGGTTTATGAAAGTCCCGAAAAATATTTTGACCAAGTGCTGGAAATCAATCTTTCAGAATTAGAACCTCATATTAACGGTCCATTTACACCTGACCTTGCCTGGCCGCTTTCTGAATTTGCAGCCGCGGTTCGGGAAAATAACTGGCCATCAAAATTGGAAGTGGGGTTAATAGGTTCATGTACTAATTCTTCGTATGAAGACATTTCCAGAGCCGCCTCTTTGGCCCAGCAGGCAATTGACAAAAATTTGGTAGCAAAATCGGAATACACTATTACACCAGGCTCTGAGCAGGTTCGATATACTGTGGAAAGAGATGGTTTTTTAGATATTTTTGAAAATATGGGAGGAGTGGTACTGGCCAATGCCTGTGGTCCTTGTATCGGCCAATGGGCTAGGCATGGTGCGGAAAAAAGGGAAAAGAATTCCATCATCACCTCCTTTAACCGTAATTTCGCCAAACGTGCGGATGGGAATCCAAATACCCACTCTTTTGTGGCTTCCCCAGAGGTTGTCACGGCGATGGCAATAGCAGGAAATTTAACCTTCAATCCAATGACAGACTCCCTGATCAATGAGTTGGGGGAGAATGTGAGACTGGATGAGCCTAGGGGAATAGAAATGCCAGCCCTTGGGTTTGCGGTAAAAGATGCAGGCTACCAAGCTCCAGCAGAAAACAGCTCCCTAGTGGAGGTTATAGTTGATCCTCAATCTGATAGGCTTCAATTGTTAGAACCATTTGCTCCTTGGGAGGGTACGGACTTACAAGGCTTAAAACTTCTGATCAAAGCAAAAGGGAAATGTACCACCGACCACATTTCCATGGCTGGGCCCTGGCTCCGGTTCAGAGGCCATCTGGATAATATTTCCAATAATATGCTGATTGGGGCCATCAACTACTTTAACAATGAAACCAATCTTGTTAAAAATCAATTAACAGGGGAATATGGGGAAGTCCCAGCAGTCCAACGCCACTATAAATCTCACCAAATTGGTACTCTGGTAGTTGGTGACGAGAATTATGGGGAGGGATCTTCTCGGGAGCACGCTGCTATGGAACCCAGATTCTTGGGAGTAAGGGCCATCCTGGTGAAATCATTTGCAAGAATCCATGAGACTAACCTGAAAAAACAGGGTATGCTTGCTTTAACTTTTGACAATCCTGATGATTATGATCTGATACAGGAGGATGATGCCATAGATATCCTTGGATTAACTGACTTTTCTCCTGATAAACCATTGACAGCGGTTCTCAATCATGCTGATGGGACTAAGCACGTTATTCTTGTGAATCATACCTATAACAAGGGCCAAATCGCCTGGTTTGCAGCTGGTTCTGCCTTAAACATCGTAAAAGAACAGGCAGAGAAATAAATAACCCCAACCCAAAATAAAGCTGTAACTGTCTATGTTACAGCTTTATTTTTTTTTAATGAGGTAAACAGATTGTCAGGAATGTATTAGGAAGTAAAAGAGGAGGCAGATTAGCTGGAGGGTAATGAATCTGCCTTTTGGAGAAACTTGAAGGTCAATGGTATTTGCTGATCTTTTTCATAGACCTCCTTCAAATATTTAATTGCTAATTCTTTATTTCCAGTCAATTGGTAATAAATTCCTTTATTTCTTAAAGCAAAAAGATTTCTGCTGTCCTGCTTTAAACTTAAGTTGATATCCTCAAGGCCATCTTCAAAATCTCCAAGAAATAGTCTGTAAAGCCCCCTGTTGTTGTAGTAATAGGCTTGGCCCGAATTAAGCTTGATGGCCTGCTCTACCCACTCCAATGCTTCACGGTATTCTCCCTGTTCAAATGCAATCATGGACCGAAGATTATAAATATTCGGTTCCTGAGGATTAAGTTTTTCTGCAACTGCCAAATCTTCTAAGGCCATTTCCAAATTTTGGAGGTAAAAATAAATGGTCGCTCTGTTGACAAAAAGATCAGGGTTTTCTTTCTCCAGGTGTATGGCTGTATCAAAGGCACTAAGAGCCTCAGGATAATTTTTGAGCGCTTCGTTTCCCAATCCTTTTAAAAAATAACCACGGTGTGATTGATTTTCCAAACTGGTCAAATGATTGGCATCTGAAAGTGAATTATAGTATTCCCCATTATCAAAATAGGCCAAACTCCTCTGATAATAGGCGTCGGAATAATCTTGCTTCAGTTCTATAGCCTGGCTGAAATCCCTAATGGCAGACTCAAAATCCGAGGTCCTCAGGTAGGTGATCCCCCTATTATAATAGGCTTCAGAAAAGCGGGGGTCGATCTGAATGGCTTCATTATAAAATTCCCTTGCGCTTTGGAAATCCCCTTCCTGCATTTTGGCATTGCCCTTTAAAAGGAAGCGTCCTTTTTTATCATCAGGACTATCACAGGAAGCCAATAATATTAAAGTACAAAATATCCAAAACCCAAATCTCCTCATATTAATTATCATTTTCCTCCTCACCCAACAAATAGGCGTAGGGACTAGAGGAGGGACTCAACTGAAAAATCCTTTTCAAAATAGCCAAAGTAGGAATGATCAAAATCATCCCAATTACGCCCCAAATTGCCCCTCCAACCAATAATCCGGTAAATGTTATCAAAGGATTTAAATTGACATTGCTTCCCACGATTTTTGGTGTCAAAAAATTTCCTTCTATCAATTGAATAAGGGTAAACAGAACAACAATAGAAAATGGATAAAAAAAACCATCCATGGTCAGAAAGGTATAAATAAAAGGTAAAACAGCACCCAACAGGGGCCCAATGTAGGGTATAATATTAAGTAATGCCGCAAAAAGACCAAAGAACAAAGCATGTTTGACCCCTAACAAATAAAGAGCCACCGTGTTTAAAACGGCTAATATGGCCATCACCTTAAATATACCGATGATGTAATAGTGGACCAATTTTCTTAAGGAATGAATTTCTGAATTTACCTTATCCTTGGAATGGTTGTGGAAAAGCCGGGCAATAAAATTAGTCAAATGACCTCTATAAATCAAAAAGAAAAAGGAAAAAACCGGAATAAGGATCAAACTTGGCAAGGATCCCAAGGTACTAAAAAGCACGGTGGATAGGGTTTCACTATTAGATACCAAAAGATCAAAAATCTGGGATTTATCTATTCCATCCCTAATGCCGAGATTTGCACCCAATTGCTGGGAAGCAAACACATCAATATGGGAAAAATAAGTGTTTAACCTTTCCCGTACATCATCCAGATCTCCTGCAAATTTCTTTATCTGAAAAAAAGAAAGTACAACGATTGTTATCATTACGGACATAAATGCCAGTATGGAAATTATTGCTGCAAGTATTCCAGGTATTTTTATCCTTTCCATTCTATTGCATAAAGGCACCATTAAAATGGATATATACGCACCCAAAAACATGGGTACAAGCAAACTCTTGCCGACAATTAATATTGTGACTATTATAATGACCAATAATAAAATAAAAACGGCCTTGATATAGGAGGGTTGAATAACCTGGTTCATAGCTTCTGTACTTGCATTGCCATTCTTTATTAAAAATAAAAAGGTGAATAATTCCCGCGAATCAAGAATTCCAGCAGGTTCTAACAAAAATTCCAACCTGACTCTTCCTCTCTGTAAAAATTTTACCTGATAAAGACCGGAATGTACCGAGGGTGCGTAATTCATCCTCGTCAAATATTGAGCCAATTAACAGATAAATGTATGGTTATTTTTTGGAGAACGCTGGCGGTATTCCAGGAATGTTCCACCTGCTTTATTGAGGTTTTCCACTGATAAGGAATTATCCCACCCTGATGACTGTTTCAGCTGAATAACACATTATTTTTAAGGAAATACAGAAAAACAAAAGTCTATTGGAAAAGGAAAAACTGCGTTTGATTATCGCCTCATTTTTAATAAGTATGATCCTGATGGTAGTCAAATTTTACACCTTTTATCTTACACATTCCAATGCTATTTTGACCGATGCATTGGAAAGCATAGTAAATGTAGTAGCATCAGGATTTGCTATATACAGCATTTATCTCAGTGCCCAGCCTAAAGATAAAAACCACCCTTATGGACATGGGAAAATTGAATTTTTCAGTGCAGGTATTGAGGGGGTTTTGATTTTGGTAGCGGGATTTTATATTATATCCCAATCTATATATTCCTTAATTTTTCCCAAACCACTGGAATCCCTGCCATTGGGTATGGGACTGATTTTTCTGTCCGGAATAATAAATGGAGGTATGGGGTATCTTTTAAGCACAAAAGGAAAAGAATACAATAGTCTTACTCTGGAAGCAGATGGGAAGCATATTCTTACAGATGCGTTTAGCAGCTTTATGATAATCCTTGGAATTGGGATTATTTATTTGACAGGTTACTTTTTCTTGGACAGTGTCTTTTCCATTTTATTTTCTTTTTACATCATCTACAATGGATATGGGTTGGTCAGGAAAGCTGTGGCAGGTCTAATGGATGAATCAAATCCTAAAGCCATGAAAGCGACAGTAAAAATCCTCAACCGATTTAGGAAAGAGAATTGGATTGATGTCCACAACATGCGCGTCCAGCAGTATGGAGGGGACAGGCACATTGACCTACATCTCACCTTACCTTTTTATTATGACCTTAAAACGGTCCACAATGAAGTCCATGATATAGAAGAGGCCTTGGAAGAGAACTTACCTGGACATGTTGAGGTGTTTGTACATGCAGATCCTTGCCTGCCGGAAAAATGTTGCCATTATTGTCAGGTTAAAAATTGCCCTGTCCGCCTTCATCCCTTAACAAAAACCATAGGTTGGAATGAAATAAATATGTCTAAAAACCAAAAGCATTATCATGATCTGTTTTAATCAAGATTATGTAGTAAAAAATATTTGGTTAATCCTAAAATTAAAACCATAATAATTGGATTGTATGTCTCATTTAATGTATATTGTATAAATATTTACCAATTTCAAATTAAAGGGTTATGAAAGATGACAGACAATTTACCATTCTAATTACTATTTCTGCGCTCATTTGGTTGTTGATAATTGGGTTTATTTTTATTTAATTTAACCGGTAAAAACATTAATCCCCCATTTTTAACATGCATAAAAAAGGGTGTCTTTTCACACCCTTTTTTCTATTCATAATAATCCTGCCCTTCTCAACAAGGCTTCAGGTTTTGGATCCCTTCCCCTGAATTTTTTGTACAGGAGGGAAGGATGGATTTTACCTCCTGCGGACAGAATGTTTTCCTTAAAGGAAGTAGCAGTTTGTTTATCAAAAATGCCATTTTCCAGGAATAGTTCAAAAGCATCCGCATCCAATACCTCTGCCCATTTATAACTATAATAACCGGCTGAATAACCCCCTTGAAAAATATGGGAAAAAGAGGGACTCATCATGGTTCCCGCCACTGGATTTAGCAGTTCTGTGGTTTTCATGGCTTCATTTTCAAAAAGATAAACATCATTGATGGTGGCTGGGTCCACACTATGGTAGCTCAAATCCAGCAGCCCCAGGCTTATTTGCCGTACAGTTTGGTAGCCTTGGTGGAAGAAAGAGGCCTTTTTAATTTTATCAATAATTTCTGATGGAATTTTTTCACCAGTTTGGTAATGAAAAGCAAATAAATCCAAACAGTCTTTTTCGTAACACCAGTTTTCCATGATCTGGGAAGGGAGTTCCACAAAATCCCAGTAAACATTGGTCCCTGACAAAGATTCATACTTTCCATTGGCCAACATCCCATGCAAGGCATGCCCAAATTCATGAAAAAGCGTGGTTACCTCATTGAATGTTAATAGAGAGGGTCTTTTATCAGTAGGCTTAGTGAAGTTACATACAATTGAAACCTGGGGTCTCTGGTCATACCGGGCACTTTTCTTTTGTCCTTTAAAACTCGTCATCCATGCTCCGTTTCTCTTTCCTGCCCTTGGAAAAAAATCAGCATAAAATACCGCCACATGTTCTCCCATATTGTTTAGCACTTCATAGGCAGTCACGTCCTCATGGTAAACAGGTATTGCTTTGTTTTCTACAAACTCCAGATCATAAAGTTTTCCCGCGGTTTCAAATATACCCTGCACAACTTTTTCCAGTTGAAAATAAGGTTTCAACAATTCATCGTCAACCTCAAATTTATCCTTTTTTAGTTTTTCGGAATAATAGGCAAAATCCCATTTTTCCAAACGTTCGATTCCATCCAAATTTTTGGCAAACTCTTCCAGTTCTCTTACTTCCTGCTGGGCTTTGGGTTTGGATTTTAGGAGTAGATCTTCCAAAAAAGCCTTCACCTTTACCGGATTTTCAGCCATTCTTTCTTCCAGTACAAAATCAGCGTACTTGGCATAACCGAGAATTTTTGCTCTTTCGTCCTTAAGCCTGACAATACTCTTAATAATCTCCCGGTTGTCCAACTTATCTCCCTTTGAGGATTTGGAATGGTAAGCCAGGTAAATTTCCTTTCTGAGCTTACGGTTATCTGCGTAAGTCATAAAGGGAATATAGCTGGGAAAGGCCAGTGTAAAAATCCATGAGCCCTCCTTTCCCTTTTCGGTGGCAGTCTGTGAAGCAGCTTCTACCACTCCTTCAGGCAGACCTTGCAGATCAATTCTGTCCACGATATGCAATTCATACTTATTGGTCTCTTCCAGCACATTTTCCCCAAATTGAAGGCCCAACTGAGACAGGTCTCTATCAATCTCCCTTAACCTGCCTTTACCCTCACTATTTAATCGTGCCCCATTTCTTACAAATGATTTGTAGGTCTTATCGAGCAAGGTGGATTGTTCCTCATCCAAGTCTAAGTCATTTTTCTTTTCAAAAACTTTATTGACCTTATCAAATAAAATGGGGTCCAATAAAATATCATTGCTGTGACTGGTAATCAAAGGGGATATTTCCCTGGCTAGTTTTTGTATTTCGGGATTGGTTTCGGCAGCATTTAAATTAAAAAAAATCCCGGAAATCGTATTCAATTTGGATCCCGCTTCATCTAGAGCCTCAATAGTGTTCGCGCAGTCTGGGTCTTGATGGCTTTTAATAATTTCAATTTCATTTTTTGCCTCCAATATGGCCTCCTTAATAGCAGGCAAATAATGTTCGATATGAATTAAATGAAAGGGAGGTGTTTCAAACGGTGTGTAAAATTTTTCCAATAATGGATTCATATTTTTTTCTTGTTTTTTGCTAAAATATACTAATGAAATTGAATGTAGAACAGTTTCTGACTATACGACTGGAAAACCGGACGGAATTTGAATATGGACTAAGAGGCTGGAAAAACAAGGGTTCTACCATCCCATGCATAATCAAAATCTATATGGGTAGTTTTGTCTAACATTTCCTCCCCAAAATGGGTGAGCCACATTTCCTTGCACTTTAAATCCTGCCGATGCTTTTTTATGTCCAGATAGCTCAGATGACCCTTGGTTTCCAGGTCATAAAAATTGCACTCACAGATAAAAAGATCCGCCTGATCCGCTATTTTTATTAGCTCCTCGGTCCAAGCCGTATCCCCTGAAAACCCGATGGTAATATTTTCTAAGGACAAGCGCAAGCCGTGAGGCAAGGTCTGTTCGGTATGAATGACGGGGAAGGCTTCAAGCCTCACTGGGCCACACTGAATTTCCTCAT
>Ga0068630_1000311_pt1 | contig 15205 bp, 16 predicted proteins | sample InSIn4gowninarea_FD_77433 | JGI IMG/M metagenome (GOLD analysis project Ga0068630, IMG submission 77433) | Clean room microbial communities from NASA Spacecraft Assembly Facility at Jet Propulsion Laboratory, Pasadena, California, USA -... ... | reverse complement strand
ATTCGTTCATCAAACCCCTCAAGCACACGCTGATAGCGACCCAGTCTTAATGCCTCGGAGCAGCGCGAGCTACAGTCGCGTATGGAGAAGAAGCAGATGAAGGAGTTTATGACAGTAAGACGGCTCCATCCTTTGCAGCGAGCCCAAGCTCTGCGCGAGTGGAGATTGTCGCAGCATGAAGCTGATTGCGCCTGTACAGATGTACTCGAACCTCGTCCAGAAGTGCTTTGACGACTGCATCAACGACTTCACCACCAAATCATTGGGATCAAGGGAAGAGGGCTGTGTCATGCGCTGTGTGGACAAGCAGATGAAGGCTTCGGAGCGGCTGGGCAATAGGTTTCAAGAGCAGAACGCTGCGATGGCGCAGTCCGGTACGATGCCAGGGAGATAGCAAGCATGTTGCATCAGGCTCTCGTCGTTGTAAGGCAAACAAAGGCGCTTCGCAGAGCGCGCTTGCATATTCGGAATGGGGTTGTACTGGCGTCCGGTTCGCACCAGTCATGTAGGCTTTTTTGGGCCGTGTAGCATAACAAAACGTTTCTCCTGCCGCCTTTCGCATCTCGGGACGTACAGCTCAGATGTCTAGGGCAGTCAAGGGCACCGTTGGTCGTAGTCACAATCTGTCGCCAAACACTGTGGAACTATGAACGCTTTCACATATCCTCTCAAGCCATGGTGGAGAAACCCACACACACTTGCCAAAAAGAAATAATCCAAATTGAAACCGCACGAGAGGACTAAAAGCCGTAAGCTCCTCCCGAGCTTGCTTCAATGTGTGATTCCAAGAAGAACAGCACCAAGGCTACACAGGTAGAATCAAGCCTCCCACGCACTCAGCCCACGACAAAGCCTGCTGCTCCACAGGCCGCGCTTCGCCGATCGCTTAGCGGTGCGTTAGAGGTGCATAGACAAGCAGTTGCTTTCCCGAAAAGTGAAGGAACGAGGACGGATCAAGCCCGGTTGCGTCAGCAGTGGCGCCCGAAGTGGAAAGTGTGGCGGTGCATGTGGCTCAGCTGCGCCGCCCTGTTTTTATCCTGCAGCGCTTGGCAGTATAGCTCGTTCATAAAGTGTCTCAGCTCGCGCCAACCTTCTCCTTTACATCCACCAAGAACACAAGCTCTCAACATCCTCCACCGCACCTTTGGCCAGCAACAACATCCTCGCTCAAACTCTTAAACTTTCAGACACCCAAACACTACAACAATATGGGTCTTATGTGGACAAAGCAGTGGGGTGGAAGGCACGGTGGTAAGCAGCTTCTACATCGCCTCTACACTATGGATGGTCGAAGTCTAACTCGTCGCTAGGCGGTGGTGTCGTTGTGGACAGGCACGGCGCCCGAAGAGCGCCTTTCCGCTTGAGCCTTGGAAGGTTCAGCTGCTTCCGCTGAGCGCGCATGGCTACCTCCTACGACCGGTAAGTCGACCGTCTTCCAGTCTTCAACTTTGCGCCTTGGCTCACACTTCTCAGCAACAAGCCGGTGGCGTCAACCTCACATCCTTCTACACTCTCTCGCGCAGCGTGACGATACCCTCCTCATACGCTTGCGCGTCCCACGACTGCACGATCCGGCACCCTCTCGATGGCGAAGTGTTTCTCTGATGGCTGCATATTGTGTGGCTTAATACTGGGCGAACTCTTGTTTTGGTCTTTCCTGAGTTTTCTTGATACCTCAAAATTAGCATTCCTGTGATCGATCTACATAGTCTCTGCGAATCAAAAATCAGAATATCAAACTGTCTTCTGCAGTATCCGCTTGCATTTTCTCACAGCGCTCAGGGCTGTAGGAGCATGATCCTTGACGACATTCATGGCTGACTGAGTTAGCTCCCGCCGCATGACCAGATCAGGCGGAGACCCTGAGAGCTGCTACGTCATAGGCCCCACGGCCGATCACGAGCGCTAACGCTGCTCGCAGTGCATCCTCTCTGAGAGGAAAGCATTCACATCAAAGCCAACCCAACTGCGCTGCGGTCGTCAGTATTCCCTGCCTTAGTCCTGATTGCGCCTCGGATAGCGCCCACCGCCCCATCATGACCCACAAACGCTCCATCTTGATCATCAACCCCAACTCCACCCAGTCCATGACCAAAGCCCTCGAGCCCTTAGTCAACGAACTAGGCTTCAAAGACGTTGGTCCACCCGCCATCGCAGCTGCGCCGGCTCTCCAAGCTCAAACAACCTCAGTAGACCGCCTATACCTTTTTTACCGCACCCTCCGGCCCCACAAGCATCAACAACGAAGACGACGCCGCCGAAAGCGCTGAGCACTGCCTGCCGCACCTTAGACCGCTCCTCGATCGCCACGATGGCTTCCTTGTGGCTTGCTACTCGCAGCACCCACTCGTGCCGCAGCTCAAGAACGAGCCTGTCGTGAAAGACGGGCGCAAGCCGGTGACGGGCATCTTCGAGGCGAGCGTGGCGACCAGCCTCCAGCTCATCGCGCCGAAGACGGCATTCGGCATCGTTAGCACGGGCAAGGTATGGGAGGACATTCTGTCTGCCGCGGTGGTCGAACACTTGGGCACAGGTGAGAATGGTAGTAGGAGATTCGCGGGCGTGGAGACAACGGGGTTGAATGCGACGGAGTTGCACGACACGTCTCCGGAGGAGGTCAGGAAGCGCATGAAGGACGCGGTGAAGCGGCTGCTGGGGCAGGCAGAGGTTGGTGCCATCTGCTTAGGATGCGCGGGCATGGCGGGGATGAACGAGATGGTGAGGGAGGCATGTGTGGAGGAGCTGGGTGAGGAGGAGGGTGGCAGGGTGGGGATAGTGGATGGGGTGCAAGCGGGTGTTGCGTGGTTGGAAGGAGCGATTCGGACTTCGTTTTGAGATGCTGTTGGGTATCAGTGTTCGCTGAGCTTGAGGCCCATCGCGGCTATTAGTCGATTTATGTCTGTTGCAACACACTGTACTGATAGCGCATCCTTTAGAACTAGCAGTTGCAAAAGCAGAAAACTTCGCATTCTCGGGAATGTATGTTTGAATATGTGAAAGGAGTGGATAGGGTATCGAGTGCACGTGACACTATGGCAGCCTTGCCCATTACTTCCTCTACCTAACATTAGATTGCCTCTTTCCACAATTGAGACACCACTAGCATCGAAGATTGGTCAAGCATCAAACAAAACAACATACTCATGAGAAGTTCTCCGCCTTCACGATCATATCAAGAAGCAACTGCTCGTTGGATGCCGGTTGAGTCACTGCCTTCACCGAAGAGCTAAGACAAAAGCAATTCAGTCATCATGGTCTACCTGCCGGACGAGCTTTTGCTTCAAATCCTCTCGTATCTCGATACCGAAGCGCCCTCAATGACAAATTTCGCTCAAGAGCCGTCCCTCAACTTAACCGTTTCCAAAGAACACTCGCTCAAGTCCTTCTCACTTGTCTCGCGCCATTTCCGCCGTGTGGCCTTGCCTGTATTATTCCAGTATGCCCGAGTTGAATTAGGGGACCACGATATCGAGGTGAAAGCTTTCGAGAACGACTTCAGATTTCGCTATCAGCCCTCTGCAAGATTCCTCAAGCTCGTGACTCAGCAAGACCTTCGCCGCCATGTTAGGAGCATCGTCTTGTACACAGCTTGTACTGTCCATAGGGGCAGTCCTGAAGTTATTATCACCCCTATGGCTTGGAGCATCTGGGTGGGTTTGTTCGCTCGCATCAATCCGAGTCGGGTTGTTATTGCCGCACCTCCTTCGTACCTAGGCTGGTTGACCAAGTACTCACCCAACGAGAGGGACGTCTGGGCTTTTGACATGCCCATTCACATGCTTGAGCTTCGAACCTCTGCAGAAGACGCCTGCAGGCGCGTTCCAGCAGATCCGGATTTCTGGGACATCTTACAAGTGAAGGAGTGGGCTCACCTGGGTTACAATGAGGGCTCGTCGCTGAAGGCGTATAGCACGTACGAATACTACTGGAAGAACACTCCGAGCTGTCTAGTGTACATGCTCCGGGATCTGGAAGCACGGGCAAAGCTCCGCAGCGTCGCGTACTACGCTATATTCCCTTTGAGCACCCACGTCGAAGACATCGCTAGGGGTGTCCGTAGGCTGCCGCTTATCAAATCTCTGCACTTTCAACTTGTGCCTACTCCGCAAAGCCACCTCCTGGACGACTCTGAGCGTATCGGCAAAGCGGACCTCACGGACTGCTGGCAGGAAGTCGGAGAATCATACTCCGCGTTTGTTAACGCCATCTTCGATATGAGCGAGTATCCAACCCTGTTGAGCCGAGTCTTGATCTCTGATAATTTCTCTGCGGAACAAAGCGAGGAAATGGATGATCGCTTTGACTTAGTGGGAGAAAGTGGCTGGACCAAGACTGTAGAAGGCTTGTGGACCCGGGAGCTGGCGAGTGCAGATGCATCATAGGAGACAGTCAGCCCTTCCTTAGGCTGTTGGTGATTGTAGGATGCTCATAATGCCCGGTTCTCGTTTCCTACATCTCATCTTCTTAGAGTCGCCTTGATCAAAGCTAAAGGATCGCCGGCAAATGACCGTTATTATTTCTGTCTCTCTATGTCTATAACGCCTGCTTGGCGCGAGTGCGGCCACTCAGAGGAAAACTATCGGCGTTCTTCGTGGATATTCTTTCTTTGGAGCGGTTCGCTTGGACAGTTTCTGCTACTGTCACCATCGTTGTTACAAGCGACCAAGGAAGACGGCCGATACCAGCTCAGATTGCACTGAGTGCCTTGTGCGCCATCATAAGACAGCACCGAGTGATCCGCAGTTATTAAACCACCAATATAGCTACGTTCTTCATGCACGCATCCTCAACTCCCATCGAGTCCATCTTCATCAAGATCCATCACAGAGCCAAAACGCCAAACCACCCCTCCGCCCTCTCTACGACCCCTTCACCTGTTCACGGAGTCTCTGCGATGGCACATCCGGCCTGCCGACACCTTCCCACCTCTCACTCGATTGTCTAAAGTTAACTTTACCCATACTGTTTCATAGCTAATTCGCAACATGTATCCAACTTGGCTAAGCTACCGACGAGATTTGCCGCAAACCGATAGAGTGGACTTCACAGGAGCGCTTTCCGACTTTCCCGGGGGCGGTAGTCACTTGAGTACGCCCCACGCCATACCTAGGACAAGGTATACCGTACGCCCTACGTTAAGCTCGCAGCAAGCTAGGCTATTCTGAATTAGGTCACGCAGGGTCCTCGGTCCATCAGCAATCACCTCAACTACGAGTACCGACGGTAATGAGTACAGCTCGTTTTCTGGTATATCAAACAGGGTATAATAATTTTGGCAGACTTCTGCCGAAACCTGCGCTCAATAGATTGCTGCCATGGCTGTACTCAGAGCCTGGCAATCACCCACTGTCACATTGAGGGGTTTAAAGCGAACATCCCCGTCGATACGGTTCCGAGCTAGAGGTTCATCCGCAAGAATGTCCTCCCATTTTCGGGTGGTGCGGCATATCGTCAATTGTCAACATACGAGAGAATACCCTGCTGCAACCGCGAATGGAGATGATGATGTTCCAAAGCTTGCTGTCAAACAGTACATTCCCCTTGACAATCCTAGCCCTCAGCATGGCGATGTCACGATAATAGCGGCACACGCTAATGGATTCCCCAAGGTACGCTGGATCATACCGGATGAGACTCAAGGGTTGCATCCTTACCAGCGTGGCAGGAGCTGTACGAACCTCTCTGGGACGAGATTCATGAGAGGTCTCGGCACCACGGTTTCCGTATTCGGGGCATATAGATTGCCGACTTTTGGAACCAGGGCCAATCCGGATTGCTTAATGAGGGAATCCTGGGCAACGATCGCAAGGCCATCCGCCTCATTCTTTGAAGACGGCACTGACATGATACAGCCAGTTGGTTCGACCATTCGAGAGACTTGATAAACTTGATTAATCAGAAACAAGGCCTGATGCCACAACCCCTGGTGGGTATAGGTCACAGCATGGGGGGAACTCAGCTGTGTGGCGAACTATCTCTAAAGTGCGAGACGTTGACTGACTAGATGACCAGAACCCAGCTTTCTCTGTTACACCCCCGCCTCCTTCGATCACTTGTTCTTCTTGACCCGGTCATACAAATACCCAACGGAAGCATCGCTCCTGCCATTCTCTCTACGCGTCGACGAGATATCTGGCCATCGAGGATAGCCGCGGCGGAAATTTTCAGAAAGAGCAAGTTCTACCAGAGCTGGGATCCGCGCGTTCTACACCTTTGGATACAGAATGGCCTCCGAGAGGTACCAACAGAACTCTTCCCTGCCGAACAGAGAGCAGGTGGCACAAAGGATGAACGTGTCACTCTCATGACTTCAAAGCATCAGGAGCTTTTTACGTTTCCAAGGCCGACGTATCGGGGAGATCCCACCGAAACCTATGCCGATCTCGACCCTGCTCTGCAACAGGACTATCCCGGCTACCCATTCTACCGTGCTGAGCCGGCTCAGGTATTTAGACGGCTTCCTGAACTTCGGCCAAGCGTACTGTACATCTTCGGAGGAAAATCAGAGCTGTCGCCTGCTAAAGAGCGCAAAGCAAAAATGGCCATTACAGGTGTAGGCGCCGGAGGAAGTGGTGGTGTCACTGTTGGACGGGTCAAGCAGGTCGTTCTGGATTGCGGCCATCTTGTGGCAATGGAAAGAGTGAAAGAATGCGCAGATCACACGGCCGATTTCCTTGGGCACGAATTACAGCGATGGAGGAGCGATATGGAGGCATTTCAACGGTACTGGAAACAGAAGCCCAGGATAGAGGAAATCTCCATAGACGAAAGATGGGCGAGGGACGTCAAACCGCAGGGTCAGACTGACCGGATTGTGGAGGATGTCGGGCGTTATTCTAAGTTGTGAATTTGCTACACTTAGTCCCCGGACATGTAGTGAGGCAGCAAGAGCTGCATGCAATTTTCATGGATACACCTCAATTCAGACATGTAAAGAGCGCTCTAGATAGGGGAGACTTATTCATAAATGGCCGACATTATGCTGCATCTCTCGCCGCCGTATGATCAGGACACCCAGCCCGAGATCTGCCGGCGACAGAAGAACCACGTGATGTTTCAACTACTGTAACTCCCGCCAGCTGTCCAGATATGCGAAGTAGCGACAAGTCGCATTGGTCCATCCCAGCACAGCCTGAGAAGCTGAACGACGTCTCTCAGCTCACAAGTTTCGACGCGGACCAGTTCCGTGCGTTGTGTCACGCCCTCGTGCAGCTTCGCCGTTGCCAACTATGTGACTGATTCGAGAATCGTCGCAGTCGACATTGCATCCGATCCACTTTGTGTACTTGATGCAGGACAACTCTCTCCAAGACCATCCTCAGCCGCTCGAGCACCACTACCCGTCCGGTCGAGCTCTGACCCTGTTGCAAGCATGCCATGATGGCAGTTTCATTGACGACGACCTCCCAAACTCCTGTCCATCTTCCAATGCGCCTGCCTTATCCGGCTAGGCTCCTTTTTGGTTTCCCGCAGGGTCCAGGCCGGATTGACAATATCACACTTCGACGGGCCTGGAGATAATGACGGCCGAGGCGAATACAATTCCTTTAATCTGCCATACTGTTCGGAAGCCGTCAATATCGGCCATGAGGAGGTAAGCTATGGTGCTTTTCAACGTACTTCTTCGGCATCTGGCAATCCGAGTGAGGATGGCCAATCCGCGGGAGATATGGCACGGCAGACTATTTCAATGCCAAATCAGCGTGTTCAATCTTCTCTTCCCAGACGACGAAGCAGATATGTGTTGCAGAGGTCAGTAAACAGCACTACGCCAATTCTCATTCCAGAGTCACAATCTACTGCCCGAAGTTGGTCCGCATCTCCCCTTGATCCTATGCAAAGATGGCGAGATCCCCCTCCTGAGGACGAGCCAGCATCCATGTCCGCCATATATAGTGCGCTGAAGGACAGCTCTCTGGATTTCTCAAGTTGAAATGCAGCTGCGCAAGAGAGTAGCATATCCGATAGGGGATCCGGAAATCGTAGCTCATGGCGAAGTCTTTACCCGCTTTGTTCTTCTTGATTGTCTACGGCTGCACGGCTTGGGATTTCGTCTGCGTATTCGGGGCTGGGATTCTACAAGATGCGAGCTTATGAACAGAGATGTGGAAGTTAGAGAGAACTGGTTGGAACTGGAAAACGGGGATTAGGAGTGCTGTTGGCAGCACCGGTGATGAGATAGAGTGGATTGTATGTATTGCGCCGGCCGAGGTCTGCATAATGTTATTGAGATTGCCGTGTTGAACGTTGAAATGATTCAGCCGGAAAATCCACCCAGAGCACAGTCAAGATATGAATCTGGGATGCCCTTCAGGAGCATAAAACCACAAACAGCCTCTATGCCCAGGAAGAAGAAGCACAATGATAAGCGGTGGACGACTTGCAAGCTCAACGCAGACAAGATTCTGGGTTTGAGTAGAAGCTTGGAGTCAGAACCATGGAACGAGAACAAAATCAAAACCATATGCAACCAAACTTTTACGAAAACAAAGTCTATCTGGTACGTTTCCGGTTATGCGCTTTCCGCTTAGACATCCAGCCACATAAGAAAGCCAATTCCCATCAGAGTTTTGCTGCCGCGAGAACTCATTTAGATTAAACTTACCCAGCCACGATCAGCGCATTTCTACTCAATTTGCTCAGGCCTCGGCGTATACTAGCGTTGTCTGCGCTACTCCGGACGCCACGAAACCAGGAAAAAGTAACATGGACCACTACTTCCTGAAGGAGGTTTTTTCTCGCGGTGTGCTACTTCGGCTTCGTGTACCTAATATTTGGAAGCCCAGATGAACGCGCTGAGATCAGCCGCCTATGGTCCAGGAAATCGTCCAACTCAACAGTTGTGTTGGTACCCAGACGCCTTGAGAAGCACAAATGCCCGCACAGCGACACGCCGCTCGTCAAAGCCACCGTCCAAGAGACGAAAGCAGCGGAGGTCGTCCATGCCCTCCGAGAGGATATCGCCTATGTCCAGTACAAGCGGCGCCAGCTCCACCGCGTCAATGCCGCTAAGGATGGCCTGTACGAGCTACTATCGGACCTCGCGCCCGCGATCGCCGCCTCAGAGGGTCTGCGGATCGATGGCGGGACCTGGGAGGATTGGGAGAAGTTTGACAGAGTGTCATTCCAGTGCACAAAGCTCATGTCGGGCGCTGGTCTTGTGACTGCTGGATCTCTCTCTCGTTACGCTGAGAAGGGCAAGGCCTCTCGTTTGAGTGCAGCGCAGGTCAATTTCCTTGTTGATTGGCTGAAGGACCGTATGGAGGCCCTGGAGGAGTTGGCACGTACGACGGCTCATGATGTGAAGAAGTGTGAGCGCCAAATGAAAGCAGTGTTCGGTGCCCGGACACGACGGACGCGCTCATTGGTAAGATAAAACCCGAGAAAAGGAGGTTTCCTCAATTCTTGAATTTACTGTACTAGATGATCATGTTTGCGGGACTCCTTAGCTATGATTTTGTGTAGCGCCTTCAGTCGTTCTTTTCTCGATCACCGCCACTTGAGAATAGGGTTTCGCTAGAGGCGGTGGAGCTTGACGCTGTGCTGACGACGTGGAAAGAGAAGTCGAGTTCGCCGACGAGGCTCTTGACCTGCCTGTATCTAGTTAGCCAAACAGACCTGTACATTGTAAACTATCAAATTGTTCCATACTTCAGAATGTTATCAAGATCTCCGATGATGCAGCGAGTGGAGATTTGCAGGACCGCAAAAGCGGCGTACCCGGGCTCCGCATAGTGCCGAACGCTCAAGATGTCCTTGTCCATAGCTTCGAGGCGCGCCGAGAGTTGAAAAGGCTTTGGTGCTTTCAGGTAAGGAGGCAGGGGCTGCCCACTGCCTATGCTGTGCGAAAGCAAAGATAGAAGCGAGGTGATCTCATGCGATGTAAAGTTGGCGGAGCTGATGAGCTTCCTGAAGTCAGAGAGCCACACCGATTCAGACTCATCCTCCGGATTAGCGAACGTAGCAGAGGCGAAGGCAATGAGGGACATGTAATTATGAACACTGCATCACGTCAGTGCACAAAGCTCTCTTTGGCTCAAAGATGTTTGGAGAGTTTCTGTATGGCGTCGTTCGGCTGTTGAGGTTGTTCTTGCACTTACTTCTGTATGCACTGAATGAGCGCGTCGTAAGTCTCTTTAGGAAACCTCCCTCCAATCTGAAGTTGCCATTTGGACATCGCAGACGCCTGTCGGAGCCCACTGAGAAGCATCGTCTGCTTGGTGAACACTTTGATTCGAGCTTTTTCTAGCCTTCGACCGGGACTAGTCTTGAGCAGCATATCGCCCTCATCGCCACGTATCCGACCCTGAACCGTCTCGTGAACAATAGAGTAGTAATTTGCCAGCAGATACAACGAAGCGCCAAGGTTGCGCCGCAGCTCGGAGTTCTCGGAGACGGGGTACGGAAAGATCGTCCAGAAGAAAGCGACGGCCAAACCTCCGGCGACAGCAGCCAGTCTGTACGGTCCGAACAAATAGACTGGCAGATAGCCCTGGCCGTTGGACGTTGCAGCAGCCGTGCCGATCTTGCGAACTTCCAGTTCGTAACCAATTATCAGCGTAGTCGTAACAACGCCAATCAGCGCGGCAATGATAAATCTCGGGTATTTAACCACGAAGTAAAAGCCGACCCCTGCAAACAGCCAGAGTAAAACAAGGATACCAGCGATATTGCGATTGGGAATGTAGTAAATAAGAAAGGCGAAGAGCATAGCCACGACCGTCCCCAGCAGTCTGAGAGCAAAACTGAATATGCTGAAGCCAGCCGTGACATTCATGCTAATAGCGACCATGAACAGGGACCACAAAAGGCGCTGCTGAATGAAGAACCTCTGCGTATCCGCGAGAAACGCAATAATACCGATCGACATGGTAGCGCAAGCAGCGCGGAATCCGAACACAGACTCATTGGAGCGTAGAAACCTGGGTATCGTTCTCACGCCGTTGCCAAATTTTTCGAACACATTCGTGGCAGGGAGATGTTCCGGGTCCTTCCTGATTCGATATGCTTCACCAAGATACAGCGTGTTGCCGGCTCCGTCAACGTCTGCCATGACGCGATCATCACCGTCGGAGGTGTCCTCTACCTTGTACGTGCTTTTCATCCACTTTTTCATTCGGATGAGGCCGGGCACAATGAGTCGTGTTTTCGACATCGTTCCATCAGCGACCTTCGCGTCGGCAAAACGCACCAATGCCAGAACGCTTTGGCTGATTGAGTAGAAAAGGAACTCCATCTGTAAGCCAGTATTGTCAATATTTGTGATCATGTGTAGCGAACGTACAACGAGCACATGGGCCAATACAATCTCAGCCCCGAACATCAATCCTTCAGACAGGAATGAACGGAAGAAGAAACTCACATATAGAAGCAGGTACAGCTGCCGCTGATTGCGTGCATGTGTGCCCTCAGTCATTACTCTCTCCATTGAAGCAGTGCTGTACAGAGCGTCCGCAGGATGGTCGAAAAAGTCCGGTGCAAGCCTGATGCCCTTTCGTTCACACCACGTCTGCAGGACCATCTCCTTACCATGGTAGAACTCCTGGCTCTTGCGGTCCAGAAACTCTGCAAAACCCTTCCCTCCTGGTTGTGCATCCTCTCCCCTCGCCTCAATATCGTCAGCACCGGCGCCAAAGCCGTTGTTGTCACTACTGCCGTTCTTCTTCTTAGGCAGCTTCTGTAACTTCAAGCAGAGCATCGCATGTAAGATGCCCTCGTCCAGTACCTGCGTAATTGAGGAGAATGGCTCGTGGACTGCCTTCATTATATCGTTCCACTCCTGGATGGCGCGCTTCTGCTTTTCCTGTGGATCAGCATCACCCACCGCAGTTTCAGCCTTTCGATTCCAGTAATCCAACTCTCCGAGTCGCTCGAAGATGTCGATCACCGAGCTGAGCCCGACAGTCGGAAGCATAACTCTTCGTATCAGGCGGCTCAGCTCCTGTATTCCGTCCGGGCCGAGGTTCCCGAATGCAACTTCTCGTTTGGCAAACGGGAGGTCGCCGTTGAGCTTGCCGGATAGCTCACCGATGCCAGCTACAGCCTTCTTCACTGCTGCCGCCTGCGGAGTTTCTGTCCTCTTGCCCTTCTTCCCCGTCGACGCCGCCTCAGTGAATGCTTCTAAACCTTCCAGGCTTTGCAGATAGGCGACTTCTACCTTCCACACCTTACGCAAGGTCTGGAGATATCCAGTCATCTCTCTGAATACAACCTGCCGTGAGTTCATCGGGACAATCAAGAAGGACACCACGGCTGCGATCGCCAGTCCCGCAAGGAATGCCTCGAAAAGATTTCGAGCAAAGTTGATGCCTGCGGCCATGTTCGGGAATGTCGGTGCGTAAGTTGTTGCGGTGAACACAAAGATGCAGTATATGATGGCGGGAAACTGCAATTGCGGAAGCTTGGCACGGAGTGTAGTGACCATGTAAATCTGAGCGAACAGCCAGATAGCAGAGACAGCCGAGGCAGAAGAGTTGTACGCCGCTGTTGAAGTGCCTGGAGTCGGCACACCCACGCTGCTGGGCCCGCTACTAGCTTCTGTGTGCTGCCGGGCCATCACCGCACAGTATACTACGAGGAGTTGAACGGCCGTAGACAAACAGATTGACAGAATATTTAGCAGGAGGGTCTGCACGAACTTGGCGCGTGGCATGATGCAGAAGCCGAGTACTGACACGATGGCAACGAGGTAGCCCAGGGTTCCGAAGTGGTTCGCGACTGCGTCCGCTTGACAACTGACATGAAGTCAGTACAATCCATTGATGCCACACAGGGGCCTTACAGTGCAAGGGCAACCACTGGGGGAATTCCGCCCCTAACGTACGTGCGTTAGCCAATGCTTTGTGCATATTCCATCTCGATAGACCTGCTTCGCCATGATCAGGCATGTGCCCTTGTCCAACCCAATCTTGGTCCATGTCTGCTTCAACTTTGAAGGCTGCTTTGCTTTCTCGGAGGACGGCTTGTTGGCTCCAGCTGTTGTGGATTCTTTTGGGGAAACTTCGTGAGACTCCGCCGAGCTGGTCCGGTCTGGATTTGGGGCCATTGATATCTCTTCAGCGGACTCGTTGAGGCTCATGACAGGTCATCTGGACGATCACACCGACCGCTCGAGAGGAAACGTTGGTGGAGAGTCTTGAACGATTGGAATTGTTTATATGGAGACCGGCTCGTAAGCCGAGTAGATAGTAGCGCATTAGTTAGAGATTTGGATCCTTGGCGCATCCACAATATCGATGCCGCGGTTGAGGGCTGACGTCACATGTCGTGCGATTATGAAGGGTCGGCTTAGTGCGGAGGATACCTTTGCATCCAGCTGCCTGAGGGAACCGTATATGGGTGACTAGAAATCCCAAGAAGACCACCGAGTGCTCGAGGAGAGCAAAGGCACACGTCCGCAAGAGCATGAACCCTGCAAGGTAGCTTTGTGGGGTCCTGCTGATCACAAGGGCATCTTGATCACGTGTTACTGAGCACCTTCCGTTGTGCTTATGCAAAAAAAAGTTCAGGTCTTCGCAACTCCACTGATCTCGAACCAGATGTAGCATGATGAAAGCAAAAAATTATACTCTCTCCGACGGGGAATCGAACCTAATTGAGAATCAGTAATCTGGATAACTCAATCGGATCATTTTAATACACACCCCGCTCTCCCGCGAAACTTGCAATCAGCCTTTGATGACAAGCGGAAATCATCACCACTAGACCATCGAAGACATAACCAGCCAGGCCGGTGATGGTGACGTCATGTTTGAACGGTGCAATATATATTGATGTGTTCCAATGCACTGGCATGAGCTGTAAATCACACATGCCCCTGAAACGTGTGAAAATGAACAGAATGAACAGCGAACTCAAGTAATCACTGAGGTTTGTGGAACCCTAGTCCAATCGATGGTTTACCGTGATGAGCTGCATTACTGGACGCATGAACAGGCGCTCTCAATCCACCCTATGATCCATACATGTACCACAAACCGACACTTTCCCAGAGAGAGAACACGACCTCTGCGCAACAAGATTTGGTAGCCCGTTTCCCCCTGCTCACCTGGTCCCCAAAGCGTTGTTCCCAAGAACAAGAGGTTTAGTAACAGGCCCGGTTCATCTCCATCCTCGCTGCAATCACCCCTTACCCCAAAGCCCTTCCCTTTCCCCGTTACTACCCCTTCCCATCCGGGCGAGCAGATCCGCCACCGCACTTGGCATGTGCCTGCTCTCTTTAGCCCGCTTTCCAAGTTCTACATCCCTTCAGTGACTCGAGGAGCACACAACTGGGGTACCAGCGCGGTTGTATCCTGTATGTAGGCGCCCGTTCATATGCATGGTCCCGAGAGACGGTAGTTTTACGGCTGCGTGGTGTTATGGGGAGGTGAGGGCATGCCGACGAGAACTCGCTCCTGGGCTCGCAGCATCTCCATGCGGCTGGAGTTTGAACAGGGAAAGACGAGCGGTGGGTGCGGACGGGAACCGGGAGGACCGTATCACGAGACATGTTGCTTGTTTGGAAGGTAAGATGCGAGAGAGAATCCGTTTGAGAGATGTATAAGAGGGAACCAGGAGCGAAACAAGACTAGAGCAAGGAAATCCCTGAAACACTCATCTACGGTTGTTTTATGGGCTCGTACGGCCAATGGCTATAGGAATTGGCCATGCATTTAACGTAGCAACACGAGAAGAGACAGTAGTGCTGAAGAACCCAAGTGTTTTAGTCTACAAACAACAGCTAAAGAAACTCATGATCGAGTGGGAGAACCAGTAAGTAAACCAGGAAGGAGTCAGGCAGCCATGATCTCAGCGGAGCCACAACCACCACCATCCCCCCTCCATCGCACGGTCCATCCCCTCGTTTTCCCTTCAGAACGCACACGACAGACAACCCCAACCCCTTCCGCCACATTACCGATTAGAGAGAAAGAACAAAGAAAAACAGCGCGGAACGACAACATCATGTACTGAGAGGTTGCGCCTAGTGGTATCATAAAGAGGAAGTAAAGGCTTTCCAACCAAACAATCCCAGACCAGCTGCAATGCAAGGAGAAGGACTCCAACGGCGCGGTGTTGCTGACTCTGCTGCATCACCTCTAGACAGTGCCGGTCAGCACGGGGTTGTGCGTGCCGAGCGTGGTGTGCTGTGTTGGGGTGATGAGCTGGGGCTCAACGGCGCCGTTCATGCCGCCCTTGCCGAGGGAGTAGTCGTTCGTGCCAT
>Ga0068630_1000310_pt1 | contig 15213 bp, 15 predicted proteins | sample InSIn4gowninarea_FD_77433 | JGI IMG/M metagenome (GOLD analysis project Ga0068630, IMG submission 77433) | Clean room microbial communities from NASA Spacecraft Assembly Facility at Jet Propulsion Laboratory, Pasadena, California, USA -... ... | reverse complement strand
TCCGGTACAAGGGTGTACTCCAGAGCAAACAATGCAGGGTTTTCATATCCAGCCTGCTTCAACAAGGTCACCCAAGCCAGCAAAAACTCCATGTAAAAGTAACTCGACCCCATGGAGAAGCCACCACCTGGAACAGAATAGGTAAGACAAAACTAGCAAAAGAATATGACATGCAAACGAACCATGACAATAATATACAACAATATCGGGCTTACGAGTTCCGTCATGCGAGATCCACAAGCCCATGAAATTGTCCTGCTCCATATTTAGCACTTCAAAACTGAGGCCCAGGTACACATGCTTACTCTCTTAACCTCATGCCATGGAATGGGCGACTTCAGATACCCATGTCGTAGCATGCGAAACCGCAAGAATGGTAAAGAAACGGCTTTGGAAAAGAACACTCTCCCAATACAGGCGGGCATGTTTGCAAAGGCATATCGAACGCATCTAATAACGAAGTCCTGAAAAGGCGTTGCTCTTTGCACAAAAGGTGACCGCTTGTTGTATGGAGTAAAGTACTTCTCCTTAAGAAACTCATATGGGTTTTGCACGACTGCATAACTCATCAGCACCGTCATCGATCCGAAAGCCCACTCAGAAGCCGCATACCAAGGAATGGCAAAGCGCCAATAACCCATCGGGCGGTCGTGAATAGTCCTACATGTATAATCAACTGAGGCGTCAGAAAGACTAGAAAGATGATGCAGTCTATATAAGATATCTGACTCAATATCATCGTGAGAAGTGGCCGGAGAATGAGTGTGGAGATGTAAAGGAGAAGTTTCTTGACCAAGCTGGAGTGAGCATGCTGTTCATTAACCGTTGGGATCGATGATGACAGGACGCTAAAAGCCAGACAGACTCTCAGACACCCAGTTCCATCACATCAACACGAGGTGGGAGGCAGAACGGTCTGTTCCTAGAATACCTATTGCTATTGCTGAAAGGTATTGACCAGAGAGCAAGCCAACGTACGCATATGGTGAACAGATACTCAATATACGAGTATGGGAACCTGTCAACTGGCTCGACACGTGACGCAACTCTGCCAAGACATCCATCCGCGTCAAAGTGCGACGACATCTGAAGCCTTCACTCAATCTCGCCGTGACGTGTCCGCTCATCGAAGCCGTGTTTCTCCTTGGCCCTCAAACTTCCTCCGTGCATCACTCGATCCGGCTCCATGTGTCGCAATGTATTAAGTCCAACGAAGATGCTTGCGTGATACCCGAGGGGGATCTCACACCCAGTCTACGCAAGCGTTGAACACGACTGCTGCCTGAGCAGCTCAAAGCGCCATGGATTTCGCCAGGTATATTCTCTAGCTCAAGGTATTATCGGAGTATGACTGACTTCTCTCGTGAAGCTCTCTCACACAGGACGAAATTCCCATCAAGCTACGGTGCGCAATCTGCAACAAGTTGGTGATCAACGCGTTCAAGCTTCCTTGTTGCGATCAGTCTATATGCGAGAGCTGTGAGTGTTCACATTCCTTCAACTTCAGTGTCATACGTCTCTAGGCGCATGCTGACTCCGTACAAGGCCAATCGACTCTGCCTGAAATATGTCCTGTATGCGCTCACAGCCCTCTCTCGGCCGACGATTGCAAGCCGAACAAGTCTTTGCGGATGACAGTGAAAGCCTTCATCAAGTCCGAAGAAAAGAAAAGAGAAAAGGAACGGGCCGGAAGCATCGCGGCCACGCCTGCGACTCCTATAGAGCCAGCGGCCCCGGCGACAGATGTCGTGGAATCGGTGGAGCAACCGGTGAATGTACCGGACCAGCAAGTGCCGGATGGTGGCCAAGCTGCTGCAGTGCTAGAGAGTGAGCGGCCTGGTGAAGAGGGTGGAGATGAGCCTGGTGGAGCTCAAGCTTCGATTGAGGTGAATACAGCACGCAATTGCCATCAAAGCTTACTAACTCTTTCCCAGGGCTCGAACGAGCAGCAGAATCAAGATAGCGCAAACAACAATGCGGAGCAAACAACAGCTTCAGAGGCGGCAGCTGAAGAGAAAGCCGACGGCAGTGCTGAAAAGACAGGCCTAAATGGTCAGATGGGCATGGGTGAAGCGCCGTACGGAGACGGCCAAAATTTCCAAGCATGGAATGGTGGCGAAGGGCAAGGGGCAATGTACGGCGGTGGCTTCTCCTTCGACGGAACGCAGGCTGGCTTTTCCGGCATGGATTGGACCGGTGCCAACGGCTTCAATCCCATGATGCAAATGCAGATGCAGAACAACATGCAAGGTGGCAATTGGAACGGCTATCCGAACATGATGGGTATGTCTTCATTGTCTCTGTTGTTGTATGCACCTGATGCTAATACAGCGTACTAGATATGTCTGGCATGATGGGTATGAACCCTATGGGCATGCAACAAGGAATGTTCGGTGGCTATGGTGGACAGGGCATGGGCATGAACGGAATGAACGGCATGGGCATGGGATATGGAGCTGGATATGGAGGATGGAATGGACAGCAGATGAGTAATGACTTTGGCGCACAAGCTGGCTATCATCCCGGAGGTGGATATAATCAACAATCGCACCAGGGGCATTTTCCTCATCAGATGCATCAGCAGCGATACCAAAAGCATAATTTCCAGAACCAGAATCGTTCCCAGGGTCAAGGTGCCTACTCGCAAAGAGGGCATGGCCCGCGTGGGAGCTTTGGTAGTGTCGCAGGTCAAGGTCAGGGAAACGCCCAGTTCCAAGGACAGAATCAGGCTCAGGGTGCCTCTAACCAGGCACCTGTAGCTGATGACGATCCATTCTCCTATCAGCTGCCTGCGGGAATGCAAGGCCAACGCACGTCGCAACAATCATCAGTAGAGCCTTCCCAGCAGCAGGGCGAACAGACAGCAGCCGCTCCAGATGAGTCCGCTACTAAATCTGCAGATCCTGCTGAGCAGGTCAACCAGGATGTTGGCGAAGGAAAAGATGCTGTCAATATCACCACGGGAGGTGAGGTGAAACCCGATGTTGAAGCTACTACCAATGCACAGAAACAGCCAACCACAGATCATCCGAACGGAGTCGGTGCAGAAGCCGAACACACTCAAAAAGCAGAAGATCCACAGGGCGGCACATTCAACAATGACAGTATGCAGTACGACAATGCTGCTACGAACTTCGACATCATGAACAACCCGGCCATGGATATGGCCGCAGATCCAATGATGATGTCTGTACCTCCTGGTTCCATGACACCATTTGGCCACCAAGTTCCTTTTGACCCAGGTATGCAGGCTTCCCCACCCATGCACATGATGCCCGACTACCCAGCTCGCGGTCGAGGCGGCATGCGCGGTGGGTTCGGACGGGGAGACTTCGCGTTTCGTGGAGGGTTTGGAGGTCGAGGAGTTAAAGGATTTGTCCCGAATGGCAACTACGGCTCCGCTTCCAGTACTCAAGGCGGAGACTACACCGTTGTGACTCCAGTAGAACCAATAGGACAGGGCGTGGAAGGCGCACCAACCGGTCCCAAAGCCATGCGGGAGGGCTTACCGAACGTCGGGTTCAGAGGCAGGGGAGGGTTTCCGGGCGGATCTGGGAGAGGTGGACATGCGGCGGCGTCATCTGTAGATGGTGCACAGTCGCGGGGAAAAAGGTAACTCTATGAATTGAAGCGTGGTTGTGCGACACGACTAATACAATCTCACAGTAGATCACCCGAGCGAGACCGTTCCTACTCAAGGTCACGCTCACGATCCCGTTCAAGGTCTCCTTCCCGCAGACATCACCGCAAGCACCGCCACCGCTCGCCCAGCACTGCCACAGAACCTGAATCACGTGAGCAACGTCGGGAGCGTAGACGCCATCGCTCGTCCCGCAAGTACGATGACGAAGAGGACGAGGCCCGGCCCGATGGTCCCGAGGACCCGCAAGAGGCCAGGGACAAGACTCGAGGAGACCGCTCGCGGGACTCGTCTGTAGAGTCGTCATCCCGGCACCGTAGCAGCCGACATGATAAAGACAAGCACCGCTCATCACGCTCGCACCGCGACCGGAGCCGCGAGCACAGGCGACGGCGGCACCGCTCGAAGTCACCTGCGGCTGATGAAGATCTGGATGCGGATCGAGCGAGCGTAATCAACGGGGCGGAGCTACCCGACTCTGAGAGCAGCAGCCGGAGAAAGAGCCGGAGTGAGAGACACAGGGACCGAGATCGCGATGACAGGCGCGATCGAGACCGCGAGCGAGACCGTGACCGCGACAGAGAAAAAGACAGAGACAGAGATCGCGACCGCGACCGCGATCGCAAACGCTCTCGCCGCGACCACTCCGCCGACCACTCCGACGAAGACCGGCACCACCGCTCCTCGCGCCGCAGCCGGAAAGACAAAGATCGGAGCCGTGAAGAAGATAGGGAGCGTGAAAGGGACTACGAGCGGGGCTACGAAAGAGAACGCGACCGCGACCGCCACCCCGACAGAGAACCCCTCTCCCACGAAGAAGAGTTCAAAATCCAAGGCCGCTCCAAGAATTCCAAGCTCGCCCCCTCCGAGTCTACCACTATGCGCCCGCCCACCGGTCCAAAAGCGGTTCGCGCTCCCAGCGGTCCCGCCGCTGAGCGCGACCGTCTCGCCAGTGGTGACAACCCCTCAGCAAGCCGCGAGCGGCGCGCCTCGCAGTCCTCCTCCACCGCCCCACCACCACCGTCGTCTTCGGCGGCAGTGGACCCGCACACGCTCGAGCGCGAAGCGCGCAACCGCGAGCGCCTGCTCAAAGAGCAGCAGCGGCGTCAATCCCTACACTCTTCTTCCTCCTCGCGGCCGAATCCGCTGGACCGGCCGAATCCACTGGACCGGACGCCTCCTGAGCGCAAGCGGTCGCACGCCTCGGTCGACAGGGATGAAGCTGCGGGAGGAGGAGGAGGAGGAGGAGGAGGAGGAGGAGGAGGAGGAGAGAAGCCGTTTGCGCCGCCGACGGGGCCGAGCGCGGAGAGGAAGAGGAGGAGGAAGGAGAGGAGGGGGGGATATAAGTACGAGGATGAGGAGAATGATGAGGCGAGGGCGAGGAGGGTGGAGGTTGAGCGGGAGGCGGCAAGGTGGGGGTAGGTTGTGGGGGGTTGTCTTCACTTCAGAGTGGTTGGTTTTGAAAGTTGTGGATAAAAAGCATTGGGGTGGAGGATGCTTGATGTATTTGCTTCTTCTCGAACGGAGATGTTCTGTCTCCTATGCCGCTTGGCTGGGCGGGCGCTGGCCAGGGGGTTGTGTGTAGATTAGTTACTTCGAGAGTGCAGCTGGGGCTGCAACGGCTTCCAATTGCACAGAATCAAAGCGTGATAGCAATGGGCTTCTGTCCATAAATCCTGTGTTCAGTGTACGATGCCTTGGTACTTTCTTCGCCCTCGTCAAGATTCCGTTCTTGCCTATGAAGGATCCAATGTTTTTATAAGAACATTCTCAGACCTCAAGAGTTGAGCCTTGGACGAGATGGTTTTCAACCCGGACCTTGGTCTTAAGGTTGCGGGGGACTGAGTCTCAGAATCCAGCAACTTGGCACTACATGGCATGTGCGTGCTTTCCTCAATCAGAGAGACAATGTCAGATCGACGATATGGAGTATTCGAGCTTGATTGGCTGGAAGGTTTAGTGTGCAAATGCAGAACCTATGCACTCCATTTCTCACAGTGGGCAAGATCCTCGTATGTGTGGGTGTTCCAAACGGGTGGGTGCAGCGTGGGGGAAGACGTTGAGGGGTATCTGGAGAGCAGCAGCTGGTGGCAACGGCATGCGGCCAACGCCGAGTCACCGATTCAGAGAGTCAATGTTTGGAAAGGGGTTCACTCGTGGCTTGCACGGCTTGACATCTTGAAACATAGAGCAATGTAGATCTCTACAATAGACACAGATAATGTGTTTCGAAGCTTCAGCAGAAGAACGAGGGCAGGTGTAGAGCAACCTTCACATGCCAGTCCTGGTGATTGGCTCAGCAAACGAGCGGATGGATCCCCAACGGGCGGCCTAGCCGCTAGTTCGGTGTGGGGAAAAAGTGGATTTTTTTGCGAGCCAGGATTGCATCACGATGAAGAATTGCCATCATTGAGCTTTCGCACTGTCCAAGCGAAAATCTCTCCACGAACCCCAGCCGTTCCAACCTCCTCTTGCACCTGCACCTGCACCTGCGTCTGCAGCCTTTCTTGTGTGGACAAGCAGCCAAACCACACTGCTGTGCGCGAAATCCCGGCCCGGATATTGCGAGAGCTCGCCCGAGAAGAAGGCGCTCAACGTTGCATGTTGGCTTCCCAACGTGCATCGAGGAGAGCGCGCCCCTTGGGGTTTTCTGCTTTTGGCGGTGCCCACTCCCTTTTGCACCAACGCCTTCTTGCCTTTTAACCAGGCCGTCAAGCCATCAAATCTCCTGCCGCAAAAGTCCGTGAGTGACAGCTAGAGCTGATCGTGTAAGGTAGTCGCTGTTTGGTAAGTCGCTCACTACTACCCGCGTGTCTCACACGCTCCCTTTCCCTACCATTGAGGCACATATCCTCAGTCCTCTTCTTCACTCAAGTCACCTACCTACTCTCTCCCTCACCTCATCTTCTTAACCTCACCCTCAACACCGCAATTGTGCTCAAAGACTCCAACACGCGGGCGACTGACGTAATTTTTCCACCCTAGACCTAACGCTCCTCTTATCGATCCACTAAATAAACTTACCCCGTCGTATTCCTTATATACGACTACTACACCCGATCACCCTGCTCCAACAGAACTTGCTCCTTTCCAGCAGTTCTCGCCAATCCTACCGCGATGTCGTCGACCACCTCCCAGTCTGCGCGCACCAAGCAGACTGTCACGTTAACATGGGACAAGCCGGGCACACAGCCGCCAGTCTTCGTTGCGGCAGCGTTCGCAGAATGGCAGCCGTTCGAGATGGAGGCCACCCAGAAGGAGGACGGAAACATGGTCTTCTCCAAGACGTTCCACGACGTTGAGGAGGGAGTGTACGAATTCAAGTTCCGGCTCGGCGTTGGAGATTGGTGGGTCACTGATGAGACCCACGAGACCAGTAAGCATTGCATGCTATCCTAGAGCAGTGATTGTTGAGCTGACACCGTATCCAGTCGTCGATGAAGGTGGCTTCGTGAACAACATCTTGCGCGTTGTGCCTGCGCCCGTGAAAGAGAGCGTACCCAAGCCAGCAACCTCCGCCCCGGCACCCTCGGGTCAAAATAGTCAACCTGCTCCGAGCATAAACGTCGAAGACACCACTGTCGAAACCGCCGAAGCCTCTTCGGTAGAGCCTACACTGGACATCCCTACCGCTGCTGAGCAGGCCAACTCCGTCACTCAGGATGTGGACATTCCTCGAGTGGATGACGCCGATGACGAGCTTGACTCAAATCGCGTACTCGAGACGCCTGTCAGCGAACGCGGCCCTCTGTTCCACCACGAGACATCCTACGAGTCTGACCAGGTCCCTCTCCTGCCCCACGAGATCGGCTCTCTGGAAAGCAGCCCTGTTCTCTCAGCGAAACAACAACCGCAAAGCCCCCGAAGCCCCATCTCCCTTAATGGAGCGAGTCTCGACCAGGAGGACTCCCCTGCATTCCCCGAGCCCGACCTCAACGACCCCTCCCTCGAACGCATCGACACCTCTCAACAAGGCATAATGGAAACGATCCGGCGTCTCAGCTCCCACGAGTCCCTCGACGGCGCGCCCCTCCGCCCCTCCCACAGCTCCCACAGCAACATGGACGCCATCGACGAGGAAGAAGACGACGACGACGAAGCCGACGTCTTCGACGAGGGCGTCCCTATCCACTCCCCCAAAGACAAAAAGTCCGTCCTCGAAGACTACGCCCATCACCATCACCCCGCCCGCAGCAGCACCGCGGAAGCCGACCTCTCCTCCTCGCTCGACGGCGCCCAGCCCGAGCACTCCTCCGAGCCTCCGGCTGCTGTAAGGAGGAAACCGTTCACGGCCACTGCGGCGGAGCCGGAGGTCCGCGCTGAGAATCCCAGGGCGCTGCCGACGCCGCCCATGACGCCGAGGGAGCATCCGGATTCGGGGGCTGAGGGCTCGCCGACGGAACCGGCGAAGGATCAGGCGCAGGCGAGGCAGAAGCAGCAGGAGCAGCCGAGGGCGGCGGTGTCGCCGGTGGCGGTGATTGTGGGGGGTGCGTTGGCGCTGTTTTGCTGTAATTTCGTGTTGGGTTGGTTTCGGTGACTGTAGAATGGATGGGGGCTTGTTGTAGATGTTGGGCGGGTGGTGGGGAGAGGGAGTTGCTTCTTTTCTGTTCTGTTCCTCTTTGCTTTGATGGGGGCTTTGTTAACGCAGCGGGGATGAATGAGCTCACGGGTCATGACACACACACACGCTTACTACCGAGGGTAATAGGAGTGAAGGCGATCGGAGGAGCTTTTTGTACATAGGTTTGGCGTTGTGTAGAGTGGTACTGGGAATGCGAACTTTTCTCATCTTTACTCAAGTTGCTGTTTATAATTCTACTGCCGAAACGCCTCTCTCCCTACTCCCATTCCTTGACATCTCATATAGTTCTTAGCAGCGTAGTTCTCCTCCGAACAGCACCTATCTGGACAAGACAGATAGGGGGGAAAACATCGACATATCAAGCAGGTTAACCAGCTGAGGCGGTAACTGGGCCGCCCACGAATAGATGGAGATATCAACAAACACCTTTCTTCCTTCAATAGAGATGCATTTGCTGGTACTTCACCCCTAGAGCCTGGAGACGAGTTGAAGATTGAGGGGTTTGTTCTGCTGTTATCATTCTGCCTTTCATTGCGGTTACCGTTGCTCGTTTCTGTACGTAGATAGATTCATGGATCCACATACCCGGCATCCGCATTCATTCGTTGTGAATCCTCAAACATGCAAGCATAGTACTGCAACACGAGGTTAGGTTCAGGTCATACAGACTTTGGCTGAGTCCACAAGAGGATGTATGTATGTCCGGTGCAACCTCCGCAATGTGGACAGTATACCTCGGCTTTACATTTTCCCGTGAGTGTATCGAAATCTTCGTCTGCCAAGCCGTGTTTCGTGACTCTACGCGCTGTTAACAATGCTTCTCCCACGGCTTGGGCTCGCTGGAGCTCGGCCGAGCTGGTGCTCAAGGAACCTCTGGCAACTAAAGTACGTGTGATCCTCGGTCAATGTCGATACCTAAGAGATTGGACGCGAGAAATCCTCAGCCTCACGCATTCAATCTGATACTATGCCTGCGAATCCAACCAGTGAACAGTTGCTGACAACACCTAAAGGAGAAGGACATTCGCTACAACGTCTGATCCGCCAGCGCTCAACAAGACCAGCCAACATGTCACGCAACCGAAGTCTCAAGGAGCGTCGCAGGCTATGCTTTACGCCACGGGCTTCAACGAGACGGACATGGACAAGGCCCAGGTCGGCATATCCTCCGTCTGGTACTCCGGAAACCCCTGCAACATGCATCTTCTGCAACTGAACAACAAGGTGAAGGAGGGCGTGGAACGGGCAGGGATTAAGGCGATGCAGTTCAACACCATCGGCGTCAGTGATGCGATTTCCATGGGTACGAAGGGCATGCGGTACTCCTTACAGTCGCGAGACATCATTGCCGACTCTATTGAGACGGTCATGGGAGGGCAATGGTACGACGGGAACATCTCCATACCTGGATGCGACAAGAACATGCCCGGTGTCATAATGGCCATGGGCCGAGTCAACAGGCCTTCGTTGATGGTGTATGGAGGAACAATAGCACCAGGTTGTGCAAAATCGCTTGGGGATCAGCACATCGATATTGTCTCTGCGTTCCAAGCGTACGGACAGTTCATTTCGGGCGAGATCAACGAAGAGACGAGGTTCGACATCATCAGGCACGCCTGTCCAGGAGGTGGAGCCTGCGGTGGCATGTACACAGCCAACACCATGGCAACGGCGATTGAGACAATGGGCATGACATTACCAGGCTCCTCGTCGAACCCTGCGGAGTCCAAGGCGAAGCAGCTGGAGTGCTTAGCGGCAGGAGGTGCAATTAAAAACCTTTTAGCACAGGACATCCGGCCAAAGGACATCATCACGCGGCAAGCACTCGAGAATGCTATGGTTGTCATTATGATTACTGGTGGTTCAACCAACGCTGTGCTTCATCTGATTGCTATTGCGGACTCCGTGGGTATCAAGCTCACAATCGACGATTTCCAGGCTGTCAGTGACCGGACGCCCTTCCTAGCGGACCTCAAGCCCTCCGGAAAATACGTCATGGCCGACATCTATGATATGGGCGGTACACCCGCTCTGTTGAAATTCCTCCTCAAAGAGGGCGTCATCGACGGCAGCGGCATGACCGTGACCGGCAAGACACTTAAGGAGAACCTGGAGAAAGCTCCCTCGTTCCCCGAGGATCAGAAAATCATCCGCCCGTTCAACAACCCTATCAAGAAGACCGGCCACATCCAGATCCTGCGCGGCAGCCTTGCACCAGGCGGCTGCGTGGGCAAGATCACCGGCAAAGAGGGACTTCGATTCGTCGGCAAGGCGAAGGTGTATGACGCTGAAGACGACTTCGTCGCAGCGCTCGAATCTGGTGCGATCAAGAAGGGCGAGAAGACCGTTGTTGTCATCCGGTACGAAGGTCCCAAGGGTGGGCCTGGTATGCCGGAGATGCTGAAGCCCAGTTCCGCCATCATGGGCGCGGGACTTGGCAACGACGTCGCGCTGATCACGGACGGCCGGTTCAGCGGTGGCAGTCACGGCTTCCTTATCGGACACATTGTCCCGGAAGCGCAGGAGGGTGGGCCGATTGGGCTTGTGAGGGACGGTGATGAGATCGTCATCGATGCTGAGACGAGAGAGCTCAACGTCTCGCTCAGCGAGGAGGAGTTGGAGGCTAGGCGAAAGGAGTGGCAGGTGCCTGCGCTGAAGTACTCCAAAGGTACTTTGTACAAGTACGCCAAGCTCGTGCAAGATGCCAGCCATGGATGCATCACTGATGCATGAGAAGCCTTGCTTGAGGAACTGTACATAGTCGTTGTATTGGGCACTTTTGGCTGGAGTTCGGCATTTTGGCAGAATACGAGTCTGCTTTCCGCGGCCGCAATCGTCTTAAAGAGAATTGAGTTGAAAGTATTTGCTAACATGGAACGCTGGACGCTGTTCGCACAGGTCCAGTAGTGGTAGGAAAAGCTGTCGGGCATCATCTTCTGCAATGTGTTCAGTATTCTCCTTAGCCCACGACTGGATCTCTTCCCATGTCACCCAATGCCAGCCTTCACACTTCTCCGGCTCCAAAACCTGTCATATCTCCCGTCAGATAGATGCTGCCACATACTGTTCAGACTGCACGTTGACTCACATGAGGCTTCTTCACTCTACCTGTTATCCTGCACCCTACGAACAACGTGACATAGTGCTTGCCCTCCGCCAGCATGATGTCGTTCGTAGCAGTCAAGAAGCGGAAATGGCCAACATTCAGACCAGTCTCCTCCAGCACTTCGCGCTCCGCACAAGCCTCGATAGACTCATTGAACTCTAGATGGCCTCCTGGAAGGGCCCACGTGCCTGTCAACATGAGCGTTTCAGCAGGTGTAAATCTTGAAAGTTAGACGCGCGGGAACCATGATCTACCTGCGCCATGGCTGCCCTTCCTCCGACCAATGATGAACTGCGCGTCCTCGTTAAGCACGAAGACCCCTACGCCGACCCGGGGATGCATGATGACACCTGTGTACCGGTAAAGTTGAGGTGCGAAGGACTGCAAGAATAGTAGAGAGACAAGCAACCCGATGCTGGATGAGGTTCAACGCATGAGATACGAGAACAATTTGCACCATTCAGCAATAAACAGTTTTGTGAACTCAAAGGACTAATGGCAGTCTGGACCCAATTCGCAAAGAGACGGGGAGCAAAGATCAGCCCCGCACTCCGCGAGGCAAAAGGTGCTGGGGAAAGGTTGATGACAACATCCATCCGGATACGACTCCGCTGTCATGTCGAGCGCACCTACAAGGGAGCCCTATCGTAAAACAGCAATCCATTTCCCATTGGCAGAACACTTTAGTGAACCAGTGAATCACGTGAACGCTACCGTCCACCACGAGGGTCGTTCCGCACCTCGCGATCTGCCTACAGTAGCGCCGATCAACCGTTAAGATGAAGCTTAACTCTATGTAGCAGTTCGTCGTTAACGTCTGCGAAGAACCAGTTCGTCTTAGATCTTGGCCATCCATGAACGTCTTCCCGAGCCTTGCCATGCATCCGCAACGCAGGCTGTTCCCGTCGCGTGGACGCAGCAGTGAGACGGCACAGGCATTGGTCACAAGCCACCAGCTGCAACGGCCAGCCCGTCCCGTGGGTGAACGTTGCGTGTCTCTGCCCACGTCACTGTACAGCTATCTGGGATGCTCAGGTATCCTGTCGTTGTGGACCGTTGCGCTGGGCTTCTCCGCACGGTGCTTATGATGGAATGGTTCCTTCCTCTTACCTTCAGCTAGTAGTCATAAGTCATTGCTCTCAATCTCTCTCCTAATTTTTCATAAGGCTTAGTGTGGTTGACAGGACTCACGTTTTATCACTGTGTGCTTCTGCTCCATTCAGTACTCATCTGTCAACTGGCATCTCTCAATCGCGTCGATCACGTCATCACTGCTGTTGGCCTAGTTGAGTCTGGGGGAAGGTGTTGAGAGCATCGGAAGTCATGTCTCACTCTGACGACAAGGACGTGGAGAAGGGTGCAGAGCGCGAGGAGGAGGAGAATGTGCTCGGCAGCAGGCACGTCCAAGTCCGTACGTTTGATCACCCCCCATTCGAGATTAAACCAGCTGAGCTAACGTCTGCAGGCTCCAATCCCAACCGCAAACCAGGCACTACCCAGATTGAAAACGCCCAGCGAAAGCAGTCAGGTGCAACAGACGATGACGGTAAGGAAATTGTTGACTGGGATGGTCCGGATGATCCAGACAACCCGTAAGTTGTAGCCACGATTAATCAAGTGGTACGTGACTGACATGCAAATCAACAGGTTCAACTGGACAACCAAGAGGAAATGGCTGATCACACTTACTACTTGTTTCATGTATGTGTTGCCCTCGATCAATCAGAATGAGGACTGACACAGGAACAAGCTCAATCCTAACTGGTCTACCCGCTGGTGCATACGGCTCTGGGAATGAGCAGATGGCCAAAGAATTCGGCATCAACAACGAGAGCTTCCCGACCTTGTTCTGGGCGACAACCTCGTGGAACCTGGGGGCAGCCGTGTGGCCGCTCCTGTTCGTCCCTATGACGGAGACGACGGGACGTATGTACGGCTACTTTGTAAGTGCCTCCAGCCCATGACCATACTTCCTCTGACAGAACGGCAGGTATCATACATCCTGTTCCTGATATGGCTCATACCCTGTGCCTTCGCGCCCAACTTCGCTACGCTCATCATTGCGCGTTTCTTCGGCGGAGGCGCTTCCTCTGTGTCCATCAATATCGTAGGAGGTACTATCACCGATATCTGGAAGGGCGACAAAGCCAGAAGTGTGCCCATGTCCATCTTTGGTATGACTTCCGTCGTCGGTATTGCTCTAGGTCCCTTCATTGGAGGCGCGATCCAGCGGAACATGAACTGGCGATGGTATGTTACGTCTCCTTTTACCTCACGCACTCCAGAGACTAAGATCGATATACTAGGATCTACTACATCCAACTCGCCTTCGACGGCGGCTGCCTCCCCATCTTCTACCTCATCCTCAAAGAAACCCGCGCCGACGTAATTCTCACCCGGCGCGCCAAAGAAAACCGCAAAGCCGGCCGCAACGCCTACTCCCACGCCGAGCTCACCAAAAAACCCATGCTCGAAATGATCAAGATCTCCTTCATGCGGCCCTGCCGCATGCTGGCGACCGAATGGGTCGTCTTCTCCTTCACGCTGTGGATCTCCTTCGCCTGGGGCATCCTCTTCCTCTTCCAGTCCAGCGTAACCCAGACCTTCCAGAAAAACTACGGCTTCTCCGTCTTCCAAACAACCCTCATCCAGCTCGCCATCTCGGCCGGCGCCATCGTCGGCACCGTGCTTAACCCGCTGCAGGACCGCTTCTACCTGCGCTCCGCCGGCCGCAACAAGGAGCGCGCGGGCAAGCCGATCCCGGAGGCGCGGCTGTACTTCGCGGTGCCGGGCAGCCTGTTGTTCACGGCGGGCATGTTCTGGTACGGCTGGACGAGCTACCCGAGCGTGCACTGGATTTGGCCGACGCTGGCGATCGGATGCGTGGGGCTCGGCATCTATGAGATCTATATGGCCGTCGTTAACTACCTGTCCGACGCGTACGAGAAGTACGCCGCGTCGGCGCTGTCGGCGGCGTCGTTGGGGAGGAACTCGTTCGGTGCGTTTTTGCCGCTGGGCAGTCCGGCGCTGTATAAGAATCTCGGGTTTCAGTGGGCGAGCACGTTGTTGGGGTTTATTGGGCTGTTGTTGAGCTTGGCGCCGGTGATGCTGTTGATTAAGGGGCCGCAGATACGGGAGCGCAGTCCGTTTATGAGTGAGGCGAGCTTCGAGGGCGGGGAGAACACGGAGAGGAGACAGAGTTGGAATGTTAGGAGGAAGAGTCAGGTTAGTATCTGAGGTGAGGAGAGTACTCTATGTGTTGGAAGGTGGGACGTTCCTGGAGCGGGAAACGGGGAATTTGATGGTGAGGGGGGACGTCGACGATATCCTAATGCTGCAGGTTGCGATCTTGGTGACCTGTCTCCTTTACGAGGAAGTGTACAATAGCAACATGAGCACACGACGGGACGACAGCGAGGGGTTTGGCGTATACCCATATCTTCATTACTAATATACTAGAATGTCTCGTCTCTTACAATTGAACTGGATAGCCAGTCTTCGCCTAGTGAGATGTTCCAGCCAGCATTTGCCTTTTCCTTGCCCATCCCAGACCGTTCCCAGACCGTTCCATGACCGTTTCCGGATCCATTCCCACGCCCAGTCCTAGATAAAATAACTCCACCGGTCCCTCTTGTACAATAACCTCCCTCCCCGAACCGCAAACTTCTCCCCACCCTCCCAACTAGCATGCTTCCCACTCATCCTCTGCCGAAGCAACCTCCTCACAGCCCCCCTCCTCAGCCTCTCCTCCTGCTCCCTCCCCATCCTCACCCGCCCCCTTCCTCCCCTCCTCACTATCCCCCCCACCTCCCCCCCCCCCCCCCCCCCCCCCCCCCCCCCCCCCCCCCCCCCCCCCCCCCCCCCCCCCCCCCCCCCCCCCCCCCC
>Ga0068630_1000308_pt1 | contig 15225 bp, 4 predicted proteins | sample InSIn4gowninarea_FD_77433 | JGI IMG/M metagenome (GOLD analysis project Ga0068630, IMG submission 77433) | Clean room microbial communities from NASA Spacecraft Assembly Facility at Jet Propulsion Laboratory, Pasadena, California, USA -... ... | reverse complement strand
TGCGCGATGCAGATAGTAAAAGTGCTTTGCAATTTGTTTCTAGGGGATACATGTCGCGATTAAGGTGCGTTCAGGAAGCCATTGAAAAAAATCTGCAAAAGGAAAAACCGCTTTTAGTGGCACAAAAGCTTTCTATGAAACAGTCCTTTAGTGGCCGTGCTCTCAAAAGGATTTGCCAGCGGAAAGAAAAACGAGGGGCGTTTTGTTTTGGATGTTTTTCGGGAGAATGTTTCGGAGCCCAAGGGGAAAACGGATTAGAAAATGCATTACCTCGGAATCTTTTTCTGGCAGAGATTGTTGTCAGCAAATCGAATTCCTTCGCGGTTCGTTGGGCGGGAAGTGACAGGTTTTTGCATTAACGCGACGGAAGTGTGACGTAATCCGGCGTGTTTAAGCGTGTACGAGACAGTTTGTGTCACAGTTAAGTTTATTTTTATTCGGAAGAAAATAAATGCGGCGCGGAAAGATGGGGATAATGTAATTTGTTGCCGAGGTGTTTTTACAAGAAACGCGTTTGTTTGATACTAAAGAGGCGTAAATTGAAAGGAAGTTATTATTCTTCGCATTTAAGAGGCAGAGGCTTTTTCCTTTTATTTCTTAATTTTTCGAAAGAATAAACAACTTCATTTCATATTTTCAGTTTAAAATGGAATTCTGATTCGAATTATATAAGAAATCTAAGTTTTCCTAAGTGTAATGTATTTATCTTATGAATATTTTTTTTGGGTTATTATTCAAATGGTTACACTCTAAAAGCCCGAATTCTCATAAGCCCGCATTCACTCATAACGCAGAATTACTGTATGCCGGAAAAAAAATCATTTTTTGGTGCTGAATTTTCTATTTTTATCAGAAATAGTTATTTAAAAAATGTGAATTGTTGAATGATTTTCTAAATAGAAATCTGGAGGTATTTTTCTCTCTCCAAGATATAAAATAACCACAAAAAATGATCATTCTGTATTTTTCTGTGCATTTGATAACCAGTTGAAGTACACCAAACAAAAGACAAAAAGAGAATACAACTCTAAACGACATTAAAAAATAGTTATTTCAAATATATTCAAATATATGCACAGAAATATAATACTTCTATAAATATTTCATTTCGGTATCAAATGAGAAAGAAAAAAAGTCCTTTAAATCGAAGTATGCTCTTGTGTTCATGAAAACATAATGAATAAATAATAATCTTCATTTCTGCATGTGCACCTTTATCCACGTTTCTTTCAAAATTAAATTAATATTTCGTTCGGAAATTTTATTTCATACTCTGGGAAGAAAAGAAATATTCCCTTTCATGTTTCTCATTAACTATCAGAACACGAATGAGTAATAAAGGTTAAAATAATATGTTTGAATTATTCGATGTGGAGGCAGAATAAATAAGAATTTGTGCTGCTGAATAACGTGTAGTTTTATGTCTCTAAAGACGCGCTTTTTCTGTTGTTGTCTAGTGGCTACTAACACTGTAATAATGTTATTTATTGAACAGAATATTTAATATTGCTTTTTTGTCTGTCGCATATATTTCAGGGGTATATGAATTCTTTAAAACGATTTCATGAGTAGAATATTACATATTTATATTGCATAATTGGAAAAATGTGGAACAAACTTTGGCTGCTCATATGCACAATTTATAACTGCAATAAATATTTCTATCGTTTCTGTCTTTATATACTAGAGAATCACAATAATAAAATTGCGTTAAAGTTCAGTTCGTAAAAACAGTTAAAGGCAGTTTCATTAAAATAAAGCCACAATGCATTGGAAAATAAAAACATCTAATTTTACAAACAAAATTTAGCAACACAATTCAGAGTTTAGAATTTTAAAACAGTATTTGCGAAGAACACACATATAACGGAACCATTGCACTGAACCATTTGCTTCACAATTTGTCGAATTCGTATATTATTTGACATTCGCACGGATACCAGTTTATTTAAATTCAGGTTATTTGTACAAATCTAAATTTTCAATTTACATACAAAGATAAAATTAATTCCTGAATTAAATTATTACTTTTACTTACTATACTAATAATAGGAGCGAAATGGGTAAAAAAAGAAAAAAGAATCCTATATTCAGATTTTAAAGCTTTTTGTTTTAACGATATTTTCTAAACGAAAATTTCTTTTTCTATAACATTTTCTCGATTTGGATTGTTTTGAGTTGGATTGTTTGCCACGGTTGAGTTGTACATTTGCTAAACATCGTCTGACATTTACATGGTGAGTTAGTTTTCTGGGTTTCTTAATATTTTATAGGAAAAAGAAATCGGACAATAAATAAGGTGGTAAATCTCGTAAGGTTTTGAATTTTTCTGACTTTTTAGAAAACTTTGAGGTGTGACATAATCTATTTTTATGTTTAAATTTTTTCTACAAGGATAAAGAATTGGAACCCGACAACTCTTTTACTCTTTTGTTTTGTTATGAAACATTCTATCTAGATTTTAATGAATCTTTTATCTTTAATGTTTTAAGTCAAATTCAGAAATTTTTTAACACTCTTGTTATTAATGTTTTCCTTGTTCTTTCAGGATATCAACAGTTATTATCTTCATCTTATCTCCATCATATTATTGAGTTCAAGTGCACAATTACATTGAGAAGCATGTAAAACTATATTGCACTGGCCAAATGTAAATACGCTGCACGTGTACATGCCAATGCTTTGAGCTTTTCAATCAAATTCGTATAGTATATTTTAAATGCAGCAAGTACATATGTTCTTTGTATTATATGATGGATTTAATAAAGTTAATTTAGACCGTTGCTTATCTCATTCCTAACACATTCTCTGCGCACGACACCATATAAATGTCGTATTCTCAATTAAGTAAAGTGGTGTCTGAAAGAAGTAACTCACAGAATGATCTTCCACTTGCTTTTAAGAAGAAATGCGCAAAAGCAGTAACCCCAAAATGAAACTGTATACTTATATGAATCATTAAAAACTCGGATGCTTTTCTTTATGTACAATCTGCCCACTGAAATCCATTGCCCATACTATTTTCTGACAGTTGCCATAAAACTCGACCTTGGTATAGCAACGTGGTTGCGCGCTACAAGGTGAGACAGTTTACAGATCCCTTTGTTTGTTGTTGTTGTTGTTATCGTGTCCATTCCGTTTTGACAGGTAATGGAAAGAGGCTTTCATTTTTTAGTAGAGTCCCAGTGGGTGGAAGTCCGACTTCTGCTGAGATATTGGATCTCCTAATTTTGAACCAACTTCCAGATGAGAGACCGTCACCTGGCTTGGTACTCCCAGAGGTATAATTGAGACATGGAGGACATTGGAGCCACGACAGATTTTACGCGCACCAGCTCCCTTTAGCGTACGCGGTCCCGAGGTGGTCATCGTCCCAAGCACTGGCCTCCGGCCTTGCTGCTTCGCTTCCGGTGTTCTGTTGGGAACCGAGCTTCTATCATGGATCCACGTCGGAACATTCCTTTGCTTATTCAAAAACAATAAAAGTTACAGAAATACCGTTAGGTGCAAATTTGTTTTCAGTATTCTCGATTTAGTATGGGAGTATACCTTGTGGTCGTTGACATTAAGAATGGAGCACTCTTATCGCACTTTTTTATGTTTGCGATTTCCAACCCCAAGATAACAAAATGTGTTGGGAAAAGAAAAAAATAAAGGTTAATGAAAATCATTCAAACTGCTTTCATTGACTATAATACCCTTTTTTACTTGTTTATGAGTTTCATGGTGCAATTTTTTTTTATCATGTTACACTCAAAGAGACAGCAATACATCTTTGCGCAAGTTCACCAGTGCTAATTTTTCCCACCATACCTGGGTTTCAGGTTTAAATTTTGCAAGTTTCATTGTGGGTCTTTTTCTTTGAAATTATATAAAACGTATCTTTTATCCTTTATTCAATATTGTTTAACTCTGTACGTATGTGAGAATTATTTTTTACTAAAATAACGTATATTACAATCTGGGTTTTTAATGTCAATTTTGATTTATTTCCTCAAGGTCATCTATATAGAGTTTTCTGAAACTCTCATTGCAAGCACATAGCAGCGTTGGAGGAAAGTCTTACGCATGTTCTTTCAGATATTGCCACAGAAGAAAGCCTATAGCTTCCACGTCAGGTCTTCGATACCAACATGACGAGAATTTTGTTCTCGAAAATAAAGTTTTGATTTTATAAAGAGTCTTCCTTTCTTATTCTAATGCATTCATCATATAAGAACTATTAGAAATGACGAAAAAGAAAAGCTTTTTAAGCGTTTCTTCCTTAATGTTCAGAAAGTATTTTTTCACGCTGAATCCGTAGTCTCACTTTTAAATTGACTGAATTTCCTAATTGACGTTGTTTCCCTAAATTGTACTGTGTTGGAAAAAAGAAAAAAGTTAATTTCACAGTTTGCCACCAGGTGGCACTGTGAGAGATTTCTGTTTCACAGAGTAGCTCGTAGTAGCTTTACCATATCTAGACACTTTTTTTATTATTATAGTTGTATTTGTTCAGACATTATAAGCGGGAACGGACCATAGTAGGCACCCTGTTTTCTCTGTTTTTAGATTTGTACAAAAAAATAATCTTGTTAAAGAAATGATTTAGATTAGTGGATCAAGCAGCTCAAAATTGGGTAACTCGAGGATTCTTACCTGCAAAGCTCCCGAGTGAAGCACACGAAGCAAAAACCCGCCGGTCGACGACGGCTTGACCCTCACAGTGACCAGGAGTGAGAATTCCCAGGGAAATGTCCTCGGAAATAGGATTTCTTCTTCCCTAGAGCTCCAGGATCCACTCGGAAGAAGCTTGTAGGCGGTTGGCCTGCTAGAAGGATGAAGAGAAGATCTGTGGACGCCAGCTGCATCTAGAGCGTTCAGGATATCTGGAACAAAAGGAAAGACAGAATAAGTTGATTCATCCAAGCAAACGATTTCGATACACATGCTTAACAACGTTTACAGATTAGGGAGTATTTACATGAACGTTCTGACTCTGCTACCGCTAGCGTAAACGGTAAAACGTCATCAAAAGTCTCAGTGCACGTGCGCACGGATAGCGTGGCATAACGGTCTACGCAGCGTGCTCAGACTCAAGAGTCAATTTAGCGAACACCTACTTGAAAGTTCAAGAAAGCTAAGATGCAGAAAACATACGTCACGCATCGAAGTCACAACATAAGTTGTAGTCTTGTTGCTGATTGGTGTTGCTAATTGAATTACTGAAACATCCCTAATGGCAACACCAATCAGACTTCAGACTTCAGACTTCGATGCGTGACATATGACTTTTGCCCCTTGGCTTTCTTGATTATCAAGTAGCTGTTGGTTTAGAGTGCAAACGGTAGAGCTATAAAAGATAATTAAAACGATCAGTTTAAGTATATGCGATGATCAAATGTCAACAAAGCCTCCTCAATGCAATTCAGAAGCCTTTAACATCTAAAATTTGAATATTAAAATGCTAATATAAATTAAACCATCCATATATGGCTGATCTTAAAAGAATCCTAAATCTCAAAGAAATGATATTGTATATGATGAAATATCATACGGATGGTCATCCATGTTTTACAGGCTGACTGCAGGCTAAGTGGCTAGCACGCTGTTCTTCAGTTGCGGTTTCGATTCTAGATTTGGGTGTGGGTTCTTGAAGTGGTTCGGAATCAATTTTAAACAACAGGTACCGGTCTAATTAGCCTTGGTGTACGAAAAAAGACTGTAGATCGACAAGCCAAACCTGGTTTTACATAGTGTTATCAAGCAGTATGACAGCCAATGGTGTGCGAAAAAATAGCCAATAGAATGGATTCTACGTTAATAACATACAATACCATACACACATACGTATGTTAATAACATACATAATAACATATACTTGTGTTAACTAAAATGCGTGATAGATGGCTACACAATAGTTTTTACATATTTCTTTTGCGGCAGACAATGGACAACGTTACGCAGAAAAGGTATTTCACAGAAAGACGACGCATGCTAAACGTTATTCGGAAATATGCGTTGTAACACTTTTTGGCTTTTAGCGTTCAATGCCTACCTAACACTACACTTTTCTTTAAACTTATAGAAAATAAGTTGTTGTATTGTAAAATCGTTATTGTTATTAAATTTGTGCTTCTGTAATTTATAAGTAACAATATTTAAAAGGACTTTCTATAAACCATCATATTAGAGTGTGTCTTAAACCGTATTATTAAACAATTTGTTGTGCAAAATAAACATGAAATCAACGCGTGTACAAATAATACTGAGACACTATAATACTGAATCGTTATGAGAATGTATTCGACATTTCGATTTATGGAATTGATATTACCATAAGCAGAGTCAGAAATTGACATAATTACTAGAGGGCATTTTGAATAGCTGCATCATTTCGCTCTGCTGTAAAAGCAATGGTTAGTAAAATAATAGCATATATCGAAAGACAATTTATCGTTTAAGTACTTCTATATACAGCACATTAAATTAAAGCACAGTAGAGCTTGCATTAAATATAAGTCAATACCGATATGTATAATTATAAATGTTTACTCGCCTGTTTATTTCAAACTACAAAGATACCGCTGAATATAAATAGCTTAATTATATCGTGAATTTGACATATTTTGCAAATTATAATATTTATTCATGTCAACGTATGTATATATACCATATCAGCATGATACCATATCAATTACCATATTGATTAGCTATAAAAATGATGTTTAGATATAGTAACATGGCTATGCACTATTTTATGAGACTGTTAATACTGTCTCTTATCAGACAAGTTTCAACTAAGTGTGTCGATATTCAAAACTGTAATGACTAATTTGACAAGCAGCATCGATTTGGTACAAAATAAATACTAGAAAAGTATGTAAAATTAATTAAGAACATTTGGAACTCTTTAATCTAATCACCATTGGCCAAAATACGCATCTTTATTCTAGTTTCAGTCACATTTGGTACATTCTATAGCATGACGGATGATACATCGGTACTAGCATCAGTTATATTGTGCCGTAACTTTGTCAGGTGGGTTTGAAATACCTTCTTATTGAAGTGCCATTAAAAGAACAAGTAGAGAAGGGTAAGATCCGGACATGAGTTCAATCATGATTTACTCGTATATCTATCAAAAGCTTTCGAACAACCCGGCGGAGAGCGATAATTCAAATTATACCATCATAAATAACTATGTGACTAAATTTGTAACTGAATTTACAATACATATTTATGTGATACGAAATGAATCCGATTAAAATTACAAGACACTTACAACCGCAAAAATGAAAGTATAAAAATAAAATAAATTATTCTTCAATCAAGTTTTGTTTCTAATGCAATTAAGTCATTGAACAGATTATTTTAGAAAGAGAAGATTGATGGCATTCATTGTCAGACGTTGGTCAGTATATGGTTGGAGTACTATATAGATGGAAAACATTTGTTGGAGTGACAGTAGCTCCAACAAATGCATTATACTTTATACTGTATATTATATATACTGTTTATATTGAATACTGTATACATGAATACAACTCCAAAAGTAATAATATATGTTTTGCTTCTGCGTATAAAAAATAATAGTGATGTGTGTCAAATTAAAAAAAGATTTAACAGTTTTTAAAGATGAAGTTGAATATCTAAAACACGAATGGAGAAATATAGTTTTTTATATGAAGTTACCAAAGAAATATTGTGGCTCAAACATGAGCAGAGATCAGAGAAAAGACATGTCAAAGAGAAATTTATGTTTCTGATGTAAATTAATCTTGTACCTCAAATGGCAACTTCAGACCAAGCCTGGATATGTTGGACATATAGAATCTATTCTTCAAGTTAAAACAATCATAAATGAATAGGACTTTTGATGCTTTGCACGTAAGTGGTCTTTGAGGATTTTAGCAAATATAACGTTTTGGAACAGAGATACAAATATTTGGATTTCGTATTTTTATCAGATCGGCATTATGCTGTCTCTCCAACTGTTTTCAAAATAAATCTTTCATACATGTTAAATATTTCTCTATCTAAAAGCACATAGGGGAAACTAGGGAGGTTTGACCCACTTTTCACAAAAGTATTTTTATTATTTTTTAGGACATAATCAGATTTCAAATTTGATTTTATTTGTTAGCTTATAATGTTTGGCATCTTTTTACATCATTTTTTTCCTCTTAAATTATCTACATTTTTTTTTTATTTTTGATTTTTCAAGAGTGTCCAAACTGGGTCAAACCTCCCCACTTGAGGGAGGTTTGACCCACATGAATTTAAAGTTAGTTAAAGTCATGGTGCAATTATTAAATGTCTAGAGATAAATTATTACAAGCAATAAATAATAATTGTATTATAAAGAAAACAATAACTTTTTTTATTTAACAAATGGCACAGGAGAGATGAACTTGCAGCAGCAAAAATAATTTTTGCGCTGAAAAAAATTATCATTTGTTATTACTCCTAGATTCTAGTTGCAAATGGCTAACAGACAAAAATAACATATTATTCTACTTGATATTGTTCTGCCATCTGCTGCTCATCAGTTAAATAAATGTTTAAATATAAAAAAAGTAGGGTGGGTCAAACCTCCCCTATGGTCAAACCTCCCTAGTTTCCCCTATATACGTCTAATAAATTAGAAATTCGTTGTTAGTACAATTTTGAAGAAAAGAAATTTAAAAAAAAAATTGAAAATCTGAAAATTCTGAATTTTTAATTTTACGAATACATATTTTGAATACTCAAGGAATTAAAGAATGCATAAACACATAGGGCAAGGATATATTGTATACGCTATGGAAATAACATGTATTGTTTCATATTAAACATTTACAACAATATTCATCAGTGACGAACAGAAAAACTACAAATTTTTAATTATGTTATAAATAACTCTAAAGAATAATCAACAAATACTAAAATGATTTTCTACATCTTTTTTATTTTATTCCAAAGTTTTAACTGTAAAATGTCAAATTCCATTTGTTACTTCTTTTCAGTTCTTAAACGAAGCAAATGCAGCAAGACATTTCAATTAAAAGAAATGACATGAACTCATATTTAATGGTTTTTCTGTACAAAAAAAAAGAAGTTAAAATAATGCAATATTCATTTGAAATGCTTTCAAGTACGTGAATAATAATAAAGGAATTCTATGAGAAAACGTTTCTATGTTCAATTACATTTAAATATGTTTTCATCGAATATTTGCAGAAAAAAATTGAGCTAAGCCTTTAATCTGTTGAAAAAATTGTATAGAGTAAAATGTTAGAACTCATTTTTTTCGCCAAAGTAAATAAAAGAAAATAATTTATGTGAAATGTTTCTTAATTAATATAACAAAATAAAAGAAGATATCGAGCCATAAACCTTTTAATAATGATTAACGTCTTCATAAAAGAAGAATTTTAGTAATTCATTTTGTGATTAAAAGATTTCAGTTCAGTGTTTTGGCTCTCAATTAAAGAGCACGCAATTCTCCAAAACTAAAAGAAATATTTGTAGATGTAAAAGCATTAGTGTGAATAATAAGGAAATATAAAAAGCATGAGATGCACAGTTAGTAATTTGTCCTGGAAGTATTAAAATATAAACCTATTAAGAAATAGGTCTTTATAAGGAGGAAAAATGGGAAATAAGATGAAAAAAAAACTTTTTAAAATTTTATTTCTTCTGATGAGTTGTTCTTTTGTGGCATATAAATTTCAATATTTGAAGTTTTTCCAACACATCAGTTAAATATATATGCGAAGTATTGGTTTTGAAAAACTTACATAACATTTTATACGCTAGAGATTATTTTGAAAAACCGGACATCAACACGCAATTTGAACTATCATATTATGTTAACTTTAAAATAAATATTATGAATCAATTAAAAACATAGAATTCCTAAATATAATCATATTATATTTATAATTTTTACATGATATTCATAGAACATTTACGTACTACTTAAGGAATGGTAATAATGCGGTGGTAATGAATCAGGTTTATGTTTCTTCGTAGGGAGTTCTAAACTTGGTGTGAATAGGACGTCTTAATAACTCGTATTTTAAGTCATATTTCTCGTTCTTGAGTTGTCTAAAAATTCTTTTGCACTTCTCCTTAACGAGCTCGATTGCTTGGAAATATATCACAAGGTCAGCGATCTTGATAGCGTCGATTTCTGCAAGATCACCGAAAGCGAAGCAATAGCGGACGTGGTCAGTACTTATGTAAGAGACTACGATGCTCAGATCAGATATGTCCATGTAAAATCTGTGGACACGAAAATCCTGTAGTGCAGTTGGTCATAAAAATCATGGGTGCAGGGACGTATTTACACCTGAAGGAGAACCCTTCTCTTTCAGATATTAATTAATGAAGGTACCTAGTGAATGAAGGTACCTAATGAAGGTATCCAATTGATAATAATGAAGGTACCTAGTCGTGGTGCCGTCTATTGAAGGCTGTGGTAACTTTGACCATGTACAATACAGTTTTTCAAGCAGAAAGAACGGCCATTCTCTATGTTTTAATGCATCTAATCAAAAAATCAAAATATGAAAAAATGCAAGGATCTTCTCCGATTCTGTGTCAAATCTAAACCATAATTCAAAACACCCAGATTAATGATAAATTTTTATAAAGATTACAATCATTATTAAGTGATAATGCAAACATAGTCTAATCCAGGATTAAAGCACAAAATAACACTTTTAGAAATGCCTCCTTACAGACATGCTGGTAAAAGAGGCTTGCTTATTCCCAATCGAGAACGACACTGTCCCCAAGATCCCCTTCTTATAACCCAGAGTAACTCTTAAAAGCGATGCCCTTAAACTCTAGCAAAATCTAACTGACGTTTTAGAAACCAGTCGCTCTGAATACAACTTGCACCCTCACACCTCGATGAAAAAAAAAATCTTAATAGACCTAAAATTTTATATTGATGTTAGATCATGGTCTCCTTCCAAGCTGCAAAGCCTGTATTTACTTCTCCCATAGTCGGAATTGCTCTTGCGGGAATCCCAGAACGGCCAAATATTATGTTCTTCAATGACCCCCTTATTTCAGAACGGAATATTCCCTCACCCCATCCCTCCAACTATAAACTGTTAACTATTGACTTATATTTAAAGATAAAGTGGTAACGTTAATTAATCATCTGTCAAAAAAGCATTGAATTCCAAGGTACTTATTTCTCCGAACCAACAGGATATAGATTCCTCTCGAAAGAAGATATCTAACTCATTCCCCCCCTAATGTTTTTTAAGTAATTCATACGCAACTGAAAATGTATTTGTAAAGCTACCGTGGGAGCTCTCTGTCCGACGAATCTTGCTTTAATATATGGTGGCTACACATATCCGCAAAACTGCGAAATTCCTTTGGGGATGCTAGAGGGGGATGTGTTGGTTGAAAGGTGGCTTTCAACCAACATGCACCTTTCAACCAACGGGGATGTGTTGGTTGAAAGGTGGCTGCGGCAATAAGTTAAGTAGGTATGGCGTGAAATCTCTCTGAGAGAGTATGCAGTTTCATAAAAGCTGGAGTGATGATGGGCTTATATTCAGTATACTCCAATAAATTCACCTGTAGATGCAAGAGAAGAAAAGAAAAAAATCTCTATCCAATAAACACTGCTTTCATGTCTTCCAGAACGTCTTGACATATGCTTTTACCATTGAAGTACTGAACATCATTTCGTAGAAATCAATGCTCCAGTTTTCTCGAATGTTCTCTTGCGACTTTATAATACAATGGTATCTTCTTCAGCTTTTGCTCTAAGATTTCCGAAACTTTGGCCGATCCATTTAAGGACTGAGTGCTAAAATTGCCACATTGGTTTCATCAAATCGATACGTTTTAGATATACTTTGACATTTTTATTATATTATTTACCATACAAAACCTATGATATTATTTTAAACCCACGACTTGTTTATAAATATATCTTTTCCGTATGTTAACGTTTACTACAGGCAAGAATATTAAAGAGTTTGCAGCGTTTCGGAAAAGCATAGTTAAAGAAAAATTTGAAGTTACAAATATCTTCAACGACAATCGAATTCCAACTCTAGACCCTGTTTGTTCCATTCAACCACCCTGCTTCTACATTCCAAGGTATAACTTAGTTCAACAAACATGGGACGGGAAAAAAATCTCCCGATTCCGAACTCCGAACAAACAGCAAACGAGAAAGTAACGCTCTTCGTTATTAAACTTATCTCTCGGAACGGGTGCTTGGAAGTTTTTTACGACTGTTTCACTGTGCAGTACCGGAAGACTTGTTGCCCGGGAAAGGAAGGGTAAAGATACGCTTATTTACCCCAGCTGTCACGTAACATTCTTTAGGGAGCATGTCGCCTGAGATTAAAGTAAAAGGGAGGAAGCATCCCGGTGTCACGTAGCGCAATCACGGTGCTGCAGACGACGTGTTTCCACGGAATTAAATGCGGTGGAATGTTCGCCCCGAAGTTCTGGAATTCCCTGGGGATTTAAAAGAAGATGTGGCGAAAAGAAAGTGGTGATATTTGTTCGTGGACTTGACTGCGTATTTGTAGTATCTATTTACTTAGGAGAGTGTGGTATTGGCGGACAGTATAGATATAAGAGGCGTAAATTAATATATTAAGGAAGTTGACTTATATAGAAGTAGTAAGAGGTATTTTTTATAGATTTGGAAACGTTCTTTTACTGTTTCCTTTTTTAAAAACATATAGGTAAGTTTGTTCCGGAATGAGAAAGGGCTTAGTAAGGCAAAATATTGGAGACCATTCGGAACAACCGTAACTCAAGTGAATTTCGATACGTATATCGTATTTTTTTATTGATCAACTGCGTTTCAAGAAACCCTCTTCTTCCCGAATTTCGAAAAACCCGAAAGAATACGAGTGTGAGCAGTTTTATGAAGGGAGATATAAGTTAAAATGTACAATAAAAATATACAATCAGTATAAGATTTGCGATTCAACTTGAAATAGTAAAAAAAGATAAAAATTACTTGAAAAAAGTAAACGTTACTACGTATGTTTTTTATCTCTCAAATTACTTCCATGGAAAACTACTACATATTGTATTGATATTAAACTTTTTTTGTGTCTTCAAGTAGAAGTTCCAATGTCTATATGGCGGGGACAAAATCAGCTTATAATTGAAACCCTTACTTAAAAAACCATATTATAACTAAATTAAACATGTACTGAAATAAGCGCAGCAGCAATTTCAAAGTTTTTGTATACTTCTTTATTTTAAAGGCATTTCATTTTAATAAGGAGATCCAAGTACAAAACAAAATTTAACAAGGAACAACACAATATTAAAAATTGCCTTCATAGGCCTGATAATTGGTATGAATCAATTGATAGACCCGTTAAAGGATCAGGTTTACAATGTGTGGTATTCTCTTTCCTTCCTAAATCGCGTTATTGTGTGATGCAATCCCCTTTTTTTGGATTTTTATAACATATGGCACACTCTTTTGTTTGTTTTTGCATTATAAGAGTAGCTAGAAAGTGTTTTCGATACGATGAAAACACTTTCTAGCAACTCTTATAATGCATGGTGTCTATCTCTTTCTAGAACATGGCATTTTCTCCATTATGAAATACGTCTTTTATATTCTGTATTTCCTTAGGCAGGCTCTTTAACAATTTAGCATAGAGCTTTCACAATATCAGTGCTAACACTTCTTTCGTGGATCCAGACTATATGTGAATATGCTTTTTGTATCGTTTTCTCTATTTACGTTTCATTTAATTAAAAATATAAGAAAATTTTAAGCAGTATTTTAGCAATATAATCAAAGGAACAGTCGCTTAAAGGAGTAAAAAGCTTTATATAAAAGCGTATTCGTTTGGTATATATCAAGTTAATGTACCTAGACAAGTATGCTTTTCCTTCTTTCTTTTATCAACTTTACAACGATGATTTTTGTGATTTTTTATGAAAGTGTAAATAAGGAAAACATAATGTTATAAATAAACTTAACATTTTAAAGCCATTATTATCATGTTCAAATTTAAGCTTCTCCCACAGAAGTTAAAACTGCATTTAATAATTAGAATTCTTTTAAATAAATTTAGACCTCAAATTCTACAAAAATGAAATAGTATTGCTTTTAGTTTTTAAATCATTTAACGCAAAAATCATTGAGTAAATGTTTATGTTACATACATAAGCTGTCACCTCACCTCACCTTCGATGAGGATTCGGCGTAAACTTTCGAATTAAATTCCTCGTCGAAGTAAAAAAAAACACAATCCAACGAGACCCAAGCTTAATGGCCCGAAACGGAACCATCAACAGGAAAAGAGGAATAGTTTCAGTTCAGATAAGTTACAAAAGATTAATATGTCATATTACAATATTGTTGGAATAAAATAAGTATTATGTATATTATATACAGTTATGTAAACCAACGGCCTGGTTTACCCAGGATCGTTGATATAAAATAAACAATTCAAATACAAAATTAACAAGCTGCTAGAATTTCTATGCTAAACAGATACAAGTATATATCAATATATAGAATAAAAATATTATTTGCAATTTTTGGACGAATTTTGAAACTAACATAAATTATCAAATTAACAATTTTTAAGAGAACAATAAAAAGAATGTTTTGTAACATAATTTAGAAAAAAATTTTAAAGTAAAGAAAAAAAAATAAAAAAAAATATTGAAAATTAACACGTTAGATAAATATTAATAATAAATTTAGAGTTATATACAGCTTTAAACAAAATACAAAAAAGTAGGTTTAAAACAGATATAAACCAGTTTAAAACAGATATAAACCAAACAGAGACCAGTTTAAACTCTGTTTAAACCTGGTCTCAAGAATCTCTCGTTGTCTAATAACCACTGAACTAATTTACAAATCTTGGTCTTATGACTGGCATATTTAATTAAATTAGATAGCCAAATACTTTCTAAATTTAAAGACGGTTTGGTAAAGTGATGTTCCTTTGTGAGAGGGCAATCCCAAGCATAGTGCAAAGCATCACCATAACCGGAGCATATGCAATTCGGTGAGTCATATTTACCTATATAATGTGCATAAGCTGTCAGTTGTAGAAGCTCGGTTCCCAATAGAACACCGAAAGCAAAAGCAGTAAGGCCTGAGGATAGTACTTGGGAGGTCGACCACCTCGCGCCGCTGGTTAGCACGCAGAACCGCGTACGCTAAAGGGAGCTGGTGCGCGTAAAATCTGTCGTGGCTCGAATGTCCTCCATGTCTCAATCATACCT
>Ga0068630_1000307_pt1 | contig 15249 bp, 6 predicted proteins | sample InSIn4gowninarea_FD_77433 | JGI IMG/M metagenome (GOLD analysis project Ga0068630, IMG submission 77433) | Clean room microbial communities from NASA Spacecraft Assembly Facility at Jet Propulsion Laboratory, Pasadena, California, USA -... ... | reverse complement strand
TTGTGCGAAAAAAGCAACGAAATTAAAATTGGATGATACTTAATTTTGTAATTATGTATTCAGAAATATTTTTATAATGTAATTCTTATTTCAACATTTATAATTTTTTTTCTCTTAATGTACATTTTATGTGTGTCTGTTTTTATACCCTAAAATAAACCAGTTTTTAAGGTAAATTTATATTTATTTATTTTAAATGAATGATGAGTTATTTTATAGTAAAATATACTTCTTAATTTTATTATTTTAAAAAATTCCAGTTTTTTTGGGGGGGGGGAGAAAAATCATTACTGAAAATATTACTGAAAACTTTACTTTAAATCATTAATTCTATTACTGAAATCTGTTTCCAGAGGTTGGCATCTCTGTATATAGTAGAACCTCGGATCATAAGCATGTTTCATTCTAAAAATGTGCTGGTATCCAAAACACTGGTAAATTGAAGCAAGTTTCCTATAGGGAATCATATTAATGCAAATGATTTGTTTGCAGCACAAAACTGTTTATTTATATAGAATGATTAATGCAAATACCCTAGCCATTGTGCATAGTACATATACATTGATGTACCTATACAGTGTGGAAGATGACAGATATTAGATAAAGAGAAAGGTTTATTGTTTAGTAGTCAGGGTTCGTACGCCTCCTGGAAATCCTGGAAAACTCCTGGATTTTCATTTTGAAATTTAAGGGCCCTGGAAACTCCTGGATTTTACTTAATCCTCCTGGAATTTCATTATTAACTCCTGGAAAAATTTTATGATATAGTAAATTTTTTGATTTTAGAAGATTTGACATTCTTTTCTTACTGCGCAACATTACTCTCTGCCGGAGTATTTTTTTTCAGCTCCATTTCCAAAATCATTTCAACTATTTATTTTTATTTTTATTTTTATTTTATTTTTTTTAAAGCTGTCAGTTACAGATTCTTCTGGGTTGCTGCCATGATTACTGATTCGACAGATTTGTTTGATGTAATCCCACGTCATTTGTTGCGTCTATGTAGGCGCAGATTTTACTTTGTTTTGCTGTTCCTTAAACAAAAGTTGTGGTTTCACTTTCGCCGTGATAGCAGCGAGTAAACATGGTCTACACGAAAGCAGTGTTGTTTGCAGTCGCATAGCTGCCAAGTGTTCCGATTTTTCTATCTTGTTCCAAAAATCCGATTTCCCTCTCAAAAAATAAAATTTTTTATCCAAATAAAACCAGGGTTTGTATTTTTTATGATATGCATTCCATGTTTTTATAATTAAAAAAAGTATTTTGTGTGTCTAAATTAAAGTTATAAGCTTGTATTGTGTATAAAATGTGTAGTATTATGTGTTTTCAGAAAGTACATGTTTTAGCAGTTTATATTAAAGGAATCTGCTTCTGATTTACTCCTGGAAAAAATAATTTTTCTCCTGGAAAACTCCTTAAAAACTCCTGGAATTTAGTATTCCAAAAAGGGTACGAACCCTGAGTAGTAATGGAATCACTGTCTTTTATTGTTCACTCATTTATTCACTTAAAAAAGACATCTCCTGTAACATGATGTAATCATCTCTTTCTAGTTACCGTCTTCGTTTATAGCTTTGTTCATCGTGTAGTCTGTTGTTGCAATTGGCTTCAGTTTCAGTACTGTATGTACACTAAAGAACAGTCACTACACATCATTACAAAAAACAGTGCTTTATTCAAGCACAGACATGGTAACTATGGTGATATGTATACTATGCTGCCATGTATAGGTTGTCTGCTGTTGTCACAGTTTAGTAGTTGGCAAGTGCAGCATGCTAACTACTAAAACTGAGTATCTGAGAAAACTGCTGGGAAAAAATTGGCTCAGATTGGCATGACACTTGACAAGTAAACCTGTTTTACTCTTATTGCAAATCACTGCTTGGTTATCAAGCTAAAATTCCTTCAAATATTCTGCTTTCCTTATAAAACACTAGCAAACCAAGTAGTTCACAATCCGAGGTTCCACTGTTCTGCTCGTAATCCAAAGCAGTGCTTATTTATCAAGTTAAAAGTCCTAATATTTGTGCTCATCTTGCAAAACACTTGTAGACAAAGTTATTTACAATCCAAGATTCTGCTGTATATAGCTTTGGGTGCAGGTGCACAGTTGATTTAAATTGGGGCACTGGAATTTCTTTTCATCAGAGAAGTTGCAAGTTACAGGGAATTATGAGTGGAATATGGAATTTCAAAACGTTATCCTCCTAGCTCAATTTTCTGCTCAGGAATGATTTCTAGATTTTCTAAATGAGTTTGCTAGATCATCAGCAGATAAAATTATGCAGTGTCGTCTAGCAAGTAATTTCTTTTTCAAATACAAAAACTAAACATGGAACAAAATGAAATGTTCTTTCTTTCTGATGTTCAGTCATTTGTTTGTGAGTAAATTGTACGTATTACTATATGTAAGTCAGTTATTTGCTATTAAAATAAAAGCATGTGTTATTAAAACATTGAAAAGTATATATAATGTTGTTAAAATTCTATGTTGATTGTATTCATTTTCAGGCATAAATACATTAATAAACATAATGTCTCGATTTGGGAGCAATAAAGAAGTAAGTTCTACCATAAACCACAACGAAAGACTGGAGTTCCTTGGGGATGCTGTTGTTGAATTTCTTTCCAGTATACATTTGTTTTACATGTTTCCTGATTTGGAGGAAGGAGGATTGGCCACTTATCGAGCTGCAATTGTCCAGAACCAGCATTTAGCAGTTTTGGCTAAGGTATGTGATTATCATTAAGTTTGTTAAAAATGTATTTTGTTGGTTAACCCTTTCATGGGCCATTTATTTCTTTTTTGAATTTCTCATAGTTTTTTATGTTTTATTAACAATTAAACAATAGCATTTAAGGAAATATGTTTTAGTTTGCCATATTTTATGTTTACATTTATATTTTAGGGGTGCGAAGAATACTTCCTAAAAACCATTTACAGTCAAAAAGAAAATTAAATTTAATGGTGATTATTTGCCATGAAAAGATGAGGAGCATATTGCAATGCACAAGAGGTCATCACATACTGCACACATGTAGTGGGTCCTCTTTTTTAATCACTTTCTGCTACTTTTCCTACATTGTCTATAGCTGGACACCATATTTGCATATGATTTCCTGCACTGGTTGAGGTACTTCTTTAGTACCATCTTTGGTCCAATTTACAGATGTTATAATCTCTGGATTATGTGCAATAGTCAAATAATTTAGTCCACAATTTTCAAATTTCTGAATATATAGTCATAGAGTCTGCTAAACACCAAATCTCGTATCCTCTTTCCATTGGTTTCATTGGTATGTTATTACAATAAAAACAGTATTTTACTCACATTTGCAGTAGAATCGTTAAGGAATACAAATGTCACATCAAAACAGGTGTCATAAGAGAACAAATCTCTCGCAACATTTTCAAACTTTCAAAGCAGAAGTGCTAATTCTATTCAATTGATCAAACAATAGATGGCAGCCCAAAACTGAAGCAGGAATTAATCTTCCCATCGTTATAATAGCAAAGCCAATGTATTATAATGGGTTTTGCTCTTCCCACAGGCAGAGCTGTCTACCCGCCCACCTACCCAAAAAAACCCATCTAAAAAAACTAGAGATGTAACGAATAGTGATTTGGCCGAATAACCGAATACCGAATATTCGGCCAAATTTTAGGCCGAATACCGAATATTCGGCGGCCGAATAGTTAGCTTTTAAAACAAGTTTCAATTTTGTTTGTAACTAAAATAATTTTTTCAATGTTAAATTGAACATAAAATACATATTAAAAAATTGCTTTTTAATCTTTATATATAAAAAAAAAACAGTAACTTGATGTTGTTTAAAATTGTAAATACTTTACTGCCAGTTATTGGACACATGGTTCTCACAAATCTAAATTTTATATAATGACATATTTTAACTATGCTTATACTCTTAATTTATATACATTACATACATTAACTAAAATCACAAACTGCAGAACAACCTTCCAAAAGCTTTATTAGAAAAGTATATGAAATTTGTATGTTATATACGTGTTTTTACTGTTTTTAAAAGTGCAACCATCAAAATAATATATTATTCTGCAGAAGATTAAGCTACATTTATATGACCGAAAACATTAATTTTGTTCATTTTATAATTTAAAAAATGGGGAAAATATGTATACAGGGTAAGCTAAAAATTGTTAAATTTTATGTTAATTTTTATGTTGTTAAGTTTTATGATGATTTCTCTCATGTTTTAAACATCAAAAGTATAATGTTTTGCATTTTATTATTGAAGGTTCTAATTCTTGTTTAACCCTGTCACTGTGTCGTTTTGTAATAAAAAAATAAATAAAATAAAATAAGACAACCTGCTTTGTGTCTTGTCAGCTTGAATACCATGTTACAGTGATAGGGAGAAAGATAAATTTGAGACAAGAAAACATTCTTAAATTATCTAAAATTATTAAATACAGTTATGTACTATGCAATTTTAAATAAGTAAATGTTAGCAGATTTTAAAAAAATATTACAGTGGAATGTAATTTTCAGTATTTTTCATTAAATATATTTATAAATAAATGTAATTTTTTTATTAAGGTGAAATTATTCGGCCAGGCCGAATATTGGACAAAAGGCCGAATACCGAATATTGGACAAAAGGCCGAATACCGAATATTCGGCAAAAGGTCCGAATAGGACGAATACCGAATAGTGGCCGAATATTCGTTACATCCCTAAAAAAAACCGACTTTAAAGTGGGTTTTTTTGGGTTTTTTTAGTTAGGAAAGTTTTTCTAGTTTTGGAAAGACTTAAAAAAACCCACTTTAAAGTGGGTTTTTTAAGTCTTTCCAAAAATAAATAAATAAATAAATAAATCCTACTTTAAAGTGAGTTTCTATTTTCTAAAAAACCTAATTTTATTGTGAACTCACTTTAAAAGTGTGTGTGGGTTCACTTCCCCTCCTCAACAGAAAAATAAATGTAACAAAGTTACCCATTTTTAATATTTTTGTTAATGCATTATTATGATTGTTATGCATTATTATGATTTTAAAAATAGTTTAAAAAATGAGTTTTTAAGCATACAAAATTGATTACATAACAAAATGTTATTAATCGATAAAACTGATTTCTGATAATTTGCTAATTTATGGAGTACTTTATTTCAAAGTTACGTTTTAAGGAGTGAAAAAAAATGATTCAATATACTACAATTGACACATGAAATGTTAAATATAAAAGGTACATAATAATTAGCAGTTGGCACAGTTTAAACAAAATGTTTAAATCTTCATATTAGCATTGATGTATCATGTAATAATTTCTTAATTGTATTGTAGTTAAAATATTTTTTCCTAGTTCTTAAAATTTAATTTAAATAAGACTTTAATAAAATTCACTAAATAAAAATAAAAGTCATTAAAATTCACTAAATAAAAATAAGAAGTAAATATTCACTAAATAAAAATAAACTCTACATTTTTGCTGCAACTAGGTAAAGTGATGTTTCTAAAATAAAATTTAAATGATCATTGAAGTTAATTATTTCAGTTTGTTATTTCGAGATATGTGGTAATAATTATCATAGCATTACTTATTCTTAAAAGTGTTAGTTTCAATTTGCAAATATGTATGTATGTTATTTGAAAAGTTACTGGAAAAACCTTTGGTGTTTAGGGTGTTGTCCCCCCTTTTTTTGCCAGCCCTGCTGTACTGATATCTAATGACTCATCAAAAATGGCTTAGGACATTTTGAAGTATTGTTTAGGCAACACCTTTGTTAAAGCAAAGACATACTTTCTTCTGTAACACTAGCAGTAATTTCTTTGGAAATATGTGTGCTATTTTTTCATGTAACATTTTAAAATTTTAATTATACTTTTTAAAGGAGTGACTTATGGAAGGGAGATTTTTATTTAAAGTGATTAATTTTAAATAATTTTCATAAAACAATAAAATAAGCATCCAGGTGAAAGTTTTAATCAAACGAATGTTGCACTATTTGAAAATTAAAATGGAGACAACTTACCAAGTTAGAATATTTTAATAATAACGTAATAAATTGTTTTTGAAATGTTAAAATTATATTTACTTTCCAGTTTTTATCTGCTATCAAGGAGAGAGTCAAGTGTTATATATCCTATCTAAGTCCCACTTTTTAACCAACAGATAAAATGAATATAAAATTTATTTTTGTTTCTCAATTTCTTTTTAAAAACAAAATTTTTAATCTTTCATACATTTAAGAATTAACAATGTATACTATCAGAGATCTACTACCAATAAAACAAGTTTAGTATCTTTAATGGTACATTTATTTTAATCAAAATATAAAAAACCCAGTAAAACTCAATTAAACCCAAAAAAACCCAGTTAAACCCAAAAAAAACCCGCCTGGGTGGGTTTAAAAAAAAAACCCCGGGTTTTTTTCAGCCTTGCCCACAGGTGTATTTCATAAGATCATGTAGGTGGGAAGTAATCTTCCCAAGGCCCATGAAAGGGTTAAGGAGATCATTGTAGGAATTAAATATTCATTTTATCGCAACATTTATGGATATCTCTAATCACAACTATCATATTTCTTTATCAATAAAATGTGTTACTTTCAATGCATGGGGTCATATGAAAATATAGCGTATATGAGTTTGGAAGTGCATTTCAATATCAGGTGTGTCAGTCAAATGATATATGAGTGAGTTTTCCTGGATTTGTTTGGAAATACAAGATTCTCTAGTGCAGCTGAGCAGACTGCTTTTAAGCTCTTCAGTCACAGTGGAGCCCAAGGTGACATGTGTATTGTAACTATCATTCAATGTTACTTATGAATTCATACTGTATATTTAATTGAAGAAATTATATGAGCAGCAGCATAGCAGCACTTGAGGGGCAAGGATTTTACTTGCCCGTCAAGTGCTGCTATGGGGACTTGATCCATGTTAAATAGAATAATTCAAGGATCAGGAACACCACCACCATCTATTTTGATGATTTTCCCCCCTCTTGATAATGTTTCTTCATCTGTATAATTTTATCTACCTGAAATTAAGGTATGTTTTTGAGGCATTATTTAGCATTTTGCAGGCCGCGCAGCCCTCCTATATATCCTATATTTCCTATATTTTTTCAAAACTGTCAAAAAAGCTCCTATTTTCTCCTATTTTTCTGAATATATCCTATATATCCTATTTTATTAGGAAAATGTCCTATTAATCCTATATATTTTTCAAAAAGTCTTACGTTTTTAGAAATTTTCTACGATTTAAAAAAAAAAAAAAAATTTAGCCAAGTTTGGAAGCGGAGGAAGCAGTAAGTATTATGTAATTGGTTAGTAACTGACGTCACCGCTTCTATGAGACGTCACGCGATCTACTGCCTCTTGCGCAGCCGCTGCATTTCCGTAGGCTACACCAAGAGTCAAGCGTGCATTTGAATATTATTCTGACTTCACTGAAGATGCCGTCGTATAAAACGAAGTACAGGGAAGAATGGTGTCAGCTTATGGATAAAAATAATATTAAAATAAGGGAATGGTGTATAAAAGGAAAAGATATGTTCCATGCATATTGTTCTTTTTGTAAATAGAATTTTTAGACATGGATGTTCTTGCTGTACTTCAATACGTCAGTAATATGTGGCTATCAGTTGTTCCAGTCGAATTTCCGAGGGTTTTCTTCGGCATCGGCGGTATTCCATTGTTCAAAGTATCTCCGTTTATGTTACACAAGGTTGTCAAACGATTTCTTTTTCGTTCGATTTATTTATAAATGCATTTGAAAGGGTGAACATAGATTTAGGAAATCATGGAGTTTTTTATTTTGAAAATTAAGATGAATTTGTGAAAGTATCTTCAAAATCAATGAAATTTAAAATAACATGTGATGATGAAAATAAGTGGGTTTTCAAAATTCAAATGCAATCTTTTTCCATCCTGTATTCTAATTTCTATTTTCATAATTCTATTTATTTTATTTAAAATATCGATGTATCGCACATAAAATATATTTTTATTTCTTCTATTGAATATTTATTTTCTCCAATCATCAAACATCAGTTTCACATTGGTACTCATCCTCCCCCCCCCCCTCCCAATATTCATTAAAGTGCTCCGGACAGTGATTCCTAAAAGTTGGCAACTGTGCTAATATATAAAAATATATATATATATATATGAAGGTTTTTTGTTTTTTTAATCTAGCATTTTTATTTTGTGCATTCTAAACCCATTTATTGTATAGTATAAAGAGAAAATATGATTTCTATAAGCTGGTAAGATAAGTGTTTTCACCTTTTATTTTTTCTTGTGTTTATAATTTAAAATTTTTTTTAATTTTTACGATTATGGCTTTGTTAATTTCAGAAAATAATGTTTCTAGATTTTAAAGTTGCTATACTTAATTCAGATTGCTAATGCGTGAAAGTAATGCAGTTTGTTCTGCGCAATAGTCGTTTTTTTTTTGTATAAATATAACTACATTTAAAAAAATCGTTTTTACAAAATCAAAAACAAATTCCTAAAATTTTCCTAAAATCTTTTATTAAATTTCTAAAATTCCTCCCTAAAATTTTCAAAGAGTTGACTATGATGCCTATACATATGTTTAATAAAATTAGTAAAATTATTTCATTAATTTTTATCCTTTTAATAGTATATTTTTCATGATTTAAATAACAGTAATAATGTGATAATATATGATAGTGTAAATTGGTTTTTACTGGCTAAAATCTCCATTATCGGGTCTCCTATATTTTTGTATTGAAATCTCCTATATTTTTTCATATGCTTGCTGCTCGCCCTGATTTTGTGAGGTTTTGAATTGTGTTACTTTCAACACATGGGGTCATTTGAAAATATAGCGTATATGAGTTTGGAAGTGCATTTCAATGTCAGGTGTGTAAAATTTTGCAGCAATATTTGCCATTTTAACAAAATTTTCTCTTTGAGGGAAATTGTACTTTTTTCAACTTATAACTTTGTTATTCCACTTTTTCACAAGATGTGAAGCCATCACACCTATGTTGTCCTCATTTTTTGTGGTGTAAGCAGGTGTCCTCTTGTTTGACCCTCTTTGAATGAAATTAAGTAGGCAGTCGATTTAAACCAGACTTCTAAATCTCTCACAAATAGCGACCTGAGATATTAAAAAACAAAGGAAAATTGGATGTAAGCAAATCTGTATTTTCATGTATGCACATTCCTAGGGATTGGAAGAAGCTTTTTAAAGCACAAGAACATACATTATGTCTATAGAAGATCACTTACATTTAATAAAGTTAAAAAGCACCAGATAGTTCAAAGTAACTAATCTGTGATAATGGGAAAAAATGTATAGTTTTAGTTCAGGACATCAAATCTTTTAAAAGAGACCATATGTTTGATTGTATTTCTTAATGCAGAAATTAAAGTATTTATATTTTGCTAAAATCATTGATATTTGTTTTATGACTTGTTAAAATTTATTGTGTCCTATGTTTTAAAAAATTATTTTAAGATTATAGAAGTATAAAATTTTTCATCAATGCATTTTTAAAGGTATTTTCCAAGTGCTTTAGCAGCATTTTTAAAACATTTCTTTGTGAATTTTTACGTCATGAAGATCCATGCCATAGTCATTACATTTATAGCACTAAGTCAAAATATTTTTTTAGAGTTTTTGAAAAATATAGATCTTATTGAAATATAACTGAATTTTGTGTTTTAATATTTCAGTAATTGGGGTTTCCACAGTCCTTGAAAAGTCTTTGAATTTGTTTCTCATAAACTAAAGATCTTGAAAACTCCTTGAAAACAACAAAAAGCCTTTGAAAAGTTTTGAAATTTTTTTTTCACCTTCTCAGATTTATCTGCTTCAACAACAACTTAAAAAAAATTTCAATTTCTTTATCTCAGTCTGGTCACTTTTTCTTTCACATTTTCTCAAAGTCTATGTCTCACAGCTGTATAAGACTATTGGTCTAATGATAATTCAATATACAAGTTTTTTTTTTTTTTTCAAAACAGATGATCTTAGCAGCTTTTGCAATGCATAATGGCAGCAATTTCATTTTGCAATTGTTTATACCAAAAAATTTGTTGAGAAAGATTTTTACTTTTCTATTATGTAAATGAGAATCAGAACTGTAGTTAATGGTTGTACTGAACATTAGCCAATAAAAAATAATGTTAAGTTTAGAGCTTGCTGCCACTGAAAAGACTTCCATATGTATATTTCAAAAGTTATAAATTAATCTATATTCACAATCTTCTTTTCTCATATATAATTGGATAGGATTTGTGCTTTATCAGATAGGTTTCTTCTAATATCTCAGAGAATTTATCATATAAATATCTTCCAGACAATGGTAGATATGCTTGATCCAGTACATTTTATTATCAGGTAATGCCAACTTTCAGAGAGCATTGTCTGGAACACCTTATTAAATATTGGGGGAACAGAGTCAGGATAAGTAATAATGTGAAACTAATGTTTGGCAAATAGAGAAAATAAATATTCAAATTGAAAAATAAAAATATATTTACATGTTGATACATTGATATTTTTAATAAAATAAGTACCATTATGAAAACAGAAATTTAAATACAAGTTACAAAAGATTGCATTTGAATTTTGAGCAACCACTTGTTCTCGTCATTCCATGTTATCTTAAATTCCGATCATTTTGAAGACATTTTCACAAATTCACCTAATTTTCCAGGAAAACGTTCCTTTATTTCCCGGTTCTGTGGCCACAATGCAAATACATTTGCAAATGAATTGAACAGGAAATTAACATCGTTTGGAAACAATGCAAAATATCTGGCAAAACAGAAATGAAGCCACCTTGAAATGATGAAATACTGTTGATGCCAATGAAAATACTCAAAATTTCTAAGGTGTTTTCGTAATTAGTGGTCTAAAAGACATTATGAACAAAATTTTGGTCAAAAATTAAGGATCTCCATTAAAAGCAAGATTTTTAAGCATCTTTTTCATGAGGACTACCCAATAAAAATAGTTCTTAAGGACTTTTAAGGATTGTGCAACTACTAGAAGTTTCATTGCAAAAAATAATGGAGAAAATATAAACTGATATTCTCTAGAGTGATTGGGTCAGTTTGTGGAGATACAAATTTTGCTAACTGTGGGGTAAAACTCCAGACAAATTGGAACAGTTGGCATGTCTGAACTTATAATCCTTTGTTGCTTCTGTATGAATTTCTTTGTTCTGTATAAATTTCTTCGTTCAGATTCCATTAGGTGAGCTATTTTTACAATATAAAAAAAAAATTCAGAATACAATTCTTTGCCACTGCAGATGCCAACAGGGTACACTTCAATGCTCATGGTACCTCAGTAAACTAAAATTTTCTTTTAAATCTTACCAACTCGATTAATTTGCTTTAGGAGATCTTGTGTTCATGTGAGACTTTTCATCAAAGCATTCATTCTCTTTTATCTTGATAAATCTAATAGTAAGCCTGTCTTGTCTAACTACTAACTATCTGAAAATTCATGCAGTACAAAACAATACTCCCATATTTCCAGTTGAATTTGGAGAAATGTATGAACCAATCAAATACAAGTACAAACAATCTCCAAACACAGCTGGCTTACCTCAGTGAAGCTGGAGAAATGCATAACCAATCAAATACAAGTACAAACAATCTCTAACTGCAGCTAGCTTTTATCCCCATCAGAAAAATGTAAGATCCCATCAAATACAAGTACAAACAATCTTCCAACATAGCTGGATCTTACCCTCACTGAATTTGGAGAAATACATGATCCAATCAAATAAATGTAAAATATCCAAACACAGCTGGTTTTTACCCCCGTTGGAGAAATGTGTGATTCAATCAAATACAAGTACAAATGGTCTTCAACGCAGCTGAATCTTATCCTCACTAAATATGGAGAAATGTATGAACCAATCAAATACATGTACAGAGACAGTGGGCTTTTATCCTCGATCTTCAAATAAAAATATAGTTAAACACTATAATAATACAATATTTATTATACTTTGTACACATATTTAATATTCAACCATATTTAAAATGAATATTTTTTGAGAAAAAGATACGTAAAAGACCTAAAATAATGAGTTATTAGAATATAGAGATTCAAAATTGTTTGACACTTTCAGTATTTGCCTTTTATAAACATAAGATAGTGATTATTGGCAGCAGAAATTTTTACACAGATTTGCTTTAAAATTAAAAATTCTACTTTACAAACATGATTACAAATTTATTTCTAAATGGTTATTAAAATATCTCTATTTCACAATAACCACTGAGTTATTAGAATATAGAGATAGAAAATTAGTTAAGACTTTCAATGTTCGCAATTCATAACCATAAGGTAATGCATACTGGCTGAGAAAATTTCTATAGATTAGCCAAAAATTATCATTCCACATTGAAAACCTGATTAAAAATTGCAATGATATGTAGCAAAACTTTTGTGATTATATACAAATGTAAGCAAAAACAGATGAAATGTTTCAGCTCAACAAAGAAGGAATCTGCAGTGTACACTTACAAAAGAAATTAAAATAAATAAATAAATTATAGTTTGGATAGTATTAAATACATTATATACCCATAAGTGCTTCAAAACAGTTTGCCATTGCATGTCTCAATTCTAAATCATGACACAGGTCAGATCCATGTGCATAAAGCATGAATTTTTCTAACTGCAGTTTCTGAAAGACAAAATTTATTCTCATTCAGTTTTCACACAAGCATGATTTTCTACATTTAATAATATAATGCAATTTTCTAAATAGATCATGTATATAGGATGCAACATTAAATCGATGACTGACCTTTATTTTTGCAACCATTCATCATAGACATGTATTTCCAGTTGCATTTTAAAATTTAAAAACAATTATCTGTTAGGATGCATGTAAACTTTTACTACACATAACTATATGGAAAAAGGGGACTATTATAAAAAGTTAAATTTCTTTGTCTTTATAAAATTAAATTTTTGAATTTTAAGTTGCAGGATTATGAACATTTGGTTCTTTTATAAGGTTTTTTGCAACTGGAAGTATATGTCTACAACTAATAGTTGCAAAAATAAAGGTTGTCACTTATTTTATATTGTACCCTGTATATAACTTATATTAAAATACGTTTTAACTACTTGATGAGTTCATTATAATTTTTGAATAAATACTTCAGATGGGCCATACACCGTAAAATTTTAATAAACTCATGTTGCTGCCACCATTTCAAAACTACAATTCAAATTTTTACAGACATGCCAATTTTTGGAATGCATAGTCTGAAGTACTTCAATCAATATTGTGAGGAAGGCATTTTGAAAAAACATTTTTCGTAAGTGATATCAAGTTGGTTAACTATAACTATTGCAAACTACTAAATTACTAAGAATTACAAACATAAGTACATTCAATGAAATAAACTTCAACTAAACAATGTTACAGAAAAATGTAAAATTTAAAAGAAAATAAATCTGATCGTGTATTAATTTCATAGTGTTAAACTTCTTTCTTCACAAATTGAATATCAAATAAATAACAAAAATGTGATACTCATTAATAGTCATTTAATCTGCTTTTTAAAATTTTATCATACATTCAACAGTATGTATGGTTATACTAAAGTAAAAGCCAACAAAATGAAGCACAAATGGTAACAAAATCATGTTCTTCTTTCTGTTATCATTTGTGCTTCATTTCATTAGCTTTTAATTAAGTATTATTAACCCAAAGGATTTGTTTACATTTCTATATATGTAAGGTAAATTGAAATTTTTTTATTTCAAAAAACTTGATATCATATTACATCATTTTCTTTGAACAGTTCCAGATATTTTCATTTAGACATCACACTCACTTTAGAGGGGAAAATGCAAATTGTGAATTGGATAAAATCAGTTCTCAATGAAACCTAATAAATGGAAAACATGACAGTTACTGGGCTTACTAAGTGGCCAATTATGCTTTCAGCACAGGATCTCACAAATTTTCATCAGAAAAAAATTGAAAAAAAAGTAATTTGACACAGTTCACTGTAAACTCTGAACCAAGAAAGACCAATGAGCATGGCTGTTTCTGTGGCTGACTGATTGCTAATTCAAAATCAAATTGAACCAAATTAAATGTCTTCTATTCTACTTGTTGCTGAATATTCTTATGCAAATAAAAAAAGTAACCATTAAAAAATGGTTGTTGCTTTGCAGGAGTGTGAAAAATGCATTTGGTAACTAACTTTGCCAGATTAGACTTCAAAATTTAAGACCTGATTATGTCTTGTTTTTTTCCCTATATCTTTTGTTTAGGTTACACCTTCATCTTTATTAACTTATTTTTTAAGCATGAAATGTAAGCCTTCATGTTTATTTTTACTTTGTTTTACATGCAACAATTATTTCGTCAAACCCAGTAGGAGATGCTATAATTTATTTTTCAAAATGTTGAAGCGGTTGTATAATGAATTAAGAATCCAGATACTGAAAATATCAACCACAGTAATTTATAGTTGCATTAAATAGCATAGATTCTATTCTTTTCAGTGATGTATACATTATTTAATTGAGACTGAAATTTAATAAAAGTTTTGTGATTCTTTTTGACCCACTTGAAGTATTTTAAAGGTATTTTGATGTTGATAACTTATATGCATCTCAAACTGTTTTGACTGAATTTTTATCATACTTCTAAGAATTCTATGAATCTGCCAATAATGTGATTTTCATCCATGTGCCAAAAATTGTGTTGGTGTCATCTAAAAACTGAAATTCAGGGTCTTTGATGCAGTTTCCTGTTTTAATGCTGGAAACGTAACAAAGTGAAAAATTCTTACTGATCTTGGCATTGATCCACAAATCATTTGTGTTAAAATATTAGAGTAGTTAGACAGAAATTGTGAAACTGATCATAAGAGAAAACTGTCATATTACCACAAAAATGCTAGATAAATCGAACAATAGCTAAGACTAAAGTCTGAAAATTTTATTTAGTTTACTTGTACAATTTTATTAAAATTGTACAACTGTTTTTATTTAAATAAAATTCAGTTTATTTTAATAAAACATAATTGCAAAATTTTATTATATACTTAAAATATATTCTTCTTAAAATAGAAGAATTTCACAATTATGTATCCCTTTTTCTCAAAATCTATGCTACTTTGAAACTGTTATAAAACATTTAATAGGTAGTACTAAACTAACTCCTGTTAAAACTACCTATTAAAACATTTAATAGGTAGTTTTAACAGGAAGACTTGCAGATTAATTTAAAAGATTTT
>Ga0068630_1000306_pt1 | contig 15288 bp, 6 predicted proteins | sample InSIn4gowninarea_FD_77433 | JGI IMG/M metagenome (GOLD analysis project Ga0068630, IMG submission 77433) | Clean room microbial communities from NASA Spacecraft Assembly Facility at Jet Propulsion Laboratory, Pasadena, California, USA -... ... | reverse complement strand
GTAAAAAAAAAAAACAATTTTTTAAAGAGCTTTTAATTTATAATTAAATGAAATAGCAACACTTTTACATCTTAAGCTTAATTACAAGAACTGTACTTAAGTACACTCACGTCTTAATATGGCTGCCTTAATCAAGTTCCAAGCTTCCGAGCATAGACAGAATCATTATTTTGCGAATCGCAGTACATTTCTGTCTTAATTTTTTTCCCCTGAAATTTTGAAGTCGATTCGGATAATCGGCGATTTGGATAGTTGGAGTTCTACTGTACCTCTAAACTCGGTGACGAACTACACGAGACCTGTAAAACAGGTTTCTCCCCACGTAACGTTATTCAGCAGTGAAAGTGCTTACGACGATTTGATGTGTCAGATCAATGAGTATCTTTTCTTTGTAACTTCGAAGTAGACGATTTCATAAATCTGATTGTGCGGCTGCAGTTATTTATTATAAAATATGATAAGTAGAAGAAAACAACCTATTAAAAATTCTAAGATGTACTCTTATTAGAAAGAAAAATACAAGAACCAATAAAAAATAAAAAGATTTAACCCAAGAAAAAGTAATAAGTGTTAAGATCCTAAAAAAGCAAAGTTTTTTAAATTTGTCAAATAGTAGAATGATATTTATCGCTAATAGCGCTGACCACTTACGTGATACGTTCGAAATTTTAACATTTGTGTAACCAGGGCTTTCAGTACACACTAAACTGAGATCAAAGATTAATGAAATACTTTAAAAGTCCCAAGGTGAATGAAATATTTTTCAAATCCCGAGACACATTAAATATTTTTCAAATTAGGAGTGGCATGAAATATTTTTCAAATCCCGAGATGCATGAAGTATTTTTCAAATCACGAGATGCATGAAATATTTTTCAAATCCTGAGACGCATGGAATATTTTCCAAATACCGACATGAATGAAATATTTTTCAAATACCGACATCAATGAAATATTTTCAAAATCCCGAGAAGAATTGGTCGATTTAGGGTGACATGGATTTCTCCACAAGCTACTTTTTGTCACCAAATTTCACACATTTTCAAAAATTTTAGTTTTTTCACCAGAAATGCCACAAAAGTAAACAAAGAGTCAAGAAAAATCAAACGATTTGCAGAAAAAATAAGAAAAAATTTATGAACAGGAAAACTACCACTTATATTTTTTAACCATTTCCATGGTTAAAACAATAATAGTGGTAGAACACTTTCTCCAACACGGGAGCAACAACGATTTTCCAGTGGTTAATAATATCAAAAATACTCAGAATTTTACTCCTATGAATTTTTTTAGTTGCAATAAAAATACAATTTTAAAATGGAATTATATTATTACTCCGCAGACACATAATTTTTACAAACTCAATTCATATAATAAATTTAAGCATAATAAAGTATGATAAAATAGATTGTATTATTAACTTAATACAATGTATAATGAGCATATAGCACAACGTAATTTAATCATAATAATATTCACAACTTAATTTAATTATATTGTGAATTAATTACATTATGTAATTTACTGTAATTTATTTAAATTATTCTTTTTAATTATAATAACATTTCACACAGTATAAAAAAAATAGATTTCCTAGAAACCTATTTAGTTGACATAAAAACACATATTAAGCTGAAATGTTTCTGAAAAGTAACGTCAAAGGTTACTTTTTAAATTTTTCTTTACAGTGTGTTTGAACGCAACTAACATACACGGAATGGTTCCCCACAGTCCTGGTTTATTAAAATTACGCTAGTATTTCTTGACCGTAGTGCATATAAATACATCCAAGCATTATACCTGAGTGTTAGGTACATCCATTCAGAATCGGTGGGGAAGGGGTTCATTTTAACCCACGTTTTACCAGAATACTCAAAAATGATATGTATTTCCAAGCTAAAAGACAAAATTATACCTGCATTTATTTATTAGGGATAATTATAACAATATTGAAATTAGTTACATCAATTAATTTATAAGCATTTGTAAGTTTGGTTTATTGCTCTACGCTCATCTTTGCACACGAGGGCTAGTTAGACCGAGACCTATTGTTTAAAGTGATATTTCCGGGCGTTAGTATTTAAACTGACACGGCAAAAAGATTAAACACAAAACATTTCGCCGCCCCATAAATACTTTTTTCGTTTATTTTGGAGTATACTATGTTTATTTGTAGTATTATTTAGAAAGAATTATTAGAAAATATATTGAAATAATAATTATTTAAATAATATTTATGTTATACATATATTCAGAATTAGAAGTGACTAGGATTCTGATTTTAGTATAAATGGATTTGTGAGTGATTCTGTAACAATAGTTTCTTTATAAACGTTCGGAGATTAAACTTGACAGCAATGAGGATGATGCTGTATTGTTGCCTGGTCGAGTATAGATTAAAATACGTATTTTTAATTTTATTATGCACAGGTTATGCATAACTCATTTTTATTGTTTTGAAACATGATTTTTCATCATCACCTACTTACAGGATAATTAACATTCAGTCAAAATGATGCTGAATGTTGGTGTTTGATTTCAAGCTAAAAAACAATCCAAAAACTATAAATGAATGCATTTATTTTTATACAGTTATTTCTAAATAGCTTCCTTTAGTAAAATAAATAGGCAATTTGATGACGGTTTTCATGAAAATAATAAGAAGATTTTGTAACTCCACGTTAAGGAGTTAAAGTGGATTTCGAACTATTATAAACACCTAATCTCGAGGTGGGAATCGAACCCGCAACTGATGAACTAACGACCAGAGCGCTAGCCAGTCATCAGGAGATGGCTGAAGTAATTGTAAGTACTTTCATTAACAAGTATTCAAAAATCCTAAATACTGAAAACTAAAATTAAAACTACAATATGTTATAACAATGTTCTCATTAACTGCATAATTTATTATTAAATTAGTAGTTTTAGTAATAAAAATGTTTCATACAAACAATCATATTGCTACTGCTTACATATGGAACCTGGGCAAAAGCTTTTCAAATCCAAAACTCAACCTTTATTTTATCGTTGGTTGGATAATTGATTTGATTGGGATATGTGAAGATCTTGAAGCACAAACGTTTCCAGCTTTTGTTTCTTCATATGAAGTATTCCCAACTCCTTCTTACACAAAACCATATAAACAGCTTAATTTATAATATCTTAACAACAGCAAGAGCATTTTTTCCTAATCACTTATAGCTGGATTTAAGTATTATAGACAACAAATAATTTACAATTACATCAAAATTCATACAAGATTTTTTAAAATTCTTACAGACACCTCAGCTACATCTCAGCTTTTTTAAATACCAAGCTGAATATAATTTTAACCAGCTCGTAGAAGAATCTTCATTTTAATCAGGCGAAATTTGCAATGAAAAACATTGATAGTGCATAACATCATTAAAGATTGGAGTCTTTAGAAATGATGCATAACATTTTTACCCACTCCAGAAAATCAGAGAAACAACCATTTTTCAAACAGTTCATAATTAACCGTTGAAAAACGGTTCATAATTAATTCATAATTAATAATTATACATGATGATATTGTTCACAAAATTATCATCATGTATATTAATTTGAAACTGAACGGGGGCTGCCTTTTCGTACGCCGCTGTGTTAACATAGCTGGCTCTTTAATTAAAAAAAAAAAAAATAATTTTCCCGTGGTAGGGTCCAGGGGACAGAATCCTCTAGTCCACCCCTATCTATGTCCTTTTTAATGTAGTACTTTAATGTTTCTCATATGTATGTTATGTTTAGCGTGATAATTCGAACCGTAACTTTGGGTGCAAAAGCTTCATCGTTTTGGGGATAAGAAAAATTTCACAAGTAATATCATAATAATTTCGTGAGTATTTTTGCGGTCTTGAATTACTTCTATTTGCAAACTTTCAACATTTTTCTTCAGTACAGCCTCTGAAAGTCCCGAATCTTATGATAATAATCGCAAAAAGCATGGGCGATTAAATCAAGGACACCAAAAATAACTACTGCTGCCATCTATCGGAGCAACTCACAAACACATTTATTCATTCGCTTGGACGCCAATCCAGGTCTTGGGAGAGTATGGGGAATGCAAACGTGAGTGTGCTAAATGAAAACAATGTTATAAACAGAATTTTATTTTAACAGGCATCAATTGAGACTGAGATTCCGGAAATTTCGTTGTATTTTTAAAGCATGATGTTGAGGTAATTATATGAGAAAATAAGCATGAAAAATAAAAGGATTTTCATAATTTTTTCTCATTAATAAAATATGGATGTGATGATGACTAGTAACGTAATTATAAGATTTTTGCGAATACGTATCTATGAGTCACTTTTTATGTGTTCTTTTATCCCCATAATTTTTTTAAAAATAAATGTGCTACATTTTTTAGAATAAGCTCTCTATAGATAAATCAAGCAGAGAAATCAATATCCCTTTCTTCACCAAATTAATTTCTTTACTTTTTTGTTAAATTTTATGCGTGTATTTAATTTATGCTGGGACAAATGAGCTTCATACAAGTACGTACAGATACGTAATAGGACTACCTATATGGATTTACATTGGTACTTATTTGGAGTTCACAGTGGTACGAGTGGGCCATTTTATAATATTATTCCTTTATTTATGCATACCGGTAACTTTTGCAGGGTTACTTGAATGACATTTCGCACTAATTTAAAATAACGTAGCTTCAAATTTTATTTTGGATTTTTATACAGTGTAACGCAAGTGAGTGACCTGATTTTACAAATTTATATTAAAAATCTGTTACACATATTACAATAGTGTTATACCAAATTAAAGAAAAGTATATATCAAGATTTATTTCAGTTTACATGCTCGATATGTGATCCTTTTGTTACACGACAAACATCGAATCTATAATTACGATATTTGCCCACATTTTGTAATATGACATTGTCAGTGGATCCAAAAGCTGCCTAAATGCATTTTTTAAGTTTTAGCAGCGTTCTAGTCATCAGCGGTTCATAAAAAGTGTCCTAAGAAAAATCACATGGAGTAAGGTTTGAGTATCTTGGTGGCGTGATAATTAAGGGCAAATCAATTTCTCTGCATGCCTAATTCACCAGCATGGAAACCCCTTGTCTAAATTAACATGTACAATCAAAGACCAATTGCCTGGAGCTCCAATCCTCTTGAAAAATGCACAAAATACAGAAAATCTCTTATCTATGACTGTTACCATTTTTGGATTTCAATAACAATGCTCTATAGATGAATCATCTATTGATATATGGTGAAAACAAAACTTGATATATTTCTCTTTAATCTGACGTAATCCTTGTAGTACTTATATTAGTATCCACTACAAGACTTAATTTCTTTAAGACTGCTTTCCTCCCTACTGTTCTTCAAAACCATAACAACGGTTGACATTATTCGTCAACCCAAGCTTTTCCCACGTGGTTAGGCAAAATTCAGGCGTTTAAAGCAAATGAAGTTCGTTTCGAGTTTTTTTTAAAAGAAAAACGCAGTTTTGAAAAGTAAACTTTGTATACTTTGATATAGTAGTGGTGAATTAACAAATTAAAATTGAATAAAAATCACCAAGTTTCGATGTGTTAAAAAAATTAGCAAAATCATGTATAGTCAACATCCAGTTATAGTGAAATTTTAATGGATCTGCAGATTGTTCTCTAAAATGTTATTCACCTCTAGGCCCTGGAAATGACACAATGTTTCGAGGGGAAAAAATCAATTTGAACAGTTTAGGTTTCATCCACATATAAATTTGCAATTTTTCTGCTTTTGTAGTTTGTTGTCCGGAATTGAAAGCCTACTTGAGGAAAAATTAAATATGCAGGCAACCAATAATTAGTATTACATTGATTTTATACATTAATTAATGTAATGAAGTTCGATAACTGATTTGCGACGTTGACACCAACGTCTTTTATGCGAAACGGAGATAGTTTGAAAACTCAATGACTAAATTATGGAAGTTCCTGTAGAGCATGGGGAAGGATGATGAATCTTCCATAAATTTGGAGGTCTGATTTCGTCAGACAACTTCTAGAAATTTTCTAGTAGGAGTACAACGTGTACTCGTTCAACCTTAACGGCCTTTATTTTCGCAACCATTGGTCGTAGAGATATACTTCCAAATGCAAAATCCTTATAAATGAAGTAAAATTTTATGACATGGCATTTTAAAATTTCAAAAATGTAAAAATGACGAACTTTAACTTTTTATACAGCCCCTCGGTCCTTGTAGTTGCATTTCGTAAAATTTACACTCATGCTGACACATACAATACAAAACCTTCCATTTTCTGTACTACAAAAACTGAGCGTGATATTGAATTTCAAAACTTGCGGTTTTTCAACCTTCATTGAGGGGTCTATTAAACATTTATAGTGGCTTCCTACACGCTAGTGTAGATACCTCTTAATACTAAAACCAAAAGCCGTAAGAAAAGTAGTAAAGCAACAGACCTCCAGCTCTATAAATATAGTAGATATATGTGTTATTTTTTTCACTTTTACTTAGGATGATTATTTAGCCATTTAGGTACACTTTTTATTAAATCTATTTAAGTTAAAAAAACTTAAATGTTTCACAACTTTACAACTATATTTTATCATTAAAAGGTCTAAAACAACGTTTTAATATGTTATTACAGAAGGTGTACTGGAATACATTAAAATTTTTCTATTTTTCGAATTCGTCAGTAGTTGCCTTCCTATCTTATTTCTTTTCGGCAAAAATGTAAAACATCTTTTGACAAAACCTGATCATTTATTAAACCCACACAAGATTTGAAGGATTTGCTTGCAAAACACCTAATCATTAAGAATTACTCTACATTTTTATCAACTGTTATGTAGAGGTTGAACCGTTGAACCATAACGGGTTTCTTTGTTGTTCTTATGTTGAATAAAAGATGCTTTTAAAAAACGTTGTATTGTTCATAAGTTAAACCAGACTTTTTTATTACGCAATTCAAAACATTTGGTCACAGGTAAATAAACAATAATATCTTATGTTAAATAAAAGTTTGTTCGTAGAAAAAAAATGCGTTGTTCATAAACTAAAACAGACCTTTTCATTACGCAATTCAAAACATTTGGTCAGAGGTAAGTAAACAATATATTATGTTAAATAAAAGTACATTCGTAGAAAAAAAATTGCGTTGTTCATAAACTAAAGCAGACCTTTTTATTACGCAATTCAAAACATTTGGTCACAGGTAAATAAACAATAATATCTTATGTTAAATAAAAGTACGTTCGTAGAAAATGTTGCGTTGTTGTTCATAAACTAAAGCAGACCCTTTTATTACGCAATTCAAAACATTTGGTCAGAGTTAAATAAACAATAATATCTTATGTTAAATGAAAGTATGTTCGTAGGAACAAATTGCGTTGTTCATAAACTAAAACAGACCTTTTTATTATGCAATTCAAAACATTTGGTCAGAGGTAAATAAACAATAATCTTTTATGTTAAATGAAAGTATGTTCGTAGGAACAAATTGTGTTGTTCATAAGCTAAAACAGACCTTTTTATCATGCAATTCAAAACATTTGGTCAGAGGTAAATAAACAATAATATCTTATGTTAAATAAAAGTATATTCCTAGAAAATAATTGCTTTGTTTATAAACTAAAACAGAATTTTTATGGGTCTTAATGGTCGTGACCCATATGATTGTGCCCATTCCCATGAAAGAAATGAAGTACGACCTTCATTTTTAATGACTATATTTTATGACCATTTAAAACTATTTTTGATGAATGAAACTACTTGGGCTTCTATTGTTAAATTAATTACATCACAACAAATATTTCATTAACACTTCTCCGTTTGAACTACTAGGATGTCATTAGTGGCTTAAAAAGTTTTATTAAAAACATTTTAGTTTTAGGCCACCTTCGTTGCGGCTCTTCAAAAAGTGAGTCCTTCTGTCCAAAACTCACAGTACAACTCACAATAAATTGCCGACAAGTCTCGCTCTTCTGGGAAAAACTCCAAGAATATGTCGATACTTTATTGAAATTACCACAGTCACGCTACCAAGTTTGAGATTATATCTTCTTCTTCCTCTTCTACACACACCCACACACACAGAATCTCGTCTTATTCCCCAAACCAAACCCGACCGAAAATTATTTCCTTCATAAACGTGGAGCCACTGTTACGATTAGCTGAACAAGTTAATATAAATGATAACTAATTATTAGCTTTCTTTTCCTCTGCATTTCTCCGTCATCGATTCTTCGGGGAGAGAATCTTCATCGTCCCGTCGCATTTCGACATTGTCCAAACAAAAGCCGGAATCCGGCGACGTCGTAAAAATGGCGGAATATGTTTTCAAAGCTCGGGGAATCCAGACGAAGTTGTGTTTGCTCTTGTCTTGCCGGATATTTGCATATTAACTTAACAAAGCCCGGCAATAATTAGCAAAGTAATGAAAATAACTTAGGAGAAGACGAAACTTCTCTCTGGTATTGTGTACATTTCGTTAATAAGAAATGTTGCCTCTAATAAAGCCAAAAGTCTCGTTCGATACCCACGTGCCGGATATTAGAAGTAAGATGAAAAGAACACGTCCTGCCAGTGTGGGTCCGGACCATAACGACACATGTAACGGTTTAAGTATTTGTAATTAAACGAAGTGTTTTATATTTTGTGTGGACTCTGCGATGCAAATTCGATCCTGGCCCGGTTGTCATCTCCGTCTCCGATTGGTGGATTTTATTACGCGGGGTGCGGCTACAAAAAGGAAGACATTTATTTAAATAAGGACTCGTGTGGCTGAAGGGGGAAGACATGTAAATTTGGCATTTATTTGGCGAAATTGTCGCCGCTGAGAGAATTGTAATCGAGCTTGAAAGAGGGGGAAAAAAAAGAGTTGTAGACTCTCTTCTCCAGTCCTCGTTGCGTGCATTTAAATCAGTGGTTGTATCGGGTTTCTTTGCAGAGTGTTGTTTCTGATTACGGATGCTGGTATGCGAATGCGCGAAACGTGTATTGGAGGAAACTGAGGATTTATATAAAAGTTGTTTTGGCAACTTTTCCCGGAATTTTGCAGTGAAAATTATTGGTTTGTTTTCTCTATAGAACAGATAAGTGTAAAGAATTATAATCTGTTCATCAAAACTGGAAAAATAATGTAAACAAAAAAAGGTTGCATTATCACAGTTCGGCTTCATTTAGTTTGTGTGGTAGCTTTAAAACCTAAAAATGGTCAGTGATTTGCTAAATTATTTTCGTTTACTACCATTGGTCCATAAAGCCTTTCGTCATTACACAACAGCTGATTTGACCAACTGTAAGCATCTCTGTTTTCAGCATCAATCATTGGCGCCTCTGGTTATAGCTTTGAAAGGCCATGATAAATCCATTCCATTTAATTGCTTGTATTTTTCAATGAGTTTACATACTGAATTTCGACATTTTTTACGCAGAATCATATACAATATTACATGCACTGTTATGGTATTTAAGGTATTGTCCTTGTAAGTATTTTATTATTTATTCAGGTAGTCAGTCTGTCCTTAGAACACTTTGTAAATTTAAACAGAAAAATAGTAGTTTACAAGACATCATTCGGCTATTCTTATTTTATAGATGCCCTTATAGCGTCTTTTCCTGGGTAAAAGCCTATGAGGGTATTGTAGGGAATGAAACGGCGGACGATCTTGCTAAGCAAGTTGCCGATAATAGTTTTTTGAAGGTATGCGGTTGAATGTTCCTTTGCCTAAATCTTATATTAAATCTTTGTTTTTACCCTTTACTCTGACTTCTTGGCAAGATTTTTGGGATACTTCACCGAATGGAATATCCACGTAAAAATTCTTGCCAAAGATATCAGTCTCACACTTTTTTGGACTCATTATATAAATTTGTTTCTAACGAATAGGTGGTCGTTTCCGTTCTTATTACGGAAATGGCCACCACATTTAGAATTGAGAAATTGGGTTCTTCTTGTTGTGTTTGTGGGACTTAATGGAGATGCACTGCACTATGTCTGTGTATGCTCGGTTAGCTAAATATTTTCACATTATTAAAACTCCCATTTTATATGCAAGTACTTGGTATAAGAATCTATGGAATTACAATACTAATTTTGATAAAAGTTCATGAGTTGTAAAGTGGTTACTGGATAATCAGTGTTTTATTCAGCCTGTTGAATTTTTTTATGTTTTTAAATTGTTTATTTACATTTCTTGGTAATCTTAGGTTAACTGGGCCACCAAAAATATTGATTTAGTTGTATTAAATTTATTTAGTTGGTTTTTTTCCTTCCTAAATTTTCTTCCAGTTTGTATCCATTTTCTGTTGATTTTTATGATACTTTATTTTATTTATTTTGAACATTTTGAAATTCATATTGTTATTATCATTATTATCATTTGTGTGTTGTTGTATACCATATTGTATGCTGTAAATGTATATATTATGTTTTGATGTTATGGGGTCAACAGAGTTATCTGTAATTTGTTCTTGTTAAATTAATGGTGCGTGCTCTGGTGTGATTGGATGTAGAAGTTTTTTCCGGTGGGGAAAAGAATTTGTAAACCTTACGGTATTTTCTCCACTGAGAATGATGACGATGATGACTTATTTAACGGGAGAAACTGGTTCGTTTAAGGATTTCCACTACGGGGTTGGATTTAGTTGATTTAATTGAAACTGTTTTTTTTATATATATTAAGTTCTTTTTAATGCCAGTTGAATTAGTATCATCGACACATGATAATACCCTGACACACATTTTACAATAATTCAAAGTATCAAATTCAAATACAATCCATAGCTTTATTTGTTTAAATTGAAAAAATGATTTTTTTTTTTTTTGCAAACCTTGAATTAAAGAATATGTCATTAGTAAATGAAAAACAATTAAAATCTAATTTCCCATGATAAAGAATCTCATTTTATAAAAACAAATCTGCTGCAAAACAATGAAAAGTTATTTTAATGCCAAAAATAAAGAGCTTCTTCTTAATGACTGCTATTGGAAATGATAAAATATATTATTAACAAATCTCAAGCTTTGACTCCTCACTTGTCTTATTGGTGGGGATTGATAATATGACAGATTTTCAATCTGTTTCCGAAAAGATTTTTGCAATGATTTCATTTAAAATTGGCTCCTATGATAAATAAGAAAACACTGCCATCTCATCAATATCTTGTAAGTTTCAAACTTTAAGTGACTTATCAACTAATATACGCTTGATAAAGTAAAAAACAGGCAACGCTTTTTGGAGCACAAATAATCCACTAAAAAGAACAGACAGCTGCATCAAAGTCACAGTGGGTCTCTTCGTCTTCAGTGCAGAGCCAATACCATATGACTATTATCGGAATGGTATCTATTATTAATAGATATAACCTTTGAGTCTTCATTTGTCTTATTGGTGAAGACCACTAACAAGTGAGACTTTTATTCTATCTTTAGTAAGATCTTTTTAATGAAGTCATTTGAAACTGCTTCCTATGATAAATGAGTGCACAAACGCTACCATTTCATCATCATCTTGAAATTTTCAAATTCTAAAGTAAATTATTATTTTATTATTTTGTTCAGCGCAGAGCCAAAATCAGAGTGAAATGCACAAAATTTTACCTAGAGTCAAAAAGGTCTTTTATAGCTTAGGAAGGGGCGGAGCCTAAAAGTTACTTGAATGGGGCATCAATCGCCATCTAGTGACAGAAAAATAAAAAAAATTTGGGAAAAAACTATGGGAAAATTTTAGACTTCCAAATATTCGAAAAATGCTGTGTACTAGAAGGGACTTATTGTTGAATAAAGGCTTAGAATTTTTCAAAAGATGGAAAGTATCCGAAAAGCACATTTTTGAACGATTTTAGCTGAAGAAAACTCAAACTTTTTTACATACTTTTATGTATGGTTGAAGAAAAGTTTCTAAATATTGTCATACTCCCCTGCAAAATTACCCAGTAATAACAGACGGTAAAACTACTCAAAACCAAAATTTGAAAAAAAATCATAAGCATTAATCATTTCAGTAACTATTGAACTGAAATATAATGGGCTGATGATTTGATCACCAGTTGCGCTACAGACGTCCGCATTATTATTTTTTAAATACCATTAATTAATTTAGTTAATGCATACATACACTTTTTATGCATTTCAAGCATAATTTGTCATTGTAGCATTATCAATCATAGCATTGTAAAATTGAATCTTCACATGAGTTAGCCGGCTGCTGACTGAGTTGGCTAGCGTTCTGGTCTTCAGCAGTTTGCGGGTTCGATTCCCGCCTCGGGATGGGATGTTTGTAGTGATTCGGAATCCACTTTAAACATCAGGCGACAAACAAAACAAACACATGACCTTAAAGAGTATGACATGGAAAACGTGACCTTGAAGTTAATGATAAAAGGAAGTTTCATTATTCTGAGTGAACTAATTACTTTTCAGCACATGGTAGTACTATAATTTTATTTATATAACTGTGTCCCTAAATAACAAAGATATTCTTCTATGAATAAAGGACAATTACGAATAAACAGGATTTTTCATGACTAAATAACTACACAGAGGATATGATTTAACCCAAACAAAACTTTTTGGCATTCTAGACATATCCTTTAACAGATGTGTTCATGAAAGAAGGTTCATGTGGATGTCAGAAATGAAAGAAACGATTTTAAAGACTAAATTAATACTTCTTATTGTCATTAAAAACATTGCACTTTTGGGTGTCACTCAGTTCAGTATCACATGATTTATATTTTCAGGCATCGCAGTCAACTTTTAGAAAATTTTAGGGAGGAATTTTAGGAATTTAATAAAAAATTTAGGAAAATTTTAGGAATTTGTTTTTTATCTCATAATGACGATTTTTTCAAAATATACTTGTATTTATACACAAAAACGACTATCGCGCAGAATAAATTACATTACTCTCACGTATTAGCAATCTGAATTAAGTACAGCCATTTTAAAATCTAGAAACATTATTTTCTGAAATTAACAAAGCTTTTATTAGAAGTTATCATAAAAAGGAAAACATTTTTTAAATTATAAACACAAGAAAAAACAGAAGGTGCAAAAACTTACCTTACCAACTTACAGAAATCATATTTTCTGTTTATACTACATAATAAATGGGTTTAGAATGCACAAAATAAAAGTGCAAGTTTCAAATCAAACGCTATTTTTATGCATTAAATCTCAGCCTTTTTAAAACCTTTTTATCTTTCTCTCTTTCTACAAGTGATAACCTATTTTCAATTAATTTTAGTCCATATGACCTCAGTGAAATTAATTTCTAAGCAATACTCAAAAATTTCAACAGAATTGTTTGTTAAATAACGCCTTCTGGACCACTTTTCAACTAAAGACAAAGCACGCTCCTTATCTTTTTCTCAAAGTATGCATTTCTTCATCATTTTGTTGTATCTTCGTATCAAGATCAGCTTTTCTTTTTCATTCAAACCATTCAAAAACATCGAAGCAACGTGACAGGCACTTTGCATAAATTCGTTTTCACCTCTGGACATCGAAAGAGCGCGCATGCGCAGAACCACATAAACGAATACATTACCGTGTTTTAACTCACCAAAGTTGAAATAATGTAAAACGTCAATTACGCATGCGCGCACTTCCACTGGCCATAGGATCATTTTGTTTTCGATCGTTCCAATTGTTTTCAACAAATGCAGAAAAAGAGAGATGCCGCTATTTTCATTATGACGTATAACTTAAGAAAAATACGCTTTTTTAATATAAAATAGAGCATTTGATCAAAAATTTTAGGATGATAAATAAATTTTAGCTATAATTTTAGGAATTTTAGGAACGGCTCAAAATTTAAGGAATTTTAGGAATTTTAGGAAAAATGCAATCCCTGTACTTTCAAGCATGAAATTCCTTCAGTAAGCTCCAAATCAATTTCTCCCAAAGAATATCCCTCACATAATATCAGACACATTCAGCACACAACCCATCCCAGCTGATAGATTCATTACGCATGATGCATTGGACTCTGTAGCCATCCACAATCACTGCCGATGAGCAATGAATATGCCAATGCACGCCAAAGTCAGCCAACTTCTTTTAATTAAGCACCCCTGCAATGCTCCCCCTTTCCGTTTTTTTCACTGCCGAGGCTACAAAAAAGACCTAATGAGACTCACTCATCCCCAATACAGATGTAACAAATGAAGTATTTGTAATATCTCTGCAGAATATCCCCCCCTTGTTCTTTAACGCGCGTTTCCATCCATAAATTAGGACATTTTTTATCTCGGCATATATAGGAATTCATATATCTATATACATATAATTATTCTTATTCTTTGAAAAAACTGAATAATTTGAATCCGTGCGATTTTCAGTCTGGAATCTTTTGCTCTCGTTTCATCTTCTCGAATTTTTTAAAATATTTTTATTATTCATTATTCATATTGAATATTTTCCTTTCTATGGCCATTACGCAAAAGATTGTTTAAGCTAAGGAGGGAGATAGTTCAAGGATTTGAAAACAGAAAAAAGAAGTTAAAGGCTTTAACTGCCCTCCTCTCCTACAGAAAAAGGTGATATCCCCCCCCACACATGTGCTTTCATACCTTGATCAATTATTTCTGACAAATGCAACGGGTGCGAAGTTTGCGAAAAATATTCAGGATACCACCTACCCCTTCCACTGGAAAGTTTATTTGCTCAATGGATATTAATCTACGGAAGTAATCCAAGAAGAAAATTTCGATACCCTCTCTCATTTGGCCTTTTATTTATGAGTGCTTTTACTCGGCAATGCAAGGGAAATCTTCTCAGAGATTAAATGCTTTGCATTTTTCGTGGACTTTATTCAAACACAGCGTGAATGATTTCTAGTTGAATATTTTATCCCAATCTCGATTATCAGAATTATTGGCGCCAAGAAAAAGCAGCAAAAGTTTAAAAGGAAACGTTAAGTTTCATGTAATGATTTTATTGTGAATAATCTTTTCGCAAAAATGTAATAAATGAGTGATTGTTCAAGTGGTTACATGTCATGTTTGAAAAACAAAACACAGGCTGTAAACGATCTTAATATTAATTAATTCAATAGATAATAACATTATTTCTAATATACAAATTATCTACGTGCTAGGAAAAATGATCAAAATACTACCGTGCTATTAAAACTCTTTCTGATGCATTCACTCGAAACTCCAAATCAAGAACTACTTCACTGAACATAAGACATTTATTCGTCAGCATTCTTATATCTTTATATAAGGTGACCAATCGTCCTCCTTTAAGCAGGACAGTCCTCCTTTTACAGGTTCTGTCC
>Ga0068630_1000305_pt1 | contig 15308 bp, 9 predicted proteins | sample InSIn4gowninarea_FD_77433 | JGI IMG/M metagenome (GOLD analysis project Ga0068630, IMG submission 77433) | Clean room microbial communities from NASA Spacecraft Assembly Facility at Jet Propulsion Laboratory, Pasadena, California, USA -... ... | reverse complement strand
TTTTAGCATCAAATCCAGGAAACATTGATGTTAACATCGATTTTAGCAAGGATCAAATTGATCAAATATTTAAAATTTCAAATCTTTCATTAAGCCCAAAATTTAAGAAGAAAAAAAATCAATAAACACAATTAAAATACATCTATGTTAATACTCAATAGATTTAAAATCACAATTTAATTTTAGATAATAAATTTTATTTTTTAGTTTAATATATAAAAATTATATGGATAAATAAATATATTCGATACGACAACCTAAAATAATAAACATTGAAGAAATGTATATTTAAAAAAATATAGATTAATAAAATTAGTAACCTATTTACATAAGCAACTAATCTTCCGCAGTGCATTACTTATAATAAAAATATTGACCCACATTGTACTATATAGTGTGCATATGTATAAACAAAATTATATTTGAATTAATAATAAACTTTGTTTTAAAAAATCATTAAAATACAAAATTATATTTCAACTAATAATAAACTTTGTTTAAAAAATCATTAAAATGGTATACTGATATGTGTAATAGACTGCTATCAACATAAATAAAACAAGGCAATAATTAGTTGAAACCTTTTCAAATTCTCTTTAAATTCTCTATGCATTTTCAAATTCTCTTAAAATTCTCTATGCATGTGGGTTGTAATATATTCTTATTTAATTTTTAATGGGTGGTAAGAACGCAATTGTTGAATTTCTCATACCAAAAGAAGAAAAGCAATTACCATCTCCTATTTAAATCCTCGGTATCTTGTAAGTTTCCTCTGGTATTCCAACTTAAGGATACACCGGGGAGAAGGCATGAAACTCAAGCACCATCATAGTTGATTTGAGAGTGAAAATCTACATACGTGTAAGTAGAAGTTAATAATCCATGTAGAGTTTGAATGTAAATGTGAAACAAAACAAAAATATAATATTTAACAAAATATTTAACAATTACATTTGGTGTAAAGTCAAGGTTAAATAATGTAGGTAGAATTTGAATGTAAATATAAAACAAAATAAAAAATTAATATTTAATAAGGTTTAAGTCTAAACTCAATATTAAATAATTGAGGTAAAGTTGAATATAAATATATAACAAAATTAAAATATAATATTTAACAAAAAGATATTTGGCAATTAATTTAATGAAATGAAGTGCTCATATTAGCTTATAAAAGTTAAACCCAAACTGTTTAAGTTGTTTAATCTCCGCCATCATAAAAAATAAACCCAGGCCAAAGGTTGTCTACCAATTAGGTGGTGGGAAAAATTATTAGTTCCCATTCTCCCCCACATAAATTAGGCTGAAAGACAGAAACTGATGTTTAATCTTCGCCATCATAAAAAATAAGCCCAGGCCAAAGCCTGTCTACCAATTAGGTGATGGGAAAAATTATTAGTTCCCATTCTCCCCCACATAAATTAGGCTGAAAGACAGAAACTGCTACTTCGCATTCTCCTCTTCACATAAATTAAGCTGAAAGACACTAATATTTAAAATTTCTTAGAGATTCAGGAATTAAGCATCATAACCATATTAACTCGGCATTGTAAATCCCCATTACAAATATGTTATTATTAATTTTTTTTCCTATATTAAGACTAACCTAAGTACCCACGGGGGATTTAAACCAGTGACCTATCACAGGGAGTGCCTTAACAGCGCACCCATTCACCGTCAATCCAAAACCCCGTGGGCTATACGTTATTATTAATTAATAGATAATTTGTTTAATTTTTAATTTTTATTATAAATTTAAGATTTAATAATAAAAAATTTATAATATAGATTTATTCAACTTAATAATAAAATTTCCCTATATTCAAAATTAAAGTAATAAATTAAGAAAAAAACATTAAAAAATATTTTTTTTTTCATTAAATAATAAAATAATCATAATTAATATTTATAAATATAGTAATTAGTATTTATTATTATAATAAAAAATTAATAATAATTAATTAAAAATTATAACCTAATTGCAAATTGAACCACAAGGATTTGAAAAACATAAATTTCCATTTTTATAGGGAATTTTTTTTCAAATATATTATTCATTTTCCCTATAGCATAATAATAATAAACAATAAACAGTAAATAAAGTAGAAAATTTATGTTTTTCAAATATACTATTAATTTTCCCTATCTTATTATAATGTTAATGAACAATAAACAGTAAATAAAGTGAGTATACAATGCCCCATTTAAAACTCTTCAAATCTGAAAGCGCATAATCAAACTACTTCGTATATCCAAACATATTTGTGCTTTTGTGAGGCTAATGCCGAATGCAAAAATGTTCACTACAAATTCAATTCATACCGATTAAGCATATTCAGTTAACCAACTACGCACTTCGCTCCCATGGATCCTCAAGCCGACTTTCATCATCGAATTTTGCTGCGATAAATCCACGGTATATGAAATGTTTGACCTATCTACACAGAGTTGCAATATGAACGATGAGATTGCAGAGCTGCTGAGGTTGTGACAGAAGGGAGAATGGTCGCTAGCGTGCATTTTGAAGGAGGATTCTGTGCGAGGGAGTCTTCCTGGTAGTCTGGAGGGAATAGTCTGTCGTTCATTTGCATGATATAAAATCAGTGTCAAAAGATTCTGCCCTCACCATAGTTGGAGGATGAGTGGACAGAAACTTTGCTGTGACAGAAGAAGTTGTTCATAAGATATGTGGATTATCTAAAGAACCCCGAATTTGTTAATTATGACGCCAGTTAGAACTACAGGATATGTGAATTATCTTTTCCGGCTATGCACATTACGCCTGTTGCGTATGCGAGTTCTCAGAGCTGAATATGCAGATCACAGTGCTGGATATGCCACTTAACTGCCCTCAATATGCGAATTATCCTCGGTGATTTATCATCGGATTATCTCTTCATAAGTGCGAGTTATTCCGTGATACGCGAGTTCTCAAAGGCTATGCATGATATCACCACAGTTATCGTCAGATACATGGCGGTTATCACCTTATACGCGAGTTCTGAAAGGATATGCAAGTTATCACCACGAATATTCTCTTGATATGCGAGAGTTATCACCAGATACGCTCCCCCACAAAGATATGCGACATATAGACCGTTAAAATCGTTCGATACGCTGCTTATGACAGCATGATAAGCCTATCATTACGCGGATATGCGAGGTTTCTTAATTTTATGCGACTGTTTTAAGATGGATATGCGAGTAACCAGCGCAGAATATGCCGCATTTTTCTGCGTTTTGCGAGAAATCAGAGATATACGCGACATATAACCAAAGTTTACGCGATATCACCTCCAATAAGTGAATTATCATCTCAAACGCGAGCTATCGAATGATACACATGTTATCACCACGCGTTATAAGCGTTTGTCAATAAATACGCGTTATCACGAAGGATATGTGGCGCATTATGCTCATTTACCGACATCCATTTAATATAAATATTCCTTTGAATGTCTGTTGTTTCAGTATTGTGTAAGAAGCTTACAGTTAGTGCGTCCCATGTTGGTTTCTCTACGAAGCAGCCGAGGAGCTGGAAAATATTTTTAGCAGTGCGAGCGAAGCAACTCGCATAGCGAGGGAGCTAATCAACATAGGCTTTTGCAAAGAGACTTCGGGTGGAGACGGCAGAAGCACGAGGCGGCTTCTGCTGTGTGTCTTTTATATATATACAGTAAATAAACAACTGTTTGTTCTTGCAACTTGAAGGGCGCGATCACAAAATCCCTACAACCAACGATTTTAAAATTTTGGAATTTGAGTGGGCGATTACAAGGACTCCGACCTCCTTCGCATGTTCTACGACTCTCGTCAGGCCTTCCGCACTGACGCTGGGAAAGATGAATGTCACGAGTCCCATGTGTATGATGTCACCGTTGTCCTCGTCGTCGACCCGTATCTCAGAGCTGGTTTCTGCACGTGACTCGATGTGTATCCAGAGATGACAGAGACGGAACGAACCGCCAGATTTAAATTTATTTTGAAGACCATGTTTCCAGCGTGGAACAAGTACAATAAAAATATATGGAATAGAATTCGTAAGATGCGGTTTTATTTTTTGTTTGTAAGTATTGATGTATACCAATAATAATGGCCGTTAGGTGATTGCGTTGTTCGTTATTCTTAATACTAATTATGGTTTTAAATATGATTAGCTGGTATTGATAATAATGGGTAGGGTATAGGTTAATTTAATCCGGATGTGATTTAGTGGGCAGGTCATTGTGGAATTATTGTTAAAATTATAGGTTATTGTTTTTTAAAATATAAAGATAGTAAGAATGGATGTGGATCATTTTCATATGGTCATTAAAATATGTATAACTTTTTAAAATATGGTACGAGATGTGTGTTTATATATAGATTTTTTTTAATGCAATATATATATATATATATATATAATTTTTTTTTTTTAAACACTGTAGTGGACGTGTGTTAATATGTTTAGCGTGCTTTGTTGGGACGATATTATTTCATTGAGGGAAATGGTTGCAAGTTCGAGATGTCAAATGGTAACAAATCTATTCCATCTGATTAGAATGTTGATTCTTGTTTGTGGCTACCTTTAACTCTGATAAAGACTTTATATATTCTACCCAGCATTGCCATGAATATATATATATATATATATATATATATATATATATATCCACTTAAAATGTCAATATTTTTTTCCTTCTTGGAGCAAGTTTAATATTTCCAAATTATTTGTTTGTTCCTTTTTTCTTGTTGATATGGACATTGTATTCCTAAGACGTTCTTATTATTTTAATTCTTAAAGGATTCATCACTCACTTTCAATTCGAAGTTTCGTATATTTTATGTTTGGATTCTAATTTTAATGTACCATTCTAAACACATTTATTTCATTTTACCTTGATGTATTTTTTTCACATTTATTTCATTTTACATTGATGTATTTTGTTCTCTTGGTTCATAAAGTTTTACTTTTTCAAGGATCACCACTTTTCCATGAGAGCCAATGATTCCTTATTAAATGAGGTACTTACCGTCAAAATTTCATGTGTTTTGAATATAACTTCACCTCGTAAAGGTTTTTTCTCAAAGGATCTCTACATTTCTTTGAGTTGGTGGTCATATCACAACTTGACGGAGAAATAAAACTACTACCCCATGCGTTACATAATGAGTAATGATTTTTAAATCAAGCCAACAAAATGCATCTCTAAAATATGTAAATGTGTTTACTATTATGCATAACATGCAATATCCAAACATTCAGATTGAGCATGGGTGGCAGTTTTGAATCTTCTCATAATTGAAATGTCGTGAAAATTCATAATCAAAACCAACAACTGGGAGGAGAATCACAATAAAACAATTATATGCAGAGATACATTCATATAATTTAGAAATGTCAAATTCATTTTTCCAACAAAGAACATATCTAAATATCTATCGTCCAGTATTGCCATCATCTATGCCAATATATAGTTTAAATCGATTATATAACTGTTGCTTATAGCTCCAATACTTCGAACTGAGAAGACATGAAAAACATTGGGAGAACTTGGGAGCACAATAATAGAGCTTAGTGGGAATCTTTTAAGGGGTTGAGTTAGTGTTTTTATTCCCCGTAGTTGTAGTTAGTAGTTATTGTGGTCATTGTTAGCGTGAGGCTTGGTAGTGAATTTTCCCGGTGGCCTCCCATGTCTTTGGTTCTTATTTATTTTATCGAATATCACTTCATTTTAATTCATTCGATAAAGCGTAAAGGTAGTAAACAATCATTGACTTAATTCATAGTGCTTAATATTTAGCACAAACAAAAGACTACAAACTTGTCATTCAAACTAGACGCTAATAATTTAATAGATAACATTAGATGTTGTTTGGGCCTCCTCCTCATAGACTTCCCATAAATAGAATTCATAATGGCATTTTTAATGAGCACATGAAAGGAACTCAACATCCGTCCCCTCACTGGGCATCAATTCACCACAGCAGTATAACTTTTTAATAGTAAACTTCTTATGTTTAAGGAAAAATTCAAGTGAAAATAAAATAATATAACATAATAAGTGTTGGATGGGGAAATATATAATAAATAATGAAATTAATATAAATTTACTTTTAATATAATTTTGAATTAGATAATAATGTATATGATTTGGATTAATGGTGAGTAATATTTTGTTCACATAGGCACTCCTTACACTAAATTGACACTTTAAATTCCCTAAAAATTATTTTAACCCAAAAAGGCCTTCAAATAAAATAAAATGTTAGTTAAAATTTGTAGGCATCTGTCTACAATATAAATTACTAATTAGTATAGATGAATAAGTGTACGACCACTATATGAATTTCCAGATACATTGCCATTTTTTAACACTGTTTTCACAGTAAATCGCTTTGTGGATTAAGTTCTTTATTTAAAGTATAATCTCCACACATGGGGATCATCTCGTGTAGTGGTCCATCCATGTGAAAATGAGGATCATCTCGTGTAGTGGTCCATCCATGTGAAAACGAGTAGGGAAAACTAAGATTACAAAAGAAGAGGAAAATGTAGTGGTCCATCCATGGGAAAACGACGATCATCTCATGTAGTGGTCCATCCATGTGAAAGCGAGTAGGGAAAACTAAGATTACAAAAGAAGAGGAAAGGTTGCACAGACATTCTCTCACAACTAATGGAACACCAATCCTTTATAACTTTGTCACGAAGATATCATACCATATCATGCTATTTTGAGAATACTTGAAAACTAGTGTGTAGTCTTAGCAAGAAAATCTATAGTGGACATTGTAGTATAGGTACTTATGGCATCATGTGAAATTTGAGATAGAAAAATATCAATTCTTTTTACCAGTCCAATCTCCTGTCATGAATGTTTTGGTTTTTTATTGAAATGAATGCATTGGTTTTAGTGTAATTGTTGGTTTCTAATCATGTTTTGTTTCTTGGATTAGATGGATTGATTTCATCATAAATTAACATTTCTAATCTTATTTGATAAATTGCACTACATGCATTGATTAGAGTGAGCTGTTGAGTGTTAATCCTATTTGATTGCTTGCATTGGATGCTTTGATTTTAGTGTAGATGTTGATTTCTAAACCTATTTTATTGGTTGCATGAGATGGATTGATTTTGATGTAGATGCTAATTTCTAATCCTATTTTATTTCTTTCATTAGGCTCATTGATCAACATAGATGTTGGTTTCTAATCCTATTGGATTTCTTGCACTAGATGCATTGATTTCAGTGTGGATGTTGGTTTATTTATGATGTATATTAAATGCAAAGAAATTGTGTTGATTTTAGTGTAGATGTTAGTTTATTTATGATGTATATTAATTTCAAAGAAATTGTATTAATAATACGTGCTTATTTTAGGTTAATCACAAAGAAATTATAGATGGTGTGTATTGCATTATGCGTTACAGTAACTCAACCATAAATGAAATATTTGAAAGTTCATTTTAAGTAAAATGTTTACTTATCTAAAATGTTTGCTTCTTGAGGCTATAAACTATTTGTAGTTGACTATATTCTTATTATTCATGTTTCCATCATTCAACATTGTTAGCCACTTTGCATTTAAACTAGGTAATTCAAAGCAACTAGAAATGGATTCTACTTGGGGTTTAACATAGTCACAATGAATGACTTTGGAGAAAGCTACCATTAGTTTTGTTACTATATTCTTATTATTCGTGTTTCCATCATTCAACATTGTTAGCCACTTTGCATTTAAACCAAGTAATCCAAAGCAACTAGAAATGAATTTCACTTGGGGTTTAACATAGTCACAATGAATGACTTTGGAGAAAGCTACTATTAGTTTTGGAGAGTAAGTACAATGTTTCTTATAATAGATGACGTTAAATATTTGCTTGATCTATGATTGCAACTGCCCTTTTGATATGATTGATATGAAAAGATGACAAAACTAACAAGTGTGGTGATAAGGATATTAGAATAAAATAGTTTAAGATTTATCATAATAAACATTTTTTGGAATTGACTACATTTTTGTATTCATGTTATCTATCATAACATTTTAACATTGTCACTTTGCATTCAAAGTTTTTTTTTTTTTTGTAAACTGGGGTATTTCTATTATCTACAAGTAAGTATTAAAAATACAAAACTCAGGAGCCTCAACCTGCCCCGTAGGGAAACCAGGTCTGTTGGCTCCTGTATATCCAACAGTCATTGCTAATTTCAGTCTGGACAATGTCAAATATCAGTACCATAAACAGTCATTTTCCCCAAAATTATCCCACCCATCTATTTTTTCTCAGTTCTAATTATCAACCTTCACAATTTACTGCCTCTTTGGCTTTTCCTATCATATTTCTTCATAAGCATAAAATGTCAAACAAAAAGGGGCGACACCAGAACCTGGTCGCTCAGTCTGCTGCATTATCTTTGCCGGATCTGCTGACGCCGTCTTGCCGCATCGCCATCAGCATAGCTTTAATCTCCATGAGGTGAACATTCTGCTGCCTTACCAGTTCCTCCATATTTTCCATCGCCTGCTTAGCCGCTGCAGTTTCCTGTGCCATCTCCACCATCTCTGCCGCCACTTGTTCCATGGCCTTGGCCAGGAGATGCTTCAGCACCCAGTATGTGTGGAGAGCACAGTGGTACAGAGTCAGTCGCCCCCGCGTGTTCCCAGGGTCTGGTAACTGCGAGGACCATTCATCCATTTCCGGGTCCGACGGCTCCTCTAAAACCTTTTCCTCCATGGCGTCAATAATGTTCCTGATGTGTGTGTTGGAGTCCAGGTTATACGCCTGCTCTGCTTCGTTCAGGGCCGAGTTGATTGTTCGCTGCTATTTCCTCCACCTTGTTTGCCTCCTGCTGCCTTCCGCATTGTCTGTGGGTTGGCGAGGCCGGCCTCTTCCTCTGTTCGCCTGACGCTTCGAACCTTCTTTCTCCTTGCCTTGTTTTGGACCGCAGCTGCTCTGCCCCCTTTCGAAGCGTTTTCCTCTTGGAACCTCGTCCTGGCTGAAATCCATTTCCGCCGAACTTTCAATTTCAATTTTGACCCTTCCCTGTTCACGATTATCGTCCTCCGCTCCCTCCTACTCGATTAGGCCTGCTTTGCCACTTCTCTCACCCATGCTGGCACGTCTCAGTCTCTGGTTCGGGATTCTCTGCCAAGTTCGTTCTTCCCTTACACCCTTTCTATTGCCTGTCATCCTTCCCCTGCTCCCTCTAATATCCTTCTCGGCACCTTTGATTTTATGATGGGATTTCACCCCACTTCTCTTGTCACGTCTCCTCTGAATGATGATTTTGATATTGAGAATCGGTTTCTGTTTTGGGCCTCGTCCCTGCCTTACTGTCAAATCATTTATTGCTGATGTCAGTGGATTTAGTGCGTCGTCCTTCTGTCCTTCCCTAATTGCCGCCGGTTCATACCTCATGCTCCTATTTCCTCTCCACGCATGAGTGTAATTAACTTTGTTCTGCATCATTATTGTCCTTGCCAATGAGCTGTTTGAGACCATCCCATTTTGCCAGCTCAACCTGATTGTTCTAGCTATCATCAATACAATCTAAGGGTTCTTTGCTACCCCAGTTTGCTAAGCAATCTGCGGGTTTATTACCCTCTCTTATAACATGCGACGTAATTTTATAGTCGACTTCTTTCAACAGTTCCTCTATATCTCGAACCAGGCTTGCATTTCTCCAGCTTTTAACAACCTTTTCCCATTTCTTCCCCTGGATTAGTTTTCTTATTGTATCAACTACTAGGGTTGAATCCCCTTCAATTGCTAACTTCCTATATCCGTTTCTTCTTGCAATTTTATCCCCTGATAAACCACCATGAATTCTGCCTCATTATTTGTCATTGTTCCTCCGTATTCCACATATATCCACTCTGTTTCCCCCTGTCTATTCCTGAAGATTCCGCCAAAACCCGCTGGTCTTGGGTTCCCCTTAGCAGCACCATCGAAATTGAGTTTCATAAATCCCTCAGGAGGTTTTCGATAGACTGCATGACTTTGGAGTGCCATGGATTGGTGTTGTTTTTTTGCTTGCTAGTAAATCATCCCCTGATCTAAGTTCAGCTTCTTTAAAATCTCTGCCTCTGCCTCAGAAGTGTTCCACTCCTCTTCTGCCCAATTTTCCGCTAAGATTGATTCTCTGACTTGATGTAAAGTCATCTTCCATACATCCTCCGGGTCTGATGATTTCCCTTTGAAAATGCGGCTGTTCCTCTCCTTCCACAAGTTCCAAACATTAAAGCCTGTTGTCATACTCCATGCTCTTCCAACTATTTTGCTTTGAAATTTTCCTTCCCCCCAGTCAACAAGGGTATGCACTATGTCTTGCGGGTTCCTTTCAGTAGATGAGAATAAATTCCTCGTTTTTTCCCATTGGAGTTGGGCCACCTTACATCCATTTAGGAGATGTTCCTGATCTTCTTCCCCCGAATTACATAGACAGCATCTTGAAGGGCCTGAGAATCCTCTTTTTTGGATTCTGTCCCATGTTAAAATCCGTTTTCGTCCTACCAACCATGCAAACATTTTGATTTTTGGCCACCATTTTGTTTTCCATATCTTTTTCCATTTTTGCTCTTCCTCCCCTTGATCTGGCTGCGTTTGGGCTTTGTAGTCTTCCTTAATAGTAAATATTCCTTTTGTTTCTTTGCCCCATCGAAGGATATCTTTGCCTTCTCTCCTTTTTATCTTCCTGGAATCTATTTCCTTTCCAAAGATGGTTTTATGATCCTCTGTTGCGTTCCTTTTCCATTCGTCCAGAGGTTTCCATCTTCGCCATTCCTCATTTACCTGTTCTTCAGTCCAGTAATCTTTAACTGTCATGAGATTGCTCTCCATACCTGCTCTGTACATTTCCTGCATATCTTGTACATTTATCATCTTTTCCCTCTGCTGCCATGCTTCATCCCAAAATTTCGCAATCTGACCTCCTCTAATCTCCCAGAATATATGCTTGTCTATTAATTCTCTGTTTTGGATGGTGAGATTCCATATATCCGATCCTCGGGGCATTTCTTGCTCCCTAAGGATTTCTTCCGGGGTGAGAGGCATATGATATTTTGTAGTCCAAATTTCTTTCCAAAGGTCTGGTCCCCCTTGAATCCATCTCCATCTTAGTTTTGTAGCGAGGACCTGATTTAAGGTCCATGGATCTCTGAGGCCTAAACCACCTTTCTCCTTCGGTCTAGTAAGACTATCCCAGGAGCAAAGGGCCCACTTCTTTTGCTGCTTCGGACCCCCCCACAGGAATTTTCTATATATCTCCACCAATTTATTACATATTCCTTTAGGAGCGGACATAACAGATAAGGGTTATATCGGAATTGCTTGTATAGTTGCTTTTAGCAGCACTACCCTTGCAGCCAAATTCAGAGCTCTAAAAGTCCAGTTCTCCAGCCTTTTAGTGATCTTCTCAAGGATATTCCTCCAATTTCCTATTTTGAGGGAGGAAGAGTCTAACATTATGCCTAAGTATTTGGTAGGGACAGTCCCTTTCCTGTAACCCAGAACCATAGTTAGGTGGTTTTTAATGGGCTCCACAGTATTGAAGAAAAAGGTTCTGGATTTCTCATTATTAACCTCCATCCCTGCTGCCTCCATGAATATCTCAAGAATTTTCCTTATTCTTTTCACTTCTTTCAGAGTTGCCCTGCAATATATCATTATTTCATCCACGAATTGTTGGTGAGTAACTGTTGCTTGATTTCCCCATAATCTTAGGCCTTGAATTTTCCTTTCTCTTAATTCTTTTTTGAAATATCTACCTAATCCTTCTGCTGCAATTATAAAGAGGAAGGGAGAGAGGGGGTCCCCTTGTCGGAGGCCTCTTGTTGCATTGAACGTTGATCTAGGAGCCCCATTCAGGAGAATAGAGAAGTTCGGGGTAGAGATCATACTCAGAACCCATTTCACCCAGCGATCGCAGAATCCAAAAGCTTTAAGGACCGTTTCAAGATATTTCCAGCTTAGCCTATCATATGCTTTTGAGAGGTCTAGTTTGATCAACATGCCTCTCTCTTTTTTCATTTTCAAAGTATGAATCACTTCCTGTGCAACCACTAATCCGTCTAAGATCTGCCTCCCTTCAACAAAACTGGTTTGCTCTGGGGAGATAATGCTTGGAAGGATAAATTTCAATCTCTGAGCTACAACTGAAGCCACTATTTTGTAGATGACGTTACATAGGGCTATGGGACGAAAACCGTCAGCTTGATCAGCCTGATTTGTTTTAGGGAAGAGTCAGCAGGGTTGAGTTTATTCCAGGCCAAATTCTTTGGTGCATTCTGGCCTCCTCTACAACTTCTAACACTTCTTCAGCTAGAAAATGCCACCCAGCTTGAAAGAATTCAACTGTGTATCCGTCCGGACTAGGGGCTTTGTTCCTTTTCATATTTCTGACTATATCTTCCACTTCTTCCATCGTAATTTTCCTCATTAGAGCCAGGTTTTGGTCTCTTGTTACCAGATTCGGTATTTCTCCACTTATCTTAGATATGGCCTCTGATCTATCAATTTGAGGTTCTCTCAGGATGTTCTTGAAATGATTAACCAACACTTTCTCAATTTCTTCATGTTGTATAACTCTGTGACCCTCTTGATTTTTTATTGAGAAGATTCTATTCCGTTGTCTATGTTGGACCATTGCTTTATGGAAGAACTTGGTATTCCTCTCACACTCCCTAAGCCATTGCACCCTTGATTTCTGCTTCCATAAAATCTCTTCTTGTTTTCTTCTCTCTTCCAGCTGATTAAGTATAGTTCCTTCTTCTCTTGTTCTCCCTTCTTGTATGCCTTCTAGGATATCCAGCTGTTGTAGCTCTTCCATTCTTTGCTCTAACCTGTTCTTTTCTTCCATGATATTACCAAATTCCTCTTTATTCCACTTCTTTAACTTATTTTTCATTTCCTTCAGTTTGAGCTGAAAAGTATGCATCTTGTTCTTTCCTCTTTGTTCGCTGGCCTTCCACCATTCTTCTACTTTCTCCATCAAACTTTCATTTCTTAGCCAAAATGCTTCGAATATGAAAGGTTTGTTTGCAGGTCTTTGCTTCAGGTATATCTCTAGCTTTATCGGCCAATGGTCTGACCCTGCAACAGGGAGGATAGTTGCTTCTATGAAGACGTCCTTCATCATTACTTTTTCCGAGATTAAGAATCTATCAAGGTGGGAAGCTATTTGATTAGCTCCACCTCTTCGGTTATTCCAAGTATGCATTCCATTAGCGGTTTGGATATCTATCAGCTTTTGTTCCCGTATCATATCTCCAAACTGCTCTACTTCCTTGTCCGTTCTCATAACTCCTCCTCTTTTTTCCCCTGGGCCTTTGATTAGATTGAAATCCCCCACTATGATCCATTGTTTTCCAGGGATTAGGCCTCGAAGAGCTATTAGATTTTGCAGGAAGTTTTCGTTCTCACCTTGGATATGCGGTCCATAGACTCCTGTTATAAAAACCTCCTCCGTCGTTCCTACAATGCTTGCTTTCCCTGTTAAAATCCGGGGGAAGCTCATCCAATTACTGAATTGTACATCCTCTGGATTCCAAATAATGACCAGACCTCCTGCGCTCCCAGTTGCATCTTGCCCCATTATTTCATATCTAGTCCTATTTTTATTCAAAATTTCTTGCATTTTCTCAGTACTTATTTTTGTCTCCTGTAAAATCATTATACTGGGATTCTCTTTTTTCAGTCTCTCATTCAAATATCTTTGTTTGCCTCGGCTGTTGAGGCCTCTTATGTTCCAGGTTGTAATTATCATCTTAACAATTTTGGGGGAGATTGGAATACCTCAGATAGAGGTATCACTCTTCTAGAGCTAACAAGCATTTCTCCCACGTCTTGTATCGTTTCATTCAGTGTTCTTCTCCCTCTTTTTTTTCCCGCCTTACCAGAGCTGCTCACTCCTATAATCTGTGTTTCCTGTTTTTCCGTTTTTTGGTTTTCCTTGTCTCCTGTTATTCCTTTCTTTTCTTTATACCTTTGGAAAGCTTCTTTGTACCTCTGTTTTTGTTCCTCTGGTATGAATCTTTCGTCTAGCCTTTTCCATTCTTGTAAGAGTTTTGCCATCACATGTTCTTCTTCTTCTCATTTTGTTTTCTGTGGATCTATCTCCATTCCACCTAACTCCTCCTGAGTTTCTTCTTCGGAATCTATCCTCTGATCCTTATTCGTTTTCTCTGTTTCTTTGTCAGCATTTTCCTCTGCTACCTCCATTTCTTCTAGCTCTTCTTCTTCACTTGCTTCGTTTTCCTGACCCTCTTCCTGTAGTACTTGATACTGGTTTGGAGATTCTGTTTTCTGATTTTCCTTCTGCGTACCCCTCTGTCCTTGATTATTTCCTCTTCTTCTCCTTCGTTGAACTTCTTGGAAACTCTCTTCGTCCTTCTCCGTTTTCCTAGTTCCATATCTTCTTTCATTTTCTGCATCCCTTGCCTTTTCTGCTAGCGTGATGGGGCATTCCCTGAGGAGGTGGCCGTACTCATGGCATCGGCGGCAGCGAAATGGAATGTGTTCGTAGTCTAGAGTCTGATTCCATATCTCATCATGGTACTCCAGTTCTATGGTGTCTGGAAGGGGTTCCGTGATATTCATGTACGCACATATTCTAGAATATGTGGTATATTTTCCTCTCTTTGTTGATTCTGCCACTTTCACAAAGGAACCAATTGAATTTCCGATTCCCTTTAGGATCTCTGGATCCCAGAATTCTGAAGGTAGGCCGAAAAGTCTTATCCATACCGGGGCGGCTAACAATTTTTCTTTGTCTGGATTGTAGTTCTCTACCCAGTCTCTCATGAACAGACCTGCATTGTTCATGAAATAGGGTTGTTCCTCAAAGATCCTTCCCTTGTCTTCTAGATTAGAGAATATGACCGTGAAAAACCCCTTCGCCCCCTTCTACATTTCCTTTTGGTTTCCATTTCTGTTGGATCCATCTCATGAGATTTTTCTCATTTGGCCAATAACCTATGAACTTGCAAATCAAAGCATAATCCCTCATGTAACTTCTGTATTTTTCTAATCTATTAGGCGGGATTACAAACCTGGGTTTGCTCGTCGCCCTTGGAAGACATTTGCTTGGGATGCCCGATCTCCTTTGCGCTCCTGCCGCTGAAATTTCTCCCTCATTTTTCCGCTCTCCTTCGCTCTGTCTTTCCTTTCTAGCCTCTCCTGTTATCACCTCTTTGTAGGAGGGGATCTCTCCCCTCCCGTGCTCCGTTCCCATTACTTCTGGTCAGAGCCTGCGTTCGCTGGTTATCGACTATTCTCCTCCAATGAAAACTGATATGCAGAGGTCTGCCCTCTGGGCTTATCC
>Ga0068630_1000304_pt1 | contig 15315 bp, 6 predicted proteins | sample InSIn4gowninarea_FD_77433 | JGI IMG/M metagenome (GOLD analysis project Ga0068630, IMG submission 77433) | Clean room microbial communities from NASA Spacecraft Assembly Facility at Jet Propulsion Laboratory, Pasadena, California, USA -... ... | reverse complement strand
TTCTAAAGGCAGGCAAACACAGAAGGTCGAAGGCAAAACGGTCGCCGCATTCTGTCTGGCAATACCATGCGACAAGTATAGAGTTGCTATACGGTTGGAAAAGAGGGAGCAGTGAGAAATAATCATTCATAGAGAGGTCGAGAATAAAATACTGACGTGCTGATTGATCGACATATAGCAACCCTGTACTTGTCGCACGGTATTGCCAGCCAGAATGCGGCGACGGAGTTGCCTTGTGTAATACCACCTTAAGCAACTGCATTTGGTGCACCCTCCCTTTTGCACATCTTATGGTACACGGCAGCTTTTGTAATCATCTTAAATTGCACTATGTGCTACAAATTGGTATGTTGCCCCTAGCAGCTGGAATGAAACCCTTTCCTTTTGACTGATATGTGGTCCCTTCTTCACCAACTAGTATGTCACTGGTATGAGTAAAGCATTAACGAAAGCACTAAAGAAAAAAATTAGTAGGAGATGTGTGTACCTCTTAAATTAAAAATATCAGCTGTTAAAATAATAAAAATAATTAGCTGTACATAATTAATAACATTATGTGCACCTGTGCACGCTATGAATAATTATTTATCATTCACATTGATAGAGACATTTATAAAAATTATCATTTGCCTATTGAAAACATTTTGAATTAAGTCTTAGTGACTGCAGTTATTAATCTTTAGTGAACTTTTTAATTTTGTGACATATAAAACGAAATGCATCAGATTTTCTCAATTGATGTGCTGCTTGCCCCTAAAACCTTTAAAGAAGAATGATATGCAGTTATCCTAAAATTTCAGAAATATATTACGGCTAAAATTTTAGACTTATATATTACGGCTTTATTTTAATAAATATCTAAAGAATTTAATATGGCAGCATACATAAAATTGTCAAAAAATATGGAAATTAGATTAAAGGTTTAAAATTAGTTGATCCATTCTTCAAAAATGGCTACTGTGTGTGCATAGGATATGCCAAACGTTCAAGCTAGAAAAAAATATATTCTCTTAAATAATTTCTTCACATATATTTATTTTACATTTCAACATTTTTTAAAGTTGTAAATGGTACAGTACGTCTATAATACTCTATTAGTCACACTTTACCCCTGGTAGCAAAAGGTAGTTATCTATTACATAAAGCAAGTAATCTATTTTATCAAGAATAATAGATAAAAGAAAACATTAAATAAATACGCATTAAAAAGACAAAACTTATGAAATGTTCACACAGATGGATCAAGAGAAGAAGATTCTCATAAACACATACAAAATTTTAGCCATTTGAAATCCATGATTTATGATTTCAAAAAGTATTTAGCATTGGCAACTTTATTCCCCAGAATATGTGCTAAAAATGGTGAACTTTCATAAATCACTTTTGCAGAGAATTTTTCAAAATATTGTTCTTTGTACTTTTTTAAAAATTAAAACATTTTGCTGAAGACAAGGGGAACTTTTACCGCATCATACACATGATAATAAATAGATCAAATCAATACAGAACAATTTCTTTGGATACATTTACCCTAACATTTTATTTTATCTGCGCTATGTTATTCATCATTCAGCATCCACATCACCCTGTTCTACATTTTGATTCATTGCTGTTTTGAACGCGAACCACCTTCTGAAAACACACTCGACACCAGGTTAATATCATTTTACACGTTCGCCTTTCGTCGCCAAAATACAGCAAACAAACGCGCAGCTAATATGACGTTTATGATTGATCTAAACACCTTGTAACACTCTCTTGGGCGTCATATATGCCATTTAGACCCTCATACCCGCCTGAAATGTCTTCATCCATCACATACGCAACATGCACAGACTGAGCCCTTTCTTACAAGAACTCTAACTTCAAAGACAACGTACTCCACCCCCCCGTTACTGCTGTCAGAGCCTCTTTAGCGGAATAACGTTCGAGAAAATGCCGTCTCCATTCCGGCGTAATGAAAAGCGAAAGCCAAGTGCTCTACGGATCAATCAAAGGGCTCATATAAAAAGCGAGAAGTCCCCAATCTAACGAGCGACATCGAATTTACGCAATCCGTGACCATTTAGAGGAGTACCTTTCGTAAATAGAGAGGGGGACGGCAATGACGTCGGGAGGGGTGCGCTTGACGGTGTCAAGCGAAGGGGGGTCAACACTGTCCTCCTGGAAACTGTTAGCTGGGAGCCGGAGACAAATGTCGCAGCTTCTCAAAAATTACGTCGAACAAGTTCCCGACAAGCCAACAAAAACCTGACGGCTCCTTAATGTGCCTTACTCCCGGGTATAGTGGAAAATCGTGTAAGGCATCAGCAATACCGAGTCCATCACAGTGTCGAGTCTTTGGAACACGTGTCTGCCTGAGAAGTCGAACACGAAAAATACATTAGGAGCAACAAGAGGCTGTGTGCCTTGTTGGAAGAGAGAGAGAGAGAGAGAGAGGGCGGAAGAAGGAGCTTTTCTGAAGGGTGGGGACGGCCGCTCCTCCTTTTCCTTTCTCTTTGCGCTTCGGCTCAAGTCGCTCTTTGAAGTTCGCTTTTGCTGCCGACCAGCAGACGAAAAATCGAAGGCTGGTCGACGAAAAGGGATGGTTTCGAAATTGAGTTCTCGTCCCTTGATCCCCTCTTCATGAGCGTGCCCAGGAGTTTTGAATATGGTGGGTGAGTTGTTCAATCTTGGTAAAGATGTCACATCTATTATGATAAGTAGGACTTTATCAGTTGCTGAAAGAGAAATGAATAAAGGGTACCTTAACAGTCTTCAATTTGGTTTCCAGCTTGTCTTATGTAATATACTATCTCGCGTGCCATGAGAAGGTTAAGATTGTAAGTTGTCAAGTCAGGGCTTCATAAATCGGTTATGTCACTCCTTGAAGCCCGATTTGTTACTCTGCCTTTTTGGCTAAGAAGAATTTTATCTGACGAAAAGGTGAGGTTTTGAAATTTAGTTTTTTGTCCACTTATTCTCTTGTCATTAACATGCCAAAGACATTATGGAAACATTGTAGATGCATTTTTCTATCATCGTGACAATATTTGCGTCGATGTTCCAGCACGTCTATTATGAATGGGTCCACGACATTTGGTCGAAAGATACTTGGTCGACAACGAAAAGATCGACACGAAACTTGGTCGACAAGGACATTAGGTCGACAACGACAGTAAATCGACACGACACTAGATCAACATGATACTAGATCGACACGACACTTGATCGACACGCTATATAATCGACAGCGTTTTTTGATTAACATGTAATTCGATCTAGAGAATTGTTTCTTGTGATTAGTTTTATGATATTATATTCAAATATTGTATTTGGTATATGACTCAGGACAACGTCACGTATTAGGACATTGAATTCTCTAGATCTAATTGCGTGTTAATCAAAAAACACTGCCGATCATATCACGTGTCGACCAAGTGTCGTGTCGATCTTTTAGTTGTCCACCAAGTTTCGTGACGATCAAGTGTCTTTCGACCAAGTAACTGCGATCGATTACGATCAGTACCATCTTATTAATAATAGCTCCTAGGAAGGATAATATCTTAGCTCATCTCGTCTTCAAATTGGTTGCTTTTTTTGGGGGGGGGGGGCAGGGTTGTGGATTTTGACCATCCCGTGTGTTCTGTCAAGTATTAACTCAGTTAATCTAATTCCTTTTCCTTGTTAAATCTAGTTCTTTTAAAAATAAATAGCTGGGACCACTTTGTGACAGCACCTAATCAAATGCTCAGTGAATCATATAATTATCATTATTCTGATACTATAAGTTGGAAATCCTCATAACCGTTTGTTATTCCTGTTATTGTATGCTGCCTTAGGAAAAAGGATCTTCATAAGAGAATAAACGCTTAACGTCTGCATTTCGAGCAATTGCAAATTCCTTGGCAAGATAAATCTTCTCGATATCTTGCAACTTAGTGGACAACAGATAAGTAAATATCGAAGATGAACTTAAAAGTTTTTCATATTAAGAAATGTATTTCTCCATACCAATTTCGCAAAATTAGTTTTTGTAGGAAGGGGATTGGTTAAAACACTTGCAACCGTATTGGCTGTCCCTGAGATGATTTGATACTGAAAATATATTACCATGTGACGGAAGTCCATTACGTAACTGAGAATCAAATATGTCGATAGGAATAGTCTGTAAGCGCGCTTCATGGATTTGCGTCATGAGATTATTCACATATACTGTATTTTTAACGTAATTCTTGTCGAAGCATCGCAGGGGTTGAGGTCCGGTGCCAGTGAGAGTGACCGCTGACCACATGATTTTGATAATTCGCTACGTTGCTAGATAATTCGATTTCATTTTTAATCTCCATATTGATCGTGTGGTGTGTTGGCCCTGTTTCACCTCAGACTTCTGGCTGGTTACTGGCGAATTTTTTCTGGACCGCTGCTTCATTTGTTGTACCGTAAAACTATGAAAATCCGTCGCTCCGAACGGTATGGATTATATCGGTCGACTTTGCTGAATTTATCTGTAAAAGAAGAGATATATAAAACATTCATTTTAAAGTACATTTTTTAATCATCCTGTGTATATTAGATGAAAAAAAAAGCATTTACTTCGAGTAAAAAACGTCATATTTGTGTTGAAAAATATTGCACTCAAATCTGTTCAACTAATAAAGATTAGGAATTAGGAATTAAAATAGTGCTACTAGTACTAATAAAAGGCATTTGCAGATACACAACCGGTAGAAATAAAACGTTATTTACTGCCACTGTCTATGTGTAAAACACAGGTAGGCCAAACTTAAAACGAAAAATTTGCTTTACCTTTTAAATCTTGATGCCTTCTCCTTTGGGTCTATGCCTGAATTGTACAGCACTTTAGGAATAGTATATAGTGGTCTGTGGCGCCATCTGTTAGTGGTTGCGGCAATTACTTCAAGTAAGTGTGTCATGCTGTCTCTCTCTCTGGAAATTTATACGACCTCACAAACGTTAGAGATGGGCTAAATTCCCTATACTACGACAAAACCAAATCTAGAGGTATAACACCTCTAGTGGTGGTCATATGATGTGATACCTGTCTAGGAGAAAAAGGAAGAAAAAAAAATAGTAATTTACTATATGAGCAAAACATAATGTGCATGAGAATACAGGATCAACTTATTACTTTGACATTCAAAAACATTTTCGCAACATATTGCCTCATTGTTAGTACTTCTCAAATACCAGCACAGGGGCGTAGCAATTCAAAATCTATGAGAGGAGCCCAGTTCATCCAACATTTACACCGAATACTCAAAAATATTGCGTTAGACTTAATTAATGGTCAAATTAAGCTAAATTAAATTAATAGCTCAATTTAAATAGTACGTTTTTCATTTCATTAATTATTAAATAAATCATTATTAATGATTAATCATTATTAAATAAATAATTATTAATTAATATATTAATTAGTATGCCGAACTATTACCTAATTAGTAACAGTTCAGCTCATCCAACATCCCCACCGAATACTCAAAAATATTGGATAAGACTTTATTAGCAGTCAAATTTAAACTAAATTAAACTGAATCAGTAAGTTATTTCCTCCATTAAATATTAATCTATTAGTTATTAATCATTATTAATCAATATTTATTAATTATTATTGATTAATTTATTTTTTTATATTAATTTTGAGCTTGATTTAAGTAGAGATTTTTTCATTTCATTAATTATTAATTAAATCCTTTGCAAAACTGGCTATTCGAATGCTAACGAATGGGGGGCTTGAGCATTTTGAGATCCCGCTTTCCTACGCCACTGTGCCAGCATGACATTAATCATAAATATTTAGTGTACAAAATGAATAAATTGTCGCTTGCAGAATCAATTACAAGAATTATTATGCTGTAGAATCCAGTAACGTTCCTTTCTAATATTTCACTGCTCTGAAACTTCGCTCAACGCAGCATAGTCGACAATTAACTCTAATAAAATTTCAGCTTTTCACTTTGACCTAAGATGATTTTAGGTGTATGGATGAGACACGAAACGTAAACAGTCTTCAGTTTACCAACCACTATTTCACAGATACTTTACACTACATCGCTCACTGTCGAACCACTGGGTCCAAACGGCAATCACGATCTTAACGCCATCCTAAAAGATAGCAGAAAACAACGATGGATCGAGCCACCAACATCATTAAATACACTTTTTTTTCGCCGTCTTTCGTGTTCCCTTATGTTCTAAACGATGTTATCGAAGCTGTAATTAGACATTACCTACATCGAGGCTTTGGTTTAATTCAGCCGCCTCATGATGGTAAATGATCTTTCGTACCTGGTGGTTAGACCCTGTGCATCGCGTCATTATGACAAGGCAGTGGTATGTATGCCGGAGTGCATCAGAGGGCCTGCGGATGCAATTAAATGCATTTCGTTGCGATTTTGTCGTCGATGGTCCAAATCTGATGCCAAAGATCTAACAGGGGGCTTGATGGTGGTGTGGTTTCGATTAGGACTAAGTGGCAATTATGTCAAATCTTGCCAAAGCATTCGTCGACCAGAAACGAAATGTTTAAACATCAAATGTATGTCTCGGGGACAACTTTTTTTTGTGTTTTCTCTTAATAGTTGCCATCATTTCAGGGTGATTTTCATAACTGAAAGATTTGATTTCGGATGTATCATTAGGTTGTCCACGAAGAGGCAAACGCGTAGTATTTTTTCCCTCCTCTTTTTAATATACCGATTTGTTTTTTCTTTAACAAACCGAAATGGTGGCACTTAATACGCTTGAAGAAGACAGGGAGTTCGTCTGGAATATGTATTCCCGCCTTGAAATGTCGCTTAGAAAAATAATTTGACACTGGATATTGTCATTTGTCGGATAATATATTCAGGTTTGTGACAGTAAAAATCAATTTTGTCTTTATTGATTATTAATCTGGAATTAATTCTCCGTCATTTAGATTCATTTTCGTGATGAATGAAGTGAAAAAAAAATTCATAATTCTATAATTCTAGGTATACATATGTACATTTTGATCCACGAATAATGATTAGAGCAATTTACCTAGACTTAACATTACTTAAATGAAAGAGCAGAAAGTGTAGCAACTTATTATTATTATTTCTTAAAAAATAGATATTAATGAAAGAAACCGTGAAGAAATATTTTTTAGTGATCAACATGCAGAAAATACAGAGCAGGAAATCTATATGCAGCAGAGCACCGATTATTCAGTTTTGCTCGGGACCGAAAATAGTTCGGATAATCAAATGTTCGGATAATTGGACCGATGTTTAAAATGTATTTCAAATGGCCATATACGTGCATGGATACAGGTTACGAGATATGATCAAGACGGAAAACATCGGCAGTATTTACATGTTAAAATTTTATTTGCATTCCTGCAGTAAGAGTCACGTTGCAGGAATGTAATATTTACAGGCGACCAAACGGTTTAATTCAATTACATAGCTATATGTAATAATAACGTATAATAAGTTACTTAGTGATAAAATTTAGCGTCGAACTTTTGTATCGTACAACAGTGGTACAAATTCTGTTAAAAATCTCTCTATTCTAAAAAGAAATTACATTTCGACGCCACCCTGTTTTAGGAATTCCGCAAGTCTCCCGATTGTTTTGCTCGCATCGCAAAAACTACAAAACACAGAAATACAAGATTCCGGTGATTTGTACAGAAATTTAAAAAATAATAGTAAAATAAATTTCAATCAGGAGAGCAAATTAAAAGCCATTCTTCGTCAAGTCTTTTTGACAATTGGCTGCTCTTAAAAGTTTGAAACGTATTTAATTTAATATCAAATTGTAAATCGCGAGCGCTACAATATACTTGTAAAATATTGATGTCCATGCAAATTACGCATTTGGTGATGGATGGTTTCTCAATCTGAATAATTTTTGATCAGAATTTAGAAAGTTAAAAAATAAAATAAATGAAATGAAAGAAATTGTCCGTCTATTTTCCGTCCTCGGATATTTTCAAAAGACGGTCGTGCCGTAGACAGAAAACTTGCACCCATGTATACGTGTTTTTAACTTCCCTTCACACTTTTTCCAGGCTTAGGATGACAGGTCTATTCTGCTTCAGGTAGAGTTTGTGCGTTTGAATTTTTCTAAATATATTTTTCATGTTCTATTGTTTTTTATATTTTTTTTATTTTTGTATATGTCTTTTGAACTGTTTTTTAGTTTCCTCATTTTAACAAATTGTTGGATTTCTTTTCGTTGCAAACAAAGTCCAACAACATTTGCTGTTTGAAAGAAGATACCCTCTTTTGAGAGGCCATGTCTCTTTTTTCTTTTAAGACAGATCAATTAAATTGGGTCAGCATCTTCTTGAAGCTTTAATCACTTCATTGCAATTTCTAATGAGTTATAAGCATCTAAATGTCAAGGTCCATCGTCGTGTGCATCCATTTCTTCCGTAGCATCATCCTCTTGTGTATTGTTCTCATCTACGATTTCTGATATGATATTGGAGTGATCTCTGACATGATATGAGAGAGGGGTGTGCAAAATTATATCTAGTATTCTGAAATAGATTGTTCCATACGGAAAAAACCTTTCCAGAAAAGGAATAAAGCTAAAATCTTTTCCAAACAGCTAATTTTCTTCAAAGAAAAAAGCCTGGAGTGCGGTGATTCGGATAATTAGATGTTCGAATAATCAGTGTTCGGATTATCGGCGCTCTACTGTACATGCATAAACTAAAAATCTATTTGTGTCTTTTTCCCCCCTTACAAATCCTATTATAATTTTAGCCAACTGAAGCGCACTGATCTTCAGTTCAGCAGTTCGAAGGTTCGATTCCTGTCCCGCGCTTGGGTGTTTGCAATGGTTGGAAATCCCCTTTAAACTGTAGGTCCCGTTCTAATTTGTGCCTTCTTGCGCAAAAAATAACCATAGAGCGACAAACCAAACCTACTATAGTTTTCAACTCATCTCGAGATGGTAACTTTAATCTTTGAAAGACTGAAAAGAGAGAAAGAGAGAAAGAGAGAGAGAGAGAAAGAGAGAGAGAGAGAAAGAGAGAGAGAGAGAGAGAGAGAAAGAGAGAGAGAGAGAGAGAGAGAGAGAGAGAGATTACTGTTAGTCTTCGGAAGCGTTTGATTTGTCACGTTTTTCCTTATTTTTTCAGAAAAAATCGTTTATAACGCCTTTGAGGATTAAAAAACTAAAAACTAAAAGAGGTTTTAGTTCCATGACTTGTTTTCTAGCTTACATGCATTTCTAGCTTATCATATACGTTATTATAGCCTAACATTTTCATGACATCCTATACTATGTACTGTAAATAATGATTTACATCAGGAAGTATTTACATAGTTATCTTTTTTCATTAAATAATCCCCTTTTTCCTTTAAAAAGCCACATAAATATTCCACAGATCGTTTTTCCCGAGGAATCAGATCATCCCGACGCAACATCAACAATAAAATTAGCTTCGGTGCGGAATTTCCAACGGAAGCCACCACCATCTACAAGGGAATCATCGCAGTCACCCATCGATGCAGAAAGAGATCCCCGAGCCCTCCAACAATGAACTCGGCGGGCAGAGGGCCAACAATGGTAACATGCGAACCATAACCTATTTGTTCGACCCTTCCTCCCCACAAAAGCTGCATTCGCCATCGTGACAGGCAAGCGTGAAAGTGTATTAGGAAGCCTTATTCCCTATCCAATAACTGCTAGTCATTGGACAAGCTTTGTGCCACTGACAGCAGTTGCCAATGTAAGCTTATAACTTTGGCAAGCTCTTTTTCCATTGCGGACTATGGCTGGAAATCGAAAATGCATAAAGATGGTATAAAGAGGAAGGATTTGCAGTCGGGGAGGTTTGAGGAAATCCTGGCCAAGGTGTATCAGACCCTAAATGGATTACAGTTTGATCGACAGATCCGTCCCCTTCCCTCCGATGGTATCTCCCAATTTACCAATGTTGTTATTCGGTACATGTATATTGAAGTGATACAAAATGGCAAGTTTATGCTTTCAGAATTCCATCAAGCAATTACCTTTTGTATTTTTCTTAGACGTTTTGCAATTGTGTATTAGTTATTTTCTCACTTATTGTTATTCATTTTGTTGCTGTTGTTGATTTCCATGTTTTCTTTAATATGAGACCTATTTCGGTAGGTGGCTCTTTTCCGAATGTCCAATAATCATTTAGAGTCCATCGAATAATTTTAGAGGACCATAGCAATAATCTTAAATATAGGACTATATTTAATATCAATAAAATTTAATATCAATTTAGTAATAATGAAAAGAAGACCATAATAATCTTATAATCTTAAAACATATCATACACTCACTCATGCAGAAGAAAACATATCATAACAGTTTGACAGTTAAAATTTAATTAGTCATTTTCTATACACAACAAGTTTTTGTAAATATTCGTAAATTATTTAACTTATTTCAATGAAATTACATACAACTAAATGAAACATTACGAATTATTTATTACAATAAAAATTGTGTCTAATCGATGAAAGCTCGATTCACATTAGAAGCAGCAAAGACAGTTGATTAAGTTTTTGTATTTAAAAGTATTGTTCTGATACCAGATGCATACAATGTGTACATGTTAGCAGTTCTGTGCAATGTAAAAGAAATATATTTTTCATTGTAACCAACGCCATCCATTTAAACCCCGTTTCCTGCATTTCACCGATTTCACCCAGAAAAGATACTTCAACTTTTCATTCATTTGAACTTTGACCTTTGATCTCGAGAGAGACGTGAGGAAGAAAGAAGCGATTTGGTTGTATGGAAGCTCGCCGGCTGCTAAAAATGCTGTAGTTTGAGCTTAACGCTACATCATATAAATTCCAGTAACATTTTATCACGCTTTTAATGGCCTCTAAAGAGGTTCTCGCAAAAAAAATAAAAAATAATAAATAATAAATAATAATAATAATAATAATTTTCTACACTGAACCATTTAGAAATCCAATTGACAATGTTTGGTTACTCATGATTTTAGTCGAAAATCTAATACAAGATGGTTACATAACACCTGGCCAAAGCTGAAAATTCCGGCTCCCGACAGATCAACGAACTGAAGCCTCAATCAGTGCGGACAGTGAATGAGAGGTTGACCATCTCTTGAACCGCCTGCTGTTGGTGAACCAAATATTTGAAGGTTGGAAATATTCCTCGTATTTTAACAGGAAGTTTATTGTCATTTCAATGAAATTTTTCTGTTTTTTATTTTTACATTGCAAGGTACTGGCATTTAACGAAGTGCTCCTAATTTATTGCCTTAATGTTCCTGAAATTTATATGAAATGTTCTTGGAAAAAAATTGGGAAATTCATGCGCCCCCAGGAACATTCTTGGATGTTTTTCACAGTGTAATTCTCCAATAAAAATTCAAAATGCAATGTTGAAGCAGTCTAAAAAGCACAATTGTGAATTCTACATCGAGAACAAGTGCCATCCATAAAATATGTTGATTCCTTCCTGTCATTTCTTATGACGAGAGGATACGTTTTCAAACAATGCAGAACGGAATAAAAAAATAAAAAGCTTTTTATTTAAAAAAATACAAATATGTTTGTATTTTTTTCCAAGAGTTCCAAGGAGTTTCCAAATAGTTCCAAGGAAAAATTAAATTGGTTTTCCCCTAGGTTGGGTCTCATGATGGTCATAGTGATAAATCAAGCCCTGCTTGCAGATATTTATTTAAGGTGAATATATGTCAAATAAATACATGACATTAAATTATGATCGCTTTGTAAGTGCCTGTCACTAACATAAATTGCAATTAGGGCACCAGCATTAGACTACACATACCAGAACATCCACATTTAGAAAGTTTGTCAACCTGTAGTCACATTTCATGACGAGTACATACATTAATGGGTCATTCTCAGAAAAATCAGGAATTTCATTACAGATTTTTGCAAAAATAAAATTTCTTCTAAGAGGTAAAAAATACTTACAATTAAGTTAAATCTTACCTAAAATGATATCTCTATCATAGCTGATCAGTTCAAATATGCAAATATTTAATTTTTTTAAACCTAAAAAATATTGGGCCATTGACGTGACAATCATGTCCACGAACGTGATAAAAATAAACATTTCCTGCATTTTAGAACATATGCGTTTGGAGTTATGATATAAAAGTTAAGAAGCAAATACTTTACATCTAATATTATTAATTTATTGAATTATTTTATTACCTTACCTGTCTATTTTAAGTCTGTACGTGCCACAGACGTGATGAGTTTATCTGTACTATCGGTAAATCAAGTCCTAAAATATCAAAAGAAACCACAAAAATCGCTAAGCATGGTTCTGTTTTTGTATCGCTGAGCAAAAGGGCTACTTGAGTGTTGATTCTATAACAAACATAGTTTAGTGTTACTACCTGGAAGAATTGGCATTTTCTTTTCTGTCCACGGACGTGATCTATTTCTCTGGGTATAAACATTAAACTTGCAGTTAAATAAATATAAAAATTAAGTTTAACTTCAAACTATTGGAAAGAATATTGTAAATGCATTCTTAATATAAAATATATTCTAAAAAGTTAATATCTTATATAGCGTATGAAATATAAATCTGTAAACAAACAAAATAGTAAGTGGTGACAGTACACGGACGTGACAAATCACGCTCTGTGGACAGCATTTGAACAATAAATAAAACACTTTTGCCTCATCTTGCAACTTCTATATATTCTATCAGTTGTACTGAAGTTTTTCTTATTTATTTGAATTACATTTTAAAACTTTACTCTTTATAAGAAAGACCGGTGACACAAATTCCTGATTTTTCTGCGAATGACCCTAATACATGCATGTTTCCCATTGCAAGCACACAATTAAACATATTTATGCTGACTAAAGGATACGTTTTAGATTTAGAAATGGCAAAGAAAAAATTTCAACTTTATACGAAAGCTTAGAGTAAGGTAAACAGTATACCACTTGCTATTGTAGAAGAAATAATGATATAAAAAATGAAATAAAATTTCTTATTTCTTTCCCATGTTTAGTGGGGGTGCCCTTTGGGGGTCGGCGGAAGACTGGGAATAATTTGTCGCGGGAGAAAGAGCTCTCTTTTCCCGGCGTCCATCAAAAAGGTACCGGACATATGTCCAACATTGTGCGCACAATAGGAGGGGCTTGTGTGGGGTGGTAAGTCCCCATTCTTCGAGAGTGTCGTTCTTAAACTGCTGTGGCATATGGCCCGCACACTGTTTGTGTTACTCTTCTCGGCTCGCCAAATCTCTCTCTCTTTTCGTGGTTGATCTTTATCCTTGCTTGTACTATACCAGCGACTCCATAGTGCCTACTAGGTCTCGCCGTGGGGGGTCGGTTTAAAGCAACAGCAGAAGTTAATTTTCTGGTCGGGTGCTGTTAGACAGGAGAATGGAACCTTAAACTGATGTCCAAAATAAAACTGAATTTGTATTTAGCCATGAATTAGTCTGAATCCAGCATAGCAAAATTTTCCGTGTTTTTTCGATCAGTAATCAAATTGAATTAATTAATGCATTTTATTTCTTTTGACTTTTGTCCTTTTCTATGTATATTCGCTTGTCAATATAGTCGCCTTGCACCTATATTCAGTTTTACATCTTCTAGTTTTGTCATTTCTAAGCCCTTGTCTGGTGATGTTTGAGTTACATGTTCGATAAATGATTTCATTTCTTCTTCATTATCGGTGAATCTCAAGCCATGAAGCTGGAATTTAGGTTCGGAGAACAGATAATAGTCATTAAAAACAAAATCTGAACTATAAGTAGCATGGCCAATATCATGATATCCACATTTCTTTATTGTTTCTTTGGCAACAACTGTATGGAGTGGGGCATTATCATGAAAAAAAAAAATAACTTCTCTATTCAACATTCCACGCCTTTTTTTTTTTTAATTTCATAGAGGAGTTTATACGAAAGACATGCATAAACATCCCAATTCATAAGGTGACCAATCGTCCTCCTTTAGGGAGGACAGTCATCCTTTTATAGGTTCTGTCCTCCCTTGAAAAGTGTCCTCCTTTTTGATATTTTAGAACTAATCTGTTAATCTCTGTATCCATAGATACCGTGATAAACTATTACGCATCATATGGCTGTGTAATGCATTTTTTCTCTAAACATGAACAGACTTATGGCTGAGTTGGCTAGGGATCTGGTCTTCAGTTCAACATTTGTGGGATCGATTCCTGCCTCAGGCTTGGGTGTTTGTGGTGGTTCTGAATCCACTTCAAATAGTAAGTCCTGGTCTAATTAGTCCCCCTTGTGTGCAAAAAACGACTGTAAAGTTACAAACCAAACTAATATATTGAAGAATGATTTGAAACAAATATCACAAGAAATAACAGTTTTCAAAGCATTTTTTTTTTTTACTTAATCGCAAGTAAATTGGGTCGATATTGAAAACTGTGTTGCATTTTTAGAACACTGAATGTGTATTCAATTTTTGATTAGGAAAATGGGAAAATCAACATGTTGAAATTGATAAAAATTGGTGAAAATATTTAACCATTACAAAAATGAACACATTCTGTTAAAGAAAATTTATTTATGCTGCCCTGAAACTAATGCAGCAGTTGAAAGAAGTTTTTCCGTTCGCAAATTTTTTTGGACATTCAGAAATCAAGACGATGTTGATATTCTAGCCGTTAAAATTTAATGTGGCGAACTTACCATAAAATAAAATATGAAGGATATTCCTTGTTCTGAAATTCCAATATATTGTTAAAAATGATATATTGGTAAAAAATATCAATTCAATGGGAAAATACCCATTTAATTAAATAAATAAAAGGGATTAATAATTAACGTATTTTTGTTTGAATTTAATAAAATGTTTCATTTATTTACGTTGTACTTTTTCATGAATATTTTGTCTTCCTTTTCATTGTAAAAAAATTGGTCACCTTACAATTCATAATTGACTTTCTCGGTTTATAGTCAATCTACAGGATTCCTTGAGAGTGTCAAAAAATTTTTGTCATGATCTTTCTCATTGATTGTTGCACCTTTGAGTTTCTCGGTGGCGCTTCACCCGGTTACTTCCACTCCATGGATTCCCATTTTAATATAGAGAATCGTAATAGAGAACCATTGTTTCATCTCCTGTTACAATTGGTTGTAAAAAGTTCTTTGATTTGCAATGTAAAGCTGCAGAAGTTTCTTAAAGCGAGCAACATGCCGTTGTTGCCGCTAACAAAAGCACTCTCTCTAACAGTTGTCAAAAAAGAATGGGTAGCGTTCTGGCAAGCTGAAAAAAAAAAATGACGTGGTCTGGGGAAAACAGCTATTATTTTCAATTGTTGCAAGTGTTCATATGATATTAACCAGTGAGA
>Ga0068630_1000301_pt1 | contig 15425 bp, 12 predicted proteins | sample InSIn4gowninarea_FD_77433 | JGI IMG/M metagenome (GOLD analysis project Ga0068630, IMG submission 77433) | Clean room microbial communities from NASA Spacecraft Assembly Facility at Jet Propulsion Laboratory, Pasadena, California, USA -... ... | reverse complement strand
TGTTTTCATTTTACTCTTTCTTAATGTCTATAATTTTTATTGTTAAATTTCAAATATACCAACATTAATTAACAAATATTTTTAATACTTGTTAGAACTTGAGCTGGTCACTTTGATGTAGCTCACTAGAATGTTTGCAGTGCTTCTCTGATGAACACTTCTTTCAGTAATCTGTCCATGCCTCTTAAAGACTTGGTAAAAAAATCGAGATTCATTTGGGAGTAATCAGGTCTCCAGCGTTTTCGAATGTTGTATTGTTAGTGCTATTATAATTATTTCTATTTAATATTTAATATAAAAGCCCCAAATTTTGGGGCTTTTGAAATTTTGGCCATGCTTTATAAAGTCCCCAATTAAATGAATATCAACTTCCTTGAATTATTTAATTATCTTAATGAATGAGATTTCCAGCTGTCTGCTTTGAATAAAATCCAATCAGGGACAGTAGGTTCTACAGGATACCTCCAGAATTGCCCATCGAAAAGAATCACTGGATCCACCCTACTCCATAGAACTATAACTTTTTCTGATTTCGTTAAAGGCTGATGTGTGTTTGAGATAGTCTTTCCTTCGTGTTCTACAGGATATTAAAAAGTCGGCCTTTCTGGCCTGTCGAGTACAAAAATTCGCTTTCGTTTTCCCTCCCGCCACTTGGCTGAGCACGTGGAGACGCTGAGAGGTTTCACTGCTATTAGAAGGTAATCAGGGAACGCATCGTTTATCCTGCTTTTCCGTTTTTCTATTTATTCTCACCGGCTCTGATATTTCCTGCATCAACATCATTACCACGTCGAGGGTGGTTTACCACTGGCCTTTGCACTGAATTCTGCCACGCTTCACGGTGCAGTGTCCACGATCAACGTAACTTCTTCAGGATCTCCGAAAACACTTCAGCCCATTAGGTAAACGAACCCAGGGTTATTTGTAGCAGCGCCATTGTTTGCCGGAAAGGAAGAAGAATAAAGTTGACTCTAACTGCATTAGATTCCAAGTAAAAAATTATAGATATTGCATTTTTGTAAGTCCATTTTTATAAGTTTCAAAGGTGATAGCATAGTTCAATTTACTTGCTGCGTACAAAAGGCGAAACAAATCCCTTGCGCTAGTACTGGAACTCCAACTATGAAGCACTAATAACAATAAGAGGGCAGACAGATGTTTCGAATAAAAGATTTCGTCGTCAATCGCCAAGAAAAAGACGAATAAAACGAGACTGACCATTTTGGTTCTGTTCGATTTTGGTTTCGCACTTGACGACGAAACTCACGAGATTTCGAAACAACTGTCTGCTCTCTTATTCTTTTAAAACCGCTGAAAAACGGAACTTGTTTTGTCTTAGTCACTGTACCGTTTCGTTTTGAACATCTAGTATTTTGACATATCATGTCGAAAATTCATAAATAATTTCAGAAAAATGTCATTTTTGGCACAAGTATAATAATCTTACATAATACGTAATGGTAAAATAAATATTGAACTTTAAATGTATTTAAAATATAAATAATACATTAATGGTTTTGCAAAAGAATAGGAACAACGATTGAAATTACCAATGAAAACGAGCGTCTAAACTGAACAGAAGCATCCAATGCTGTTGAACCAAATTCATTTCGAGAAAAAGAAATAAAAATATGCAAATTAATTTGGCATATAAAAATGCGCGCAAAATCATTTCTAGAAGTAGGAGTCATAAAAAGACTTTCATTTATTTTGAGAAAGGCAAAATTGTAGCTTTTAAGATTCAAAGATTTTCACCAAGAGATAAAGCAAAAATAAATTTTAAGAACCTCCAGGTATAATTCTGATTTATTTTAAAATTATTATAAGAGAATTATGGGCCAAAGAAATCTCTAGAACGTCTGCCATAGCTGACTAAAAGAGAGAAAAGAACCACTATAGTAAGAATGAGCAAAGGGAAAACAACGTTAGGCGAACTCACAAGACATCTATAGAGATAGCGGCGTCAAAAAGTACTTTTCCGTAATAGTCAATAGCTCTGATGTGTCGAGGTACAAGAAGAGAAAACCCCTATCACATACGGCTAAAATGCATCAGCAGAATCGCCTGAATTGGACGAAAGATCCCTTGTCCTAGAAATAAATACTATATAAATATTGTCCGATGAAAACATTCAATTGGAATTATCACGATGGGTTTCTCTATTATAGACACTATCAACCGCGAGGAACAGGACGGATTTTCAAAACAGCAACTATTGACTCGCTCATGATTTAAGCCGCGTTTGGATTTCGTGCTAAAATCAGCGTAGCGTTTCCTCTGGCAGAAAGAGTACCAAAAGAGTAACGTACCAGAATCTGATGGGATAACATTTGTTGCCTGTGTTGTTGAGAAGCCACTGGTGGACAGTTTTTCAATGTTTCAGGGTAATGATTCATATACTGAAGAAAATAGTACTTGGGAATGATTTCCCAAGTGCCCTCCCCCGTGATTCTCCCAATGGTGCACATGTAATTCCATGATCATCTGTTTCTCTTGATTTTAACACGACGGAAAGCGCATGGAGGTTACTGGTAGAGCAGTTTATGCAAATAAAAGATAACATGAACACTTTCAGATTAAAAACATTACTATCAACTCTTACTGGAAAGATGTCAGCCAAAATACTTTATGACGGTAGGTTCGTTCTATATTTGGTCGCGTTTTGTATCACTGGCTACTAAATTACGATTTTGGTCAGCCTTCATGTCTTTATACAACACCTCAAAAAGAAGGAAAATGAGGTTTCCTTTACATAAATGTGATTTATATTTGTTATAAAATGAAAAGTATTTGTTCCCTTTCTAGCAATGATAAGTCAGTTTTATTTCGTAGCATTTCTTTATGCTTGAAATACTGTATGTTGATATCATTTTGAAACCCAATGAGGAACTAAAAGGTAAAGAGCGGGCAAAAGTACGGAAGATCTACAGAAAAATACATCATAGCAATAAAAATCGAAGAATTTTAGCTAAGGAAATGTAATCCATGTAAACACAAAGAAACCCTGTGACAGATGTGGAACAGCTGTGTCATTTTGGCGTCTTAATCACTGTTGAGTGGGTCATCCGTTTCAAAATGCATTAGACCATCAAAGCAACTTAAAATATGACAATGTTCAAGACAGCCTGGGAAATTTGCTTGCATTCTTTCTACAGGAAAACGGATCCTTCAATGCAAAAAGGATTACTTGTTTAAACAGCAACAGAAAATGTTTTAAGTAACAGCAAAATAAATGTGAGGTAACTGGAACCTGGCTGCGCATTATTTGAACAGAAGTATGGAAACTCTGCTAATAAGCCAGTGATTTCGTTTTACGATTGAATTGTTTACATTGCTCAGTTCATTAGGGTGAATGATATGCGTACGCAAAGTTTGAATTCCTTTCATAACTTCCGCATTTAAAGTACATTTAAACAAGGCAAACGACTCTGAGACAGGGAACTCCAATCATTAATATTTTTTGTCATGGGAGCAAGTATTTGTCGCTTACGTTTTTCAGTCGTGCATTCCCAGTTAATGAGCAGTTAATGCATGCATTCGGCCGTTGAATTAGCCATTCAACCAAAGAAATGTATCTAAAACGATATAAACCAGCTGTCATAATAAAAATGGGATTGTAACCGTCTTGCTACCAGTCATATTTTACCATTTGAAAACTGGACACAAGCTTCGCACAAATCTAAAATTCAACCTTTACTTCTCGTTGGTTTCGTTGGGTTTTATGAAAACTTTATGAAGCGCAAACGTTCGTATATATAGCTGTGTTTCTTCTTACGAAGTATTCTCAACTCCTACTTTGTAGATGCCTTTTATATTTCTCACAAAGAAATATCAATAAATAATAACTGAAAGCGCATTCTGTTTTTATGAATCAGTTACACCTGGAATTAAGTGTAACAGACAGCGAATAGTTTACAATTAGATGAAAACACATACATGTATTTTTTTTGTCTTCACATTCCCATTTGCTGTATCTCAGCATTTTAAATACCGATGTTTGTGTAAACTTTGTATAATGAAACTTTAGCCAGCTCATGCCCTAAATCCTTAAAGATAAGTGTGCTATATCTCAGACTTTCAAATATTAAGCTGAAGTCATTCTAGCCAGCTCCTGCAAGTAGCGTAATTTTTAGTTAAATCAGACGAAACTAGCAATGAAAAAAGCTGGAAGTGCGTAGTGCTAATTTTATTCACTTGGGAGCAATAAATATTAGTCATTCAGAAATTTAACAGCTAAATCTTAATTTAAAATTAGGGAAGCAGATAATCCCACGGATGATCGATAGTATACTGTACCACAGAAATGCTCTTTTGATGCGTACATAAAAGTTTACTTTTTATGAACGAAATATACACATACATAAATACAAAAATATTTTGCGGCAATAAGAATTCTTTTTAGAAGATAGTCTAATCAGTCTTTTCTCGTGCCCACAGTTTTGTGAGCAAAAATCGATATAAACGTAACTAGAGTAGGAAATGCTCCAAAATAAGCACATACAAAGTGGAATTCAAGTCTTTTGGAGGCATTAATTTTTAGTTAAGTCCCATCCCGAGACTATATGATATAATCAGATCACACCATTTACAGTCTATCTCCTTCTGAAACATATTTTGTGCCAAGTGACATTCATTTCTGGCGATTCCTATCCCATGAAACAAATTTGGGTACCAGATTTGTATCAAACACACAATTGATCTCGTAATATGATCGAAAAGGTTTCGTTTGGTTTGTCGCTCTAAGGTCATTTTTTGCATACTAGGGCTAATTAGATCGGGACGAACAGTTTAAAGTGGATTCCAAACCGCTACAAACACCCAAGCCCGACGAGGGAATCGAATCCGTGAACTGCTGAACTGAAGATCAGACCACTAGCCATTCAGCCGAAGTTGGTCTGACCTAAAAGGATACGTAAGATCTATAAATGTGACGTTCATATCTAATGAGGCTCATTCCATCCTGAGTGCCGAAATACCCAAGAGAATTATTCATGTCATTTTTTAGTGCAGTGCACCATTCATGTAAGATAGTATAACGTGCGACTAAACTGTTAGATGCTATTATTTTCATAAAATTGTTTATGCTTTGGAATTTTACTTCAGTGTGTATTATATCTTGTAAATATTGTCTTAATCCAGCAAACACAGAATTGATGGTAAGCTGATGCTCACCATCAATTCTGTGTTTCACATCACAAGCTCAGTGGTCACAATTCCCAACAGTGATGGGCCATCACTAAGTAGCCAGCAGCAAAACCATCATGGGAGGCTATCACTGTCGGCCAACAGTTGGCCAGCACAAAAACTGCCATCAAGTTATGGCAGCCACCAATGGGCCAGTGTTGTGTGCCAGCACTTAGCAACTTGCTAGCCAGCGCTATCATGATTGCAGCAAGCACAGTTTCAGCACCAGATCACAGTGCAATGCATACATTTTATATGTGCAAACATTTGACCATTAGATGGCTACAGGCAATGTACCAGCAGCAAAACACAATGCAATGGCATATACAATTTGTATATCTACACTTAGCCATCACTTTTGTTTACTATCCAGGTTTTTACTGGTTCGATTCACTAATTATTTATTTTTCTACTTTAAAATGCTCTGAATGAAATATTTATTTCATTCACATTCAGATATCTCTACAAGTGCAAGGATTTATTATATTTTTTTAATGGTGTTATATTTATATTGAAAAATATAATAAATCCTTTGTACTAGCAGAAATGAACACGAAAAAAGCCAACATAATAAAGCACAAATTAAGACGAAAAAAGTTTATTTCGGGTCCCTGCACCCATTGCATTATGCTAAGCTGCACCACAGGACTTCGGGTCCACAGATTTGACATGCACGTATCCCGCCTGTACATGAAGTGCCCCAACAGCATGCGTGCATCGAAGGTGGTCTCCCACCCAAGTACTGACCGCGTCCGTTGCTGCTTTGCTTCATTGATCTTACGGGAAACAGCACTCCCAACACGGTACGCCGTTGCAGCCGATTGTATTTGTAAGGCGTGCTAAATAATGTTAAAAATAGTTGCCAAATATAAAATTTGAAAAAGTTTAGGTGACAAGTAAAAGTATTCATATAGTAGCAATTACCTTTATGTTGATGGTGAAAAAGCAATACAAAACTTGCACTTCAACGCTAATGTACGCAGTTATAGAAACTCAAATTTTATATGCAAAAACAGTAAAAGGAAATGAAGATGTTGGCTGACTGATGGCCACATGATAGTGGCCCAACGAAGATTTTACATATATGGCCCAACAGCTACGTAGCCACAAAAGGCTCAGCGGTGGGTGCCAATGGAAATGCAGCATTGATCGCTGCCACAACAAAATCCTTAGCGGATCTGCAGACGCAGACGATAGCTGTGAACATGTGGCTGCCCATCACTGTCAGCTGCTGGACGTCAGTTTGCTGGGAATTGTTATTGCGTAAAAACATAGAATAAGTCAATTAGTCTTTATTTTTTTAATTTTAATTTAATAGTTAATTAATAAATTAAGTAATTTGTTAAATGTAAGTCAGAATTATATATGTAACAAATTAATGAATACACGCCGAATTATGTAAATAAGGGAAGAGTTTTCATGAGAAAAGTGTAAATAAATATGCTCAAAATGTTTAACGTCTGCACTAATATGTAAACCCATTTAAAAGGAAAAATCATGTCTTCATTGTGTATATAATTCGGCGTGTATTTATTATTTGCTACGTTTACAATTAATAGAAATAAAGGCACTGCTTAGATGTTTCATAAATTTCTATCCAATGACAATGAGTACAGCAATAAGCACTAACATAATGAGTACAATGTTTATAGGATATCAGAGAGTAAATAGGTACAAGTAAGTAAAAATAAAATTTTAAATATAAATAATTCTACGGAAATAATAGTGACTAACAATTAAAAGTTCGTAGTTAACATAATTATTGTTCCTACATGTACAGTACACTGTCCTAAGAAATACATATAAATAATCCTCTTGGGCTTTTTTCTTCCGAACAGTGGCTCATCGCCTACTGAAAAAGGAACTCCATACACCAAGAAAAAGATAATCTATTCTCAAGTATAGCAGCAATAACTAATGTTCCATCAACAACTAACCTTTCCTTTGACAGTCGGCTTTCTCTGAAAGACGCGCATCCCTTTTCAACTCTTTGAAAAACGTAACCCCCACCCCCATTAAAAAAAAAAAAAAAGCTATATTTTACTTAATATTATGGTCGGTCTATAACTTATACGCCTTTTCCCGATCAGCCTTTTGGTATTTTGAAAGAAGGGATAATTACCCCAGTATCAATCAAACATCGTGTTGCATGGTTTTAGACGAAACGGGAAACGTTAAACCAGGAATGGATCATTTTGGCCTTTGGTTCACCTAAGTCTGTAATGAAAATAAGTTCGCATGCAGCCTATCAAGTGCCTAAGCGATCAGAGATCTGAAAATGGGTTCGAGATGAGGACCAGTTCTAAACAGTCTCATTAAAACCGCAAATCTCAGAGCTTATTTCAAGTTGCATAAAATGTAAAGTACATTAACGACCTGTTGAAACCCCTCTGTGTATCCAGTAGCCTTTTCCCAAGTTGTTCGATATACTGGTAGTTTTGCAATGCATTTGCAATGGTACGTTGAGCAGTAAAATTTATAATAATTTGATATAACCGAAAGTACACTTGACTATATTATATTTAAATGTTCAACGAAACGTCTCCCTCACGAACTTCCTTTTCCTAGCATCTGAGCCACTCGCGGCGGATAATCAGCCCATTGTATTTTCTCTGACACACTTAGCAATGGACGTAGGCAGCTGCTTAACTGCTCCCCACTTAACGAGCAGTGGTCCACTTTCTTTGATGGTCCGCTGTATCGGGCCACGCAATCGGACAATGGTCAGTGTGTCCCCGGTGGAATTTCCCTTTCTCGCCCCGCACACGACCGGCTTCCGGCCGTCCCGCCACACAATGACCGGCAGCGACTCCGCTCGGTCAGTTGGTCAACTTGTAGCCAGTGGAGCGTGAAAGTGAACAGTTACTGGAGAGAATGTCTTTTTACTGATAGGAATAATCAGGCGTACGTAAAGACCGACGCACATTTCTCCAGAAAAGGGCTAATGGGAAGAAAGTCTTGAGCAGTATTGAACTTGGTAAATTTCCTTGACAAATTCTAAACATGAACATCACAGCATCTTCCTATTTTGACTATTAATGCACCTAAAATTTAGGGCAAAAGCAAAACATAGTGAAAACTTTAATGATTTATTTCAAGGCACTTATAAACACAGGCAAAATGAAATTTAGCTATTGACACTAAATTTCATTTTAAGCCTATCAGTCCCAAGCTTTGGACAAAGCAGAAAGGAAACTGATTAATAACAACTGTGTTAGAATTAATCACGATAATCAATAATTATTTGTGTGATTAGGATACGTTATGCGGAACACAACGTTAGAAGATCAGGTGAGAAAATAAAGGCCAGCTCAAGTTCTAACAAGTATTAAAAATATTTGTTAATTAATGTTGGTATATTTGAAATTTAACAATAAAAATTATAGACATTAAGAAAGAGTAAAATGAAAACACGTTTTCTGCACCTAAATACCGTTTTTGGGGCCAAACACGTTTATTTCCAAATTCACTCGAATAGATTATGTTGGTTTCTACTTCCCTAGTTATGCATTTTGCCTGCCCTGAACACGAAGACCCGTTAACTTCCCTAGCTGTATTTGCGAGGCATTTCGGCTGGCGGGTACATCGAGAGAAGCCTGTCAGAGGCATCGAAGCAGACAGCTGAGGAACACGGCGTAATCTCTCGACGAGTGAATCCGACAGTTATTCCAACGCGTCATAATTCTCGACTGGCTGCTCCCGATAAACGGGTGTCTCTTAACGGCACGCCAACGATCGGAGCTCGCGCGCTTATGCAAGCGTGAAAACGCGCGATTGTCTGCCATCAGATACGGGAGCAGCCTATCAATCTTTCCCCTTCAGGCGAAAGCCTGCCTTTCCATTCTGGAGCATGACTTACGAGCTCGCTTACAAATGAAACTCACGCTGAAATGGAAATAACGAACATACTAGAGATACTAGAGTACCCTTCAAATGTCTTGAGAGGTGCTATTACTCCGCTTTTTTCTGTATCAAAAACACAAATCCAACATCCATAGTAATGCATTTTTAAAAGGATTCGCTTCAAGGAAATATTTGTTTTTGTATCTGAAATCTTTATTTTTGGTATTCATTCAAATTGGAATAGCGCTGCCAACCTAATTGACCTCTCAAAACTGTTGACAAGAACGAACTTACATAGCAACTTGTTTAATAATGTACAGGGGTTGTCCAAAATAATGGGAAAATCTCGCTCAAAATAGTGACTTCCGTATGTACTAGTTGGAACTAAACTAAAATATAGTTACCTTTTTTTCGACATTGTTGCTTACAGTCGTAAGGACGTGTGTGAGTGTATTGTACATCGTAGTTTGCTCAATTAAGTTTCGGAGGAAGCCAAAATGATTGACCTGCCAGAGCTCCAAAGAGAACAAATTGTGGAATCCCATCTGATCTAAGAATTGGTAACCTCAGTGGCAAAGTTGTTGGGGGCATCGATAGATACCGTATCGAAGATCATGACAGCATATAACATTCATTGAGAAACAACATCTACGAGGCAGAAAACCGTGGAAGAGAAACCAAACTCATTACGAAAGACAGGCAGACATTTAGAAAATTGTAATTACCAGGAGGAAGACTACAGCGGTGAAAGCGCCTGCTGGACCAAATGAACATCTACAGAATCTATTGTCGAATTGTACAATGTGAAGGGAGATGTATAAAAATAATATCTATGGAAGAGCTGCAACTGAAAAACTCCTTGCGAAGATGTGAGTCGAAAACTGTGAGTACGGTGACGCAAGGACTAAAAAACCTGGACTGCAGTTCAGAAAACTGGCTCTGATTATATCTCACTCTTTTGACCGATCTGAGACACAGTTACTGTTTCCATCTGGTGATTGCAATTAATCAAGATGATAATACCCCGATTTGCCGCATTTGAAATGTTAGTCATGGTTTCCAGTTGCACACCTTCCGTGGGCTGCCCAATCACCTAATTTAAACCTCATAGAGCTCCTGTCGTGTGATCCCGTTATCCTCTTCCCTCGTCTCTCCAGAAATTAGAGCGTATTCCTGGCATGAGCAATAGTACAGCAAACACGCTTACAACTATCCAGAACATGTATGTGTCCGTTCCCAGGAGGATTCAAGTGTACGTAACTGTCAAAGGACCCCCCACATCATATTAGGTACAAAACACTTCTTTTTGCAGGAATTATCCATTATTTTGGACAACCCCCGTATCTAATCATTGGACCAGATAGCAAATAATTTTTATATGATGCCTCAACGTATTGTTATTTCCTCATAAATGTCATAGACTTTTATGTTCACATACGTAGAACTTTCGTGCTCTTCCAAGTTTTCTCATTTTTGCCACCAAATCTATTGGTCCGCTATATAGATTCACCATAGTTATTTTGAAAGCACTTCTCACTCTCAAATCACATCTTACTTCGCATAGATCGTGTTCCCCTAAACATTTCGAAAGTGTGTGCTTCCTTAGAGCTCTCTCTTTTAAAAATACATTTCCACTTAGACCAGAACGGGGCGAAGGCGTGGGATGTGCTCGTTCCGGCCAACCTGAGAGGGGGGAAAAAAGTCTCGATCATTGCAAAACCGGCTGACGGATTTTCTTGACGTGATAATTTCGCACGCATCTCGCTCTTTCTCCGCTCCGAGGAGCGCCAGAAATGCCCGGCTCAACGAGGAATGGAAAAGTAAACAAATACATATGGCCCGTGGTCTGTCAGGGACGGTTTAAATCCGGACTTCCGAACGTTCTAAAGAAAATAACGTATTTGCTAAAGAAAAGAGATGAACTCTAATGCACTCTAATCTCTTCCGAAAAATGCAGACACAGAAGCAAAAGAAAACAGCAGTGTGCTTTCAAAGGAAATGCATATCTGAACTTAAAAACAGACAGGCAGACAAGAACTTAAATGCAGACAAATTTTCCATTATATTTGGCCGAACACTTTTGGTTATGAGTAACGCTCCTAAGAGTATTAGGACTGTTACTGCTAAACAGTTCAAATTTGAAATTAATCAAGTACATCTGAATGATAAAAGAACAATGCTAGAAAGTTCTTCTGCAATTCAGTTAGTCATGAAACAAACACTACCCCACAAGCTATTCGTTGTAGATTCTTCCTATTTCGATTCGGAAGCGACTTTAAAATATTTTGCCTTGAGAATCAGCCAACTGCGACTGAATGGTTAGCACTCCAGGCCTCTTGGGGGGCAGTCTTGTGAGCAACGGCTCTTGAAGGCCGATGAAAAAGCTGCCACCTTCTGCAACGTCGCGTTATCGTATAAAACTTCACCAGTTTCTTCACCGAAAAATCGTAAAGTCTCGTTTTTATATTGCGGGAAAGGAAAATCGAGAAAGAAACTCATGTTCAAACTTCTTACTTGTTTTTCTCCTCCAATGAAACGTTTCTTTGCTTGCTCAGTCAGCCAGGTGATAGTCGCACATGTCATCTTCAGCTGTCTCAAGCATTTGTACTCATGACTAATTCTGCCCACCAAGTCGAAAGGGAATATGGAGTTCTTGTTTAATTTACCGTGAGTTTTGAAGGATCCTTCTTAGCGATACCTCGGTGTCAAACCTCAGCTACTCAAAGAGCGCCAGTTTGACCCCCATCATTTCAGAATGGATTTCATTTACTCTAGCTCATGTCCACTAGGTAAAATCCTTCCAATGTCTCAAGACATAGGCCAAAATACCATTAACTTATGTCTACTGCAAATAACTTGATTAAACTAAAACATTTGGGGAGGAAAAATGCGCTTTCTCATATAAAGGGACAATCTAAGAATTTAATTATAAAATAAATTTTAATGATTAATAGCACTTGAAGTGGATGGTCTGATACTCACAATCAATTTACTAAAGAAGGATATGAATGATAAATTTTATTTCTATTCGAACAATAAACATCAGAGGCTTAAAGAAAACAGCTTTACATGCCTAATGAAAGAACATACTCGGAATGGGTCAAACATTTACCGAGAATGATTTTTTTCTTTGCAGATTAATTTGTGAAAAAAAGGCTGAAAGCCGATAATAATTCAGACTTAATTGATTTTACATCAATTATTTTCGATTTCAACACTCATAATCCTATTAAATGCAAAAGTAAATAAACTACTGCCCTCACATCCGTATTTATTCTGAAGAAAGAGGTCAAATCCAGGTCAAGGCTTAACAAACGTTTAAATGATGACTCGACACTGAATTATTCACAAAAATCACAAAAGGTTTAAAATTAAAAAATCAAATTTTCCATAGTCCGTAATAAGAAAACTTTATGATATTCAATAATAGATACACAGGTTGACAAAATGCTAATGACAATGTATATATAACACAAAATATTGATCCCGTCAGAATCGAAGCCAAAATAAGCAGAAATTATAACATCTCAATTATTAAAAGGGGATCAGAGATCAGAAAAAGCATTTAATACCTTCATCATACACAGGCCGCTTTCTACTTCGCAGCAGTTTCAATTGTTCGACCGAGCGCAGACACTTCCTGTTAATATACAGGGTGCGTTGCAAAGTGGTGACCAGCCTTTATTTTCGCCCTCCAGCTTCAAAAGCGTTACAAATGAAGTAAATATTCATGACCTGGCATTTTTAAATTAAAAAAAATGGTAAAAGTTTCAAAATTTTACTTTCTTCATATGTGTTCGCTCTTTTTAATTACATTAAGTAGAAATTTACAGGCATCGAAATAAAGGCAACGCGAAAACTGAGCACGATATTGAATTTCAAAATTTGGGATTTTGTCGGTCTTCGTCGAGAGCCCGGTTCAGTGTCTGCAGCAGTTTTACAAAACTTGTAGGGAACACTTTTGCATTGCATGCTGTATAAGATTAAAGAGACCACAGCGAAACATTTGGGATGCAGTATCTGCAAGATATAGACGGTTGCATAAATTTGGCAAGTTGACAAACGGTGTCTTTTGTGTATATGTGGTAGGGGGTTGAATTGTGTATCCTACTTATAAATATATTTGTCATAGTTTTTAGCGTATAATCAAAGAGCGGTGGTTTAAATGTATTTAAAATCTTCGATAAAATGTGATAGTCATTGAAATGAGCGCATTTAAAATATAATTAAAATTTTAATATGTTTCTCTCACCGAAACCTAACATCGCTATTGCTGCAAAAATGCAGATAACTCCTTACTTTTGGAATTATATCATACACTGCTAAATCTTAAAAGCTACATAAGAGAAGCTGCAGAGACTGTGCCAATATATTAGTATATTACATAAGCATCAAAATTTATGTCTTCAAAGGTTTTTATTCAATATTATTTTATTCCCGGTTTCGGTTCATTCAAACTCTTACATTTTTATCCGCGCGTTAGTATTTTTTTTTCTAATTTTTTTTCCCTTCTTGATTTAACTGAATCTTTCTTTTGCAATGCCACTTAACGAATCACTTGGAAAACTGCCAAACCGTTATAAAAATAAAAGCTATAGAAAGCGAAATCCTCATTAAACATTTTATCCTAGAAGGGGTCCTGGGTTTCCGAACGGGCGCCTAGCCTCGGATAATGAGTCCCCGCCTCCTCCGGAGCGAATATCATCGCAGCGGGAAGAAAACAGGAAGAGACGTACAAGTGTAGGTCTCATCGCTGGATTCAGACGATTCCGGCCCGCTTGATGAGGAGTCAAAGACCGAGGCGCGATTCTCTCAGTCACTTGTTGCCCGTTAAGAAGGCCCAACTTCTCTCGCTTCATCTCCACACTTTCCTCGATCATTACAGCACCGTTATAAACAACTTTGAAGAATTTCAACAAAGCAAAGAAAGGAAGATTATGAACGCATGACTGTGATGATTGCATTTGAACATCCTTATTCCTTCCTAAAATACATTAAAATGCTTATTAAGCGGCATACACATCTTCATTTCAATACTTGGAATTCATTTAATATATGCTATAAACGTCGTATATTATGATTACTGCTTGTCAATCAAACAGCATTTATATTTATTCCACGCTTTCTGTTTCCAGGTTTACTTCGGCAGGACCGGCTCCAGGGGTAGGCGAACTGTGCCACCGCCTAGGGCGGCAGATTTTAGGGGGCGGCAAATTTTGCGAAAGCAAAAAGCAAAATTAAAAAAAAAAACACTGCAAATAATCGTTTGAGTGTAAAGTAAGAAAAGAGTAATTCTAAAACAATGTCTATTTTTATACATAAATATTTAAATTTATGTATAAAAATTACGTAATAAAACATAATAAGCATTCTAAAAATTTAAGAAATTTTAATCTTTGTCTTTTAATTTTATTGTTTATTTGAAAAATTAAACTATTATTAACTATTATTATTGTTTGAAAATGTATTTGATGCTTGTCTGTGGGGGGGGGGCGGCGGCGTACGTAAATACCGCTTGGGGCGGCAGAACTACTGGGACCGGCCCTGTACTTCGGACACTGAGTTTTTGATTTCATTTTTCCAGCTTTTATTCATTTCAGACGGTTGATTGGTTTGCATTGTGCTTGGTTCTGTTTCATTTGTTTCACACGAATAGCTCCCAAGTAATGGACTTTTTCTCTCTTTTGCCTCCTGACTGGTTGTGTTAGCATCCTTTCACAACTCTTCAAACAAACGTTTCAATAAGATAATGTTCGGTTCGATTATTGCTTAATACACAAGTCACATGTTGCTATGAATGGTCTTCGAGCTTGCTGAACACTTCCTCGGCCACCTAGGTGTCTCGATCTCTCTCCCATACAGAACATTGGAACGTTAAGACGATTGCGACCAACGTTATGCGATATTGCTTTATTTTGTAGTACATATAACAGTATTATAAAATTTTAAAATTGCATGTGTATAATGCTTACATTGTATGTTTGTAGCAAAGCAAATAGGCTCTGGAAAACGTTATACATCGTCAGTTTTGTTAAGATTTCGTTTTGCAAAGATCAAAGAGTATAATAAATTCATTAATGCAATTACATGGAATTTTTTAACCCTTTACATCTTCTTTCAATATACACTCATGTCCATAAATTAAGGATAATTCAGAATCACACAGAAATTGAACTCTAAAATAAAAATTTCACCTGTAGAATTATCACAACCATCTTGAAGAAGAATATGCAAATTACAGGAAACCACCAGATGGCGCGGATAGTACGTCACAGTGACGAGAGTGTAAGAGAGGGGTATATAAGGAATGGTGGCAAAGAAGTAAAATTGTTCACAAGCGCTTTAAAAGCGTTTCAGTGCAATAACCGCATAGTTATGGCACAAAGGAAGCATTTGGA
>Ga0068630_1000298_pt1 | contig 15560 bp, 11 predicted proteins | sample InSIn4gowninarea_FD_77433 | JGI IMG/M metagenome (GOLD analysis project Ga0068630, IMG submission 77433) | Clean room microbial communities from NASA Spacecraft Assembly Facility at Jet Propulsion Laboratory, Pasadena, California, USA -... ... | reverse complement strand
GGGTTACTGGGGGTAATTACCATTATCTACGGGGCCCTTTGTGCCTTAGCCATGAGCGATTTAAAAAAGTTAATTGCTTATTCTTCAGTATCGCACATGGGTTTTGTTTTATTGGGTTTAGCTGCCTTAACTTCTGAAGGGGCGAACGGCGCTATTTACCAAATGTTTAGCCACGGTCTTATTTCAGCCATGTTGTTTTTGGTGGTAGGGGTAATTTATGATCGTTCCGGCAGCCGGTCTATTGTTTGTTTCCGGGGTTTAGCCGACATAATGCCTGCATTTACAACAGTAGTTATTATAGCTTTTTTTGCCTCACTAGGTTTACCCGGTTTAGCTGGATTTATTGCGGAATTGTTGGTTTTATTGGGTGCTTTTGCCTCCGCTACTACTTCGGGTATGTTGCCCCGCTGGTTGGCTATTGCGGCTATGGGCGGTATGATACTCGGGGCCGCTTATTATTTATGGGCTTTGCAGCGCATGTTTTTTGGGAAGCATTGGGTGCACCCGGAGTTACGCGAACGAACCAAACTTACCGATCTAACATTCCGGGAGTATTGCTTATTTATTCCACTGGCAATTCTGGTGATTGTGTTTGGGATTTTCCCTTCCGTTTTACTCGACAAGATTAGTCCGGGAGTGAGCAATTTTTTAGAGCATGTGCTCACACAGGGAGGTACGCAACTCAACCAGGTTTTACAATCCATGCCTTAAACCCGGAGCATCGTGCAAAAATCTGTACAAACTTTAACCGCCTCCCTTGAGCAAATTCAGTCTGGATTGGGTTCTTTACTGCCCGAACTGCTACTTGCTGGCTTAGGTATTCTGCTTATTTTTTTAGATTTATTTAAATCCAAAACTTTAAAAAGTATGTTGCCTTGGGTGGCGCTTCTAGGTTTTGGCCTGGTGCTCAGCTACCAGCTTTTTGAAGGCTTTCAAATTTTAAAATTTGCGGTTCCGGATTCTTTTATGCTGGGCCTGCTTTTAAAAGATGGTTTAAGCATGTATGCCGGTTTGTTGTTTTCAGTAGCAGGCTTGTTAACCATTCTGCTCGGTTGGAACCATGCTCTTTTTAAAACCCACAACTTTGGCCAAGGAGAATTTTATGCCTACTTGTTTATCTTAGCGGTTGGATTAAACTTAATGGTAAAATCTGCCAACTTACTGCTTTTGTTTGTAAGCATCGAGTTGGTTTCCATTGCTGGTTATCTCCTAACCTTGATTGTGAAAGAAAATGTTAGAAGTACGGAGGCAGGCATTAAATACATTTTGTACGGTACTATGGCTGCTGGGGTCATGCTATACGGTATGTCGTTCTTGTATGGGTTTACCGGTTCTTTACAGTTCTTGCAAGCTGATTTTTGGCAAGGGGTAAGCAAAGTGTATCCGCCGGCAGTTACGGTAATTCTGGTTTTTACTTTGGCCGGTTTACTTTTTAAGATTGCCGCTGCTCCTTTTCATTTTTGGGCGCCCGATGTGTACGAAAATACCCCCACGCCGGTAGTTGCCTTGTTTTCTACCGGTCCTAAAATTGCGGGTATTCTGGTAATATTGCGTTTGGTGGAAGTTTTAAAAACCCAGGAGTTATACCAGGCCTTATACTTTGATGTGTTGTTATTTGTGGCCGGGATAGCCATATTTACTTTAATAATTGGTAATTTTACGGCGTTGTGGCAAACAAAGCCGAAACGGATGCTGGCTTATTCTTCGGTTTCCCATGCCGGATTTATGTTGGCTGCCTGTTTATCTTTGTCGGGCGATAACTTAAGCAATTTACTGTTTTACGTGACGGTGCTGCTATTTACCAACTTCGGAATATTCTGGTTTATTCAGGAATTTGAAGACAGGCTGGGCACGAATCAATTCCCTGATTTTAGTGGCTTGGGAAGGCAATATCCTTTTGTAGGGGTGCTTACCCTGGTTTATTTAATTTCATTAACCGGGTTGCCGCCTACCGCCGGTTTTACGGCCAAATTATTGGTGTTTAGCTCCGTTTGGCAAAACTACCAGATATCTGGGAACCCATTAATGTTGGTGTTGGTGGTAGCAGGATTGTTGTTTACCGGGGTTGCTTTTTTTTATTACGTAAAAATTCCGTATTTCTTATTTTTCAAAAGGAATTTACGTAAGCAAAAAAAGGTTATACCCATAACTTCGCAGGTATTTATTCTGATACTGGCGTTGCCCATTTTGCTTTTTTTCTTCCGTACCGATTGGCTGATGAATTTTATTCATTTATATATTAAATAATAGTATCACTTATTTGTTGTTTCCTCCAGTTTAAAAGTTTAGTGAGTGTATTTTATCTGTTTTTTAAAATTTAATTATTTAAAAATAATAAGTTGGCTCATTTTACTTGTTAATCATTATTAATTAATTTACTCTAAAAATTATGAGCGACGCAATAAAGCATGAGTGTGGAATTGCCTTAATCCGGCTTAGAAAACCTACTCAGTATTATGTCGATAAATATGGTACCGCCATGTATGGCATTAATAAGTTGTACCTGTTAATGGAAAAACAACACAACCGGGGGCAGGATGGTGCTGGCGTAGCCAGTATTAAAATTGATGCCGAACCCGGAACCGAGTATATTTCGCGTTACCGATCGGTTAAAACCCAAGCTATTCCGGCAATTTTTGGTAAAGTAAGCAGGTCGTTTGCCAAGTTAAAGAAGCAGTTTCCGGACCAGGTAAACGATACTAAATGGCTCAAGAAAAATCTGTCTTTTTTAGGCGATGTTTACTTGGGCCATTTGCGTTATGGTACCCATGGTTTAAACAGCATTGATAACTGCCACCCCATGGTGCGGGAAAATAACTGGCGCAGCCGTAGTTTAGCGGTAGCTGGTAATTTTAACATGACCAATGCCGATGAATTATTTAACGTGTTAGTAGATATTGGGCAGCATCCAAGGCAAACTACCGATACGATTACTGTTTTGGAAAAAATTGGTCACTTCCTCGACGAAGAAAATCAATCTTTATTTGAATCGTATAAACAGCAGCAATACAGCAATACCGAAATTACCCATCTGATTGAAGATAATTTAAATTTACAGCGGGTTTTGCGCCGGGCTTGTAAGGACTTTGATGGTGGTTATGCGATGGCGGGTCTTACGGGTTATGGCGCCGCCTTTGTGGTACGCGACCCGGCGGGAATCCGGCCAGCCTATTACTACATAGACGAAGAAGTAGTAGTAATTGCTTCGGAAAAGCCAGCTATTAAAACAGCATTTGGTATTGAGTATAGCCAAATTCAGGAAGTTACACCGGGCCACGCTTTAATCATCAACAAAAATGGCGGCTCCCGCGAACTCGAAATTTTACCGGAAGCCGAAAAGAAATCGTGCAGCTTTGAGCGCATTTACTTCTCGCGCGGTAACGATCCGGAAATTTATCAGGAGCGCAAGCGAATGGGCGAATTGCTGGTTCCGCAGGTACTGGAATCTATTGATTACGATTTAAAAAATACCGTATTTTCTTACATCCCGAACACTGCCGAAACGGCCTGGTTAGGCATGATGCAAGGCATTGAGGATTACTTGCGTAAGTACCGGAAAGAAGCCATTTTAAAAGGTGTAAGTCCAACAGAACTGGACGAAATTTTGGTGGCCAAGCCCCGGGCCGAGAAATTAGTAATTAAAGATGCCAAAATGCGCACCTTTATTACCGATAATGATAATCGTGATGATTTGGTAGCCCACGTGTACGACACTACCTACGAGGTTATTAATAAAGGCGTAGATACCATAGTGATGATCGACGACTCTATTGTGCGGGGTACAACTCTGGAGAAAAGCATCATCCGGATGTTGGATCGGTTAGAGCCGAAAAAAATTGTAGTAGTTTCCTGTGCTCCTCAAATTCGTTACCCCGATTGCTACGGCATTGATATGTCGAAACTAAAAGAATTTGTGGCTTTCCGGGCAATGCTGCAACTGCTGGATGACAAAGATTTAGATGATAAACTGGAAGAAGTTTATGATAAGTGCCGCATGTACGAAGGCACCGAAACTTTTAAACGAAGCAACTTTGTAAAAGAATTATTCGACCTTTTTACGCCGGAACAAATTTCGAATAAAGTAGCGCAAATAGTACGGGCGCGCGAGATAAATGCCGATGTAGAGGTTATTTTCCAAACCATTGAGAACCTGCACGAAGCGTGCCCTAACCACACTGGCGACTGGTACTTCACCGGAAATTACCCAACTCCGGGCGGTAACAAGGTTGTAAACCGCGCATTTATGAATTTTATGGAAAAAAAAGAAGTGCGAGCGTACTAAAATTTTAAATTTTTATAAAAAAGGCGGCGTTTAACTAAACGCCGCCTTTTTTATTTATTTAGCTGAAAGTCTATTGCCGTGTAGGCTCAGAATTAAAAATTAAAAATCAACTTTTTGAATTTTACCATCGGTGTTAAAAACGATGTAATAGGTTTTTAATCCATATCGCTCAATGGAAGTGGGAAAGTTTAAATTTGTTAATACCGGTACATTTTTCTGACGGCTCGAGAAAACAAGATTTCCGGCATTTGGACTAAATGTAAACGTTTGATTGATCCAGGCGCTATACTCCACTACAATCGGGTGCCGGTCGGTTCCCAGCACAATATCGGTAGCGCTGGTAAAACCAGTTTGGTACACCGAAGCATTTCCTTGTAAATCGAATTCGTAAATGGGCGCTTGCTTTTGCGGGAACGGGAATCCGGTAAAGGTAGATACCAAAAACTTTTCGCCGTCGAAGGTAATACCGGTTGGTACCGATTGGGCACCGGGTAATTCACCACCCGCGTACGGAACAGCCGGCACAAAGGCAAACATACTTAACTGGCCATTTTTAGCATCCCGCCGAATAATGGCATTAGCTGCCGCATCTACAATGTAAAAATCGCCTTCTGGCCCAACGGTTAAATTATAAATATTAGATTCGTTGGTATCTTCGTTAAACTCGTAATTTTTAATAAAAGTACCTAAATCTTCGTATTCTAAATCAGATGCTTGGTAAGGAGTATCACCGGGTTTAAACGTGGTAATATCTAATTTATATAATCTGCCTTCAATACCGTGTAATATCCAAAGCACGCCATTGCTTAAAAGTAAATTATTCAGGCCAACAACCGCCCCATCGTTAAAAAACGAAGTAAATCCTTGCACCACCGGGTACACATTTCCCTCCGGGGTAATTAATGAAACCTGGCCATCATTAATTCCTTCCAAAGACTTACCAGTTCCGGATTCTGTAACCCAGAGTTGTTCTTTATTATCCGATTCAATGCCCACTGGCGCGTGCAAACCGGTAATAACATTTCTAGATTTGGGCGGTTTCGGTTTTATTTCATCAACAATTTCATAAAATTCATCGCAACTAGCGGTACCAACCAATAAAGCAAACGAGAGGAGATAGGTAAGATTTTTACGCATGTGTATAAAGATTTAGTTAATGATTACGCTATAGGTAAATTCTTTACATGATAATATTCGATTTTACTGAATGAAATCTTTGATGAATGAGGTACGGCCATTTTAGTGAAAAGACCTTGAGAGTTTTATTGCCAAACGTATGAAAAGTACAGAAGTTTTAAAAAAACTAATTTAAGCAGAGAGACTTCACAAATGAGAATCAGCAGAGTCGCCTTGAAAAATTGAAAGTTTTAAAAATCTTAATTTTTAGATAAAGAAAATTGCAGTACTAAACTGTTTTATGGTTTAAACCTGTGTGTTCCGTACACTAAATAAATTAATCTGCCTTGTTTAAGGGAGCTTGAAATCGATTAACTTCTGCTATAATGCTGGATTTGTGCTCCGAATGAAAGCGTAAATCCACCACTTGGCCAATCACAATAATGGCGGGCGAAGTAACTTGCTGCTCCTGGGCTATCTGGTAAATGGTATCAATGGTTCCGCAAACCAGTCGTTCGTTGGGCAATGTTCCGTTTTGAATGATGGCCACAGGCGTACTATTTTTCCCAAGAACCTGAAAAACCCGGGTAATATCTTCCAGATTTTTCATACCCATTAAAATAATGACGGTGGCAGATGATTGGGCCGCTAAAGCAATATCGGAGGAGATTTGCCCGTGTTTGGTAGCCCCGGTTATTACCCAAAAACTTTCGCTCACGCCCCGACTGGTAAGAGGAATGTTTTGAGAAGCCGGAACCGCTACCGCACTACTTATTCCCGGAATTACGGTAGTAGCGATGCCGTGCTGGGCAGCAAATTGAATTTCTTCGTAACCCCTACCAAAAACAAAAGGATCGCCCCCTTTTAAGCGTACTACGTGGCCGTATTCCAATGCGTATTTTACAATCAGGCCATTAATTTCTTCTTGCGGGTACTCGTGCTTGCCCGAACGCTTCCCCACAAATATCCGGGGCTTGTCGGCAGGTACCAGATCCAATAAAGCTGGATTAATTAAGGCATCGTAAAGTACCAGATCAGCGGCGGCCAAAGCTTTTGCCCCTTTCAGAGTTAATAACTCCACGTCGCCGGGGCCGGCGCCTACTAAAGTAACCTGGGGAGTTTTAGCGTTCATGTAATAGATAAACTGTTAAAGCACCCAATATTAGTTAATTTTTACTCTTATCCTGCTTTTTTGCGAACAAGTAAATCTGTTTTCAATTATAATGGCTATTGTTCAGGAGTAAATAAAGCTTTATGGATGATTAAAGATCATCCCAAAATTTTTCGCCTCACTTATCGGATGTAACAAGCTATTAACAAGCTGGAAATACAGCCTCATGGATGAGCAAAATTGTGCATACTTTATTTAGTCCAAACTAAAACTTCTTCAGGATTGGGATAGCGAACAAGTCTTTCAAAGTTTACCTTCCAGAATTCTAATTCAAAAAGTTCTTGATGGTTATCGATGGTTAATGTAATTATAACCTGAACATTATCTACATCTAGATACTCCACTTGTACAAGATCCGAGTAATAGGCTCTGTTGGGATTACTACTTACAAATCGAATGCTGCCCATATTTCCATCTTGCAATTCTTCAACAGAGTCGGAATTGCTATATGATTCTTTTCTAAGAGAATTCTTTAGAATCTATTTAATCATATTTCTTTCATGTACTTTTAACTGTCTAAAGCTCATTTTTTATTAAGCATACCGATAGTGTAAAAAAGAATTAAGTGGCATCAAGTGACCTGAATTTTTAATCAAGTCTATAATGAATTTCTAGGATGTTTGTTTTATATATTCCTGAGACGGTACTGCCTAAAATTAAAACGGTGACTTATTCCTAAGTCACCGTTTATCAAGAAAATTTAAAAATTTTAAGCCGTTAAACTCCAGCCCGAACGGTATTCCCGGGTTACAAACGGGTTAGCTTCCGGTGCATTGGTAAACTGCATTTTTGCCGAATCCCACAACAGTTTTTTACCGGTAAACCGGGTAGCTATAATGCCGAGCAGCATGGTTTCGGTAAGAGGGCCAGCGTAATCAAAACTAGAAGAAGGCTGTTTTTTACCGTCTTTAGCGCAGCGTACCCAATCCATTTCGTGGCTTACATCAATCCGGGGAATGGTTTTAGCCGGCTGTTTATATTCGGCCATGCGGCTAGCAGGAAGCAGGCGCGGGTTAGAACCGTAGGTTTCGTGCATCAATTTGCCTTTATCGCCAATCATTAATACACCACCGCTTTTATCCATGTTTTCCGTAGGTCCCATTTCAGTTGGTTTTGGTGGCATTAAACCACCGTCGAACCAGGTTAACGTAACAGCAGGCATGTTCTCGCGGGCCGCAAATTCGTAGGTCACCATGGAGCCGCTGGGGTAAGTGGCCAGATCATCTTTACCTCCTCCGAATGGAGTACTGGTAGCTTCTACGCTAAGCGGAGCGCCTAACTTTAAAGCCCAGTTCGGATGGTCGAGCAAATGCGCGCCCATATCGCCTAAAGCGCTGGCGCCGTAATCTACCCAGCCGCGCCATTTAAATGGATGGTACGCCGAATGATAAGGTCGGAGAGGAGCAGGACCGCAGAAAGCATCCCAATCTAAACCATCAGGAGTGGCCATGGTATCGGTAGGCCGAGGTACGCCTTGGGGCCAGATAGGCCGGTTAGTCCAGGCATAAACGGTACTTACTTTACCAATAGCGCCGTCGGCAATCCATTCGTTAATTAACCTGGCTCCTTCGCTGGAATGCCCTTGGTTGCCCATCTGGGTAATTACTTTGTATTTGCGGGCAGCTTCGGCGAGGGCGCGTGCTTCGTGTACCGTGTAAGTTAAGGGTTTCTGCACGTACACGTGTTTTTTCCGGCGCATGGCCTCCATAGCAATAATAGCATGGGTATGGTCCGGCGTCGCTACTACCACGCCATCAATATCTTTGCCCATTTTGTCCAGCATTTCGCGGTAATCTTTAAAACGCTTGGCTTTGGGGTATTGCTCTTTTAATTGGGTGAAATTGGCAATCTGTTTCGTAATGTTTTCGCGATCTTTGTCCGTAGCGGCATTTTTTAATCGCGTTTGGGCAGTTTCTAAATCTGTTCCTAATTTATCAAAAGCTTTCCCCGCAAAACTCCAATCTACATCGCATAAGGCTACAATGTTTTGGCTCGACAAGTTTAGCAAATTAGCCCGACCCATGCCACCAACACCCACTCCGGCCACGTTAAATTTATCGCTGGGAGCAACAAAATTAGGTCCGCCCAGTACGTGCCGCGGAAAAATGTAAAAAGAGGCGGCCGTTAAAGCTGCACCTTTCATAAATTCACGACGGCTAAAAGCTTTTTTATTTTGATCGGAAGAATTTTGGGGGTCTTTCATTTTTAAATTTTAAGATTACAATAAGATTTAAATAATTGCCTAATTCCGTAGATTCAGAAATGCGTCTTTTTGAAGAGATTGTTCTAATATTACAGCTTATTTATAAAACAAGCTACTTTCTTAATTAAAAAATAATTAGCGGGCGTTAAACCAAAGTATTATTGAGTTTTTTTAATTCTGGCGCCTGCTTCCTGGAGTAACATGAACTTCTTTCTCCTGATTTGCTGGAGTTTATGCCTGGCTTATGGCTGGGTTATTTTGCGACGATGGTGGGCCTGGCTCCGCTTACCTACAGTGGTTCAATCGGCTGAATTACCAGGTACTTTTATTTCTGTGATTATTCCGGTGCGCAATGAGGCGAATAATATTCTTAACCTATTAACAGATTTAGAACAGCAAACTTATGCCAAAATAAATTTTGAAGTCTTGGTGGTAGATGACCATTCGGAGGATAACACCTTTGAGATAATCCAAAATTTTAAAAAAAACAGCTTATTGGCGTTGCAACTAATTTGTTTGCGGGAGTATGCTGGCCAGCGGCAAAAAAAAGCGGCAATCACTACGGCTATCAATCTGGCTAAAGGCGAACTGGTAGTACAAACCGACGGAGATTGCCGGGTAACACCAGATTGGCTTTGTACCTTAGCCCAATATTACGAGCAAACCCAAGCAGTGTGCATTAGCGGCCCGGTATGCTTGTTAGATAATGGCTCTTTATTTACCCGCATGCAGGTAGTAGAATTTGCCAGCTTAATTGGAGTAGGGGGGGCTTCTATGGCTATAGGAAAACCAAATATGTGTAATGGAGCCAATTTGGCCTACACGCGGCAAGCCTTTTTGGCCGTACAGGGCTACGCAGGTAACGAGCACGTAGCTTCCGGCGACGATGAGTTTTTAATGCATAAGCTCGCCGGGCAATTTCCGGGTCGGGTTTCCTTTTTAAAATCCAGTGCTGCCGTGGTGTATACGTTGGCACAAACAACAGTACCGGCATTTATTCAGCAGCGTATTCGTTGGGCGAGTAAATGGCCCAACTATAGAGCTTCGAGTATAAAAGTACTGGCCGTGTTAGTTTTTGCGGTAAATCTTGGATTGTTCTGCGCTTTTATTGGTTGGCTTTTAGGTATGGTTAGCGGAAGGCAAACCCTTGCCTTGTATCTGTTTAAATTTAGCCTGGATGGTTGGTTTTTGCTTACGGTTTTGCTTTTTTTAGAGCGGGGTAAATATATTCTCTACCAAATTCCTTTACAGTTTTTTTATGTGCCCTACGTATTGTATACGGCATTTCGGGGTTTACAGGGCACTTATTCCTGGAAAGGCCGGCAGGTGAAAAAGTGAATTTGGTACCGGATAAATTCAAATAAAAGTTGCTTTTAGGAAGTTTATCAGTGAAAACTGTCGCTTGATGTTGGTCAATTAAAAAATTTAAAAATTGCCTTTTTGTTATGACTGAAACGGAATTTGATATAATTGATGAGTTATATTTTGTAACTTCTTTCGCTGAATTAGCTACTACTTTATTTTTAGAAGAAAATGAATTAAGCCGGAGTTTGCAGCAACTATTGAAGCAAGGTTATGTAAAATGTTTTTTCCCCGACGCGGATACAGAAGTGGAGTATGAACCAGTTACTTTTCAGGAACAAGGCACCCGGTATTACTTTTTGGCTACCAAGGCGGGTTTAATGGCCCACAATTCTCGGTAAATAGTAAAATTTTAAAAAATGGCACATGCCCCGGCTTATTACATTAAAAAGCGTTTACGGCAAAACAAGCCGGCTATGTTTGGCTTGGGTATTATTTTGTTGGCTTTTGTAATTGCTTTACTGGGCTACGCCATTATGCCTGATGCTACTCCCCAGGCAAATCACTCGTTGGTACAGCTGCAAAAAAAGGAACCGGGTTTTTCGGTTCTGGTACTTCGCATGAAGAAAACAGGACCTACACAATCAAATTTTCTGCAAAGATGGTGGTCCGGCGCAGAATTACCGGATGTTTATCGTTCAACCGCCATTTTTTACCCCACTAATTTACCAGCGCTGCAAACTACCCTTAATCCGGAATACACCACCCAGGAACGTTTAGCCCTGAGCATGAGTACCGACGATGCAGACCGGCTCATCAGTATCGGACAATCTCAGCCCGTTTTAAAGCACATTATACAAAATTTTAACTTAAAGCAGCGCTACGGTTACCCGGCTCAGGATACCTCGGATAAAATCCAGCAAAAAGTACTGGATGAATTTTTATACAACTACAACATCTATCAGAATAACCGTTCGGCGGTTGAGGTTTCATTCGATGACCCAAACAAATACTTTGCGGCCCAGGTAGCAAATGCCATTATGCACCAGATTGATACGGTTAACCAACAGTTAACCCGATCTAACCAATATAAGATATTAGATGCGTATGCCCGGCGGGAACAAATCTTGCGGCAGGAATTAAAACAAATGCAGGATTCACTAATGTTAACCCGGCAACAATTCAACATTTTTGGGTCGGTGTCTACAGTTAACGAAGGCCGACCCGAAAGCCGTTTTCTAGCTGAGCGCTTAGTGCAAACCGAAACCGATCTGCAACAGGCAAAAGCTACGCTGCAAAGTTATAAAAACCAGCTACCCCCTACTCATACCAAGATTATTGCGCTAAATGCCGAGATTGAAGGTTTACAGGCAGCCTTAAAGGCATTAAAAAATAAAAACTCGGGTAGCAGTATTAACCTCGAAAATTATTTAGCCGGTTCCGATCGCATTACGCGCCTGGAAAATACTTTTAACGCTTTGCAGGAAGAATATCAAAAAGCCCGGCAAATCTACGCCGAGGCCCAGCTTACCCTTAAAAATGGTTCGACCTCTTTGTACCTGGTACAACCAGCTACTCCGGCTCTGAAAAAAGTTCGACATATCCGATGGCTGATTGTGCTGGGTTCTACCTTGTTTACTTTTATACTTTCAGTGGTAGTCGTAACTATCCTGGAACGGAGAAGAACCATAAAGTACCACCCTTATTACGCATGATACGGCCGGGAACCGCTACCAGTAATTACCCCATATATTTATTTCTGGCTTTTAGCGCTGTTTTACTGGTTTCGCTGGGACTAACGATTTACTGGCAAAACGTTTATGTTATAGCAATACCGGTTTTATTGGTGGTAACCGGCATTATACTCACCAATTATTCGGTTCTGTTTTATGTATTGTTAATTGCTATTCCTTTCTCCACGGAAGTAGATTTACCCAATGGCTTAGGAACAGATCTTTTTTCGGAGCCGCTCATATTATTATTAGCTTTTTGTACCCTTGGTTCGTGGCTGCTGGGTAAAAAACCAGACCCGCGTTTTCAGAAGCATATCCTGGTTAAATTACTCGTAGTCATTTTTATTTGGGCAATAGCAACTGCACTGGTTTCCGAAAACTATGCGCGGTCGGTTAAATACTTGCTCGCGAAAAGCTGGTACCTGTTGGTTTTTGTTTTTTTAACGGGCAGCTTGCTGCAAAGCCCGGCTAAATTGCGCAAATACCTTTACTTTTTTATCGGCGCATTGGGCATCGTTGTTTGCATTACCTTATTCCGGCACGCCCTTGTAGGGTTTTCTTTTGGTTTAGTAAATAAAGTAGTCTCGCCTTTTCTTCGGAACCACGTGATGTATGGGGTATTAACTGCCGCTACCTTACCGTACGCCGTATATTTAACCATTTACCAAAAAAACAAAGCGGCCCAATTTATATTGGGTTTAATTAGCCTGCTGCTTTTAGCCGGAGTAATTGCCTCATACACGCGGGCTTCGTGGTTAAGTTTACCTTTAGCGCTGGGGTACGGATTCGTAATCCGGTTGCGGTTAACCCGCTACCTGCTGTTTTCTGTATTGTTCATTTGCTTAGGCGGAATCCTTTATCTTAGCTCTAACTACCGGTACATGCAATATGCTCCGGAGTACGAAAAAACTATTTTTAACCAAGACGACATCACTAAACATTTACAAGCCACCTATAGTTTAAGCGATGTGTCCGGAATGGAACGGGTTTACCGCTGGATTGCGGCCGGCCGTATGATTGACGCCAAACCCATAATGGGCCACGGACCAAACTCTTTTTACCCGGAATATTTTAAATACACCGTAAGCCGGTTTACGACTTACGTCAGTGATAATCAGGAAAAATCGACGGTGCACAATTACTATCTGCTGCAATTCTCGGAGCAAGGTTACCCCGGAGGCATTTTGTTTTTGATCTTAATGGGTTATGCCCTGCTCCTTCCCGAAAAATTATATCACCGGGCAGCTACTAAGCCGGAATTTAAAAAATTAATATTGGCGGCTGGCTTATGCTTTTTTATTATTGCGGTGCACTTGTTCCTAAATGAGCTGGTAGAAACTGATAAAATCGGCTTTTTATTTTACTTCTCGCTTGTCGTTTTGATAAAGTTGGATATTGGATTTGACGAAAAAGACAGAGTGAGTTAAGGGAAATTTTAAGTGCTTTGAATGATAAAATACTTGTTTTTTTATTATTCAAAGCAATCTCTTAACATACTCATCTTGGTTTGTAGCCTTTGGGTTTTTGACTATGATTCATCAACTACTTAAACCGGCAGGAAAGTAGGGTAATATCGTCGTGGAAATTGGTGCTGCCCTGGTTATGTTCTTTGATTTCTTCGAGTAGTTCATCATGTAATTTCGGCAAGGGCAAATACCGGTAATTTTGCAAAAACTTAATGGTATTTTCCAGGCCATACTCGTCTTCGTCGGTGTTAAATACTTCCGTTAAACCATCGGTATAGCACAGTATTAAAGATTTTGCGGGGATTGGAACTTCGGTAACAGATATAAAGGGCAAAGTTTCAAAAATACCCAACATGGTACACCCTTCGGTGAGCAGTTGTACCGCATTATTGTCGTGCAGCAGTACCGGCGAATTATGACCCGCGTTTACGTAACTTAATTCTTTAGTCCGACGGTTATAAATTCCAAAAAAGGCGGTTATAAACTTTTCAGCAATCGCGTTGCAATAAATTAAAAAATTAAGTTCCGATACAATGGTCAGCAAGTTGGTGGTTTGGCGCAAAATAGTTCGCAGCCCCGCCTGAAAGTTAGACATTAATAATGACGCTGGTACTCCTTTGCCCGAAACATCAGCAATACAAAATAAAAACTGATCTTCATCGATTTGGATGTAATCGTAATAATCGCCACCGATGGAAGAATGGGGCAAATAACTCGCGTGAATGGCTACGGCATCGTCGTTAGGCAAACCTTTCGGGAAAAGCATGGTCTGCACTTCGCGGGCAATTTTAATTTCGTTCCGGATGGCTTCTTCTACTAAACGTTGCCGGGCCATACGCCGGTTCTGCATAGCTACCAAAATAATATTACTTAGCGTTTGCACGAAAGATAAAGCGCCTAAGGTAGAATAATAATCGTGCGAATTGCCGATAAATACAAAGGCAATAATTTTTTTATTTTGCAGAATGGGCACTACAGTCTCAAACTCACTCCACTGCGCATCCAGGTTTAAATCGGTAACGTAGCTGATCTCGGTAAGGCAGGTAATGGCGGCGGGTAAAACTTCGCCGTTTTTAAAATTATAGCTGGTGCCAAAATTCACCTTACACTCCCACGAATCTTCGAGCACATATAAACTTAAACGCGATATGTGTAATTGCGCCAGTAAAGTAAAATGATAGATTTTGTAAAGATCCTGGTCGGTTAAATTTCCGTTAATGGCTTGGGTAATTTCCAGCAATGCCGATAGCTCGAGCTTTTTTAAATCAAGCTCCTTTTTCATAAACTCCGCGTTTACTTTAGGCATTGTTGATAATGAATTTGGGGTCATAAGCATCACGGAGCCCGTTGCCAAGCAGATTAAAAGATAAAACCAACATACTTATACATAAACTCGGCAGTAATACCAAAAATAAGCCGGGCCGAGTACCGATCAGTTGAAATCCTTCGTTGACCATCATTCCCCAGGAAGGTGCCGGTGGCTGTACTCCTAATCCTAAGAAACTAAGGCCAGCCTCCATTAAAATGGCGGCCGCAAAATTTGCCGTACCCACAACAATTAACGGGCCAACCATGTTTGGCAGCATGTGCCGGAAAATAAGTCGGGTTTGGGGTAATCCCAGTACTTTCCCAGCTTCAATATACGTTTTTTCTTTTATACTTAAAAACTGGCCACGTACCATCCGGGCGACATCTACCCACATGGTTAAACCAACGGCCACGAAAGAAACCCATATACCCCGGCTATCCAGAGCCAGACTAATGGCAATAACCAGCATTATTCCGGGTATCGACCAAACAACTGTCATAAAAAACAACATGATTTGATCTACCCATCCCCCAAAGTAACCCGCTGCGGCCCCAATTAGAATACCCAGGCTCACCGAGATAATAACTGCGATTAAACCAATACTTAGCGAAATGCGGGTACCAAGCATAAGCCGGCTTAACACATCGCGGCCTGCCCGGTCGGTGCCTAACCAATAAGTTTTTCGTACCAGAGCCTCATTTTTTATTTTTTGTTCAAGTCTGTTGGCACTTATTGGTTGGACTAAGTTACTTAAATTCAAGCCAAAAACCTCGTTTAAATTTAAAATACGTATATCTTCTGGTATAGAATGGGTATTTACGTAAGGATAAACCCGGATGGATTTACCGGAAACCTGAAAAGTTTGAACCGGAATTTCATTGTAAGGTAATTCTGCGCCGGACCACCATCTTTGCAGAAAATTTGATTGTGTAGGTCCTGTTTTCTTCATGCGAAGTACCAGAACCGAAAAACCCGGTT
>Ga0068630_1000295_pt1 | contig 15640 bp, 15 predicted proteins | sample InSIn4gowninarea_FD_77433 | JGI IMG/M metagenome (GOLD analysis project Ga0068630, IMG submission 77433) | Clean room microbial communities from NASA Spacecraft Assembly Facility at Jet Propulsion Laboratory, Pasadena, California, USA -... ... | reverse complement strand
TCGCGATACAGTTAAAGTGGCGGTAAGCAGGCTGAATGAACCGTTAAAAACATATCCGTTAACAACAGGCGATGTAGGCTATTACCTGGTGGCAAAGATTACACCCAAACAAGAGGGAAGCTACGCCGGCAACCCGTTCGTTGTTGCCAGCAGCAAAATAAGCGCAGGCGATATCACCAGCACCACCATCTACACCAACTTTAAAAATGTACCTACCGAAAGAAGCGGGTCTATTCGTGACGGCTTTTGGACGCTTGATACCCATCGGCCCATTGACTTAAGCAGCGACTTCCAGTGGGACGCGGACCAGGGAGACGGCTGGAGCTATGGATTGGGACAAGCCGGCACATCAACCCGGTACGGTCTGATAACGATGGGTCGCGGCGCAAGACTGTTGTATGCGCAGGCAGGATACTTTCAAAACATGAAGATGATTGTTCAGTTGAGCCCACATAAAGCATCCGGACAGGGATTTGGAAGTGCAACAGGACAGTACGCAGACATTTATATAAAACTTGATCCTAAAACGTTAACAGGATATGGATTAAGAATTCAGCGAACACCATCAACCGGCGAGGGTGTTCAATTTACGCTGTTTAGGTTTGTGAATGGGATAGGAACGGCAATAAGTCAGCCGGTTAATTCGTCAGCGTTTTTACCAGGATGCAAGGTTGAATTAAAAGTGGCGGGAAACACATTAACTGCGCGGGTAACAACTACCAGCCCACAACAACAATCACAGAAGGATGCCGGGTTGGTTCACGAGGTCAACCTGTCGGCATCAATATTAGCGAATAGCTTTGGTGGATTTGGCGTGCAACATACAGGTACGGTATCATCTGCCGGAAACCGGCTTATGCTGGAGAGCATACAGGTAGACTACCCTTAATAGCACCTTGCCTGAACCGAAGACGAAAAAAGGCTAACATCAGTTTAGCTTAACCCCGAAGCAGGCATAAGGATGAAGCCCTGTGGCCTTTACTACAGATAACTGCTACGCGCGGGTTTCAATAGAGAGAGGCTGCCTGCTCGCTTTTGCCAGCCTCTCTCTATGTTTCCGCCTGTCTCCGACTTTTAATACTGTAAATGCCTCTTGCGGAAAGGCAATTGCGGACGCAGCTCCTGGTGGATGACTCGCAGAATTGCGCCTATTAATTTAACCACGCTCCTACTGTACAGTTTCCGCCAGCAACAATTCGTCCAGGTTGCCGTGCGCGGAAGTAAAGCCTGTTTCGAAGCCCATTTCAACGATCTTTTCCAGGTTGGCTACACTGGCAAACGTTATCTCTACCTCTACTTTTGTTCAGCTGCCAGTTGAACTGAAGACGTTCTTCCAATGCATACCCGGCAGATCATTAGTTATGTTTCCATTCTCGTCACAAAATGCATCATCAGCGGTAAAGGCCTGGTTTGGTGTGGTGGTTTTGAAATCGACCCTGCACCATGCATCGGTACCATCCGGTGCAACCATGCTGTACAGCCGGGTACTACCTTCACGAAAATCCATTGTTTTTGTTTTGCCCTTCCAGGGCTTTGGCGTCCACCACTGGTCCAGGATATCCTTGTCCGGCCATGCCCTCCATACCACTTCAACCGGAGCTTCAAATTCCCTGGCCACAACTATTTTCCTGTTGCCTGCATCTTTAGTGATTGTTGTCTTTTTGTTACTCATGATTTTTGGGCTTTATGTTTTTCAAAACCGTATCTAACTGGCTAAAACGGTCCTCCCACATCCTGCGAAATGGCTCAAGCCATTGGTCGACTTCTTTCATTTTAACAGGATTAGAATGGTAGTATATTTCTCTTCCAAACTGTTTTTGCTTTACAAGCTCACACTCCGCCAGTATTTTTTAATATGCTTAGACAGCGCCTGCCTGCTGCTTTCAAAATGCCCGGCAATAGCATTGGGTGTCATTGCCTGGAGGGCTAACAAACTAAGTATTGCTCTTGCGTAAGGTCGGCAATCGCCTTGAATACATCTCGTCTCGTGGCATACAACTAATAAGCAATAAGCAGCCTGATGGGTTAGTTTCATGATTATTCGCTAGTTTAGAACAATAATTATAAACAGCAATGGAAAGAGTTTACCTAAGTGATGCGGGTCCAAAAGTTTCACCCGCTATCTATGGCTTTTACCGGTGGGATAACATTAGTAACGGAATTGAAAAAATGGAAAAGATTGTAAATCTTTGCCTGGAGCTGGGAATAAACACCTTTGATCACGGGCATATTTACGGCTCATACCAGTGCGAAGAACTCTTTGGGGAAGTGATTAGACGAAAAAGTTTTAAGCGGGAAGACATTGTCTTATTCACCAAGTGTGGGTTGCGGATGCCGCACCCAAACCAGCCAGACGTGAGGATAAAACACTATGACACTTCCAGCAGCTACATTTTAAAGAGTGTCGACAATTCTTTAATCAACCTGAAAACAGACTATATCGATATCTTTCTTTTAGATCACCTTGACCCTATATCTAACCTGGAAGAAACAGCATTTACTTTATTACGGCTGAAAGAAAAAGGCAAAGTTAAAAACATAGGCGTGGCGAACTTCTCCGTTTTTCAGCACCAGCTACTTGCCTCTTATTTAAAAATTCCTATTGTTACAAATCACATAGAGCTTAACCTTTTAAACACTTCGGCTTTAGACAACGGACAACTAGACTATATCAAGCAAAGGTATATGCGCCCACTTGCCTCCTCTCCTCTCGCAGCAGGAAGGATAGCAGAGGGTAAGGACGAGCGGTCTGTACGGGTTCGGAAGAAGCTGGCAGACATTGCTGCGAATTATGGTGCCGATATTGAATCGATAGCTGTTGCATGGCTGATAAGGCTTGGAGCACTGCCTCTTATTGGAACAACAGAGGAGCAACGAATAAGAAATATAGCGGACGCATTCAACATTCAGCTAGAGCACCAGGAGTGGTACGAATTATATATTGCGTCGCGGGGCGAATTGAAGTTAGAAGGCTCGTATTAGGAGTCGCGAACACGGTAACTGAATATGGCATATAAAAAACACAGGGCATTTTTAGCCAGTGCTTTCTTTTAATGAATAAAAATCCTCAACTTCTATAATTTTTGACAGCAAAGGTTTAAAATCGTTCTTTATAAAAACTTCAAAACCAACTAAGTTCTTATATCCATGTTCAAACAACTCCCATTTTTGTATTTGGAAAGAATTTAAAGCTGCTTTCATTCTCTTTTGTCCTGCCCACTTGTACAAAGGGGGACAGTTTTTTTGTAAAAAACCTGCCTCCTTATGCAGTATGGCACAAACTTTACAGCAAAGTAAGTATGGAAGAAAAAAATTATACAGGACTGATACCTGCTAACACAGAAGGAAAAGAATTAACTGCGGAAGCAACTGTCACTCTAAGTAGTGCAACCGAAGCTGCCACATTGTATAAAACTGCGCGTGAACGATTGTTATACGTTCATAACTGGGGCAACCTTGCAGGAGCATTAAGTGCAGATTTCCAGTTAACAGATGAATCTGGTAAAGAAGCAGACAGGCTTGCAAAAAAAGGTGACCACTTTAGAGTTGATGTGCCGGGACCGGGTAGTCGTGCCGGCGGCGGTTACGACTGGGCAAGGGTGGAAGAGGTGAAGGAAGTAAATCAAGCAGGGGTTGATAGTATTGCTATCCTGGTTCGACCCGCAGCAAACCCGCAAACAGATAACCCAAACGTAGCCCATTTTTTTTCGGAAAAATCTACCAGTACGTTTGTAGTAACAAGGGAAGGCAACATCGTTACAGCTTCTGTATATGACCGCAATATTGAGGCGAACGAAGAGACGAAAGAGCCATTGGACAAATTGAGAAATGCAGTTGTGGGCCTGGGTGGAAAACACGGTATTGCCAAACTGCAATGGCAATCTCTGGTTGAAGCTTTTATAAAAAAGTAAGAAAAGCGAAGAAGGTAAAAAGCCGCGGTGTTGTTGCCTTACAAAATCTATTAAAAGTTTTCTTAATTGAAAACTAAAAACTGAAAGTAGCGTAAGGTTAAGCTTTCGCGGTTTTTATGCATTCACTATAATTTCTTTTTGTGGCACATAACCATTCACATGCTCCCACAGCAATAAACATGGCGAATGTTGGAAAAGCATTCCGGATTCAACACAGTACTATTGAGCTGGAAGCGAATGCAGAAGACGGTAGAAAAAATGACATTTGATTGAGTAGGAATCTGTTGATACGACGAAAGTATTTTACTGTTATCTGCACTCAACATAATTGAATAACAACCGGCAGTATAAGTCCTCAGGCACTTTTTCATAAGCATAAAAGTATTCATTGAGATTTGTATGGAACCGGGCAGTGTTGCTACTATTTTTCATCGTTGCGTCGCACACTTGTACGCACGGTTCAATATTCAGCAATGCATAAAGCGTATCCAAATGAAGTATAAGCCTTCATTTGTCGGGCAAACTCTATTGATAGTATTATTTAGCGATACCAGAAATAGACTCTACATCACTTACGAGTTATGAAGTACAGCAGCTAAAAGCATCACCTCTTAAACCATTGCTTTACTTTATCAAATAGGTTTTTATCAGATGACTTCTCTTCACCCAACAAAAAGCCGAACGGCTTAAGCGGTTCTATATGGTCGCAAAGTATTTTGGTTATACCGAGTATTGGAATAACCAATACCATTCCAGGCACTCCCCAAACCAATTCGCCGCCTACAAATCCAATAATAGTTGCAACCGGATTTATTCTAACCACTTTGCCAACGATCAACGGGGCCAGCAGGTAGCTTTGTACAAACTGTACAACGGCATAAACTCCCAGCTCCTCCAGAATCATCACATTACTGCCGCCTTGTAAAATAATGCCTAAAATAGTGATTGCATTCCCGGTAAGGTTCCCTACATACGGTATCAATTCAAGTAAGCCACACAGGATAGCAAAAAAGACGAAGCTTTTTACACCAATGATTGAAAAGCCTATTCCATACATTACCCACAGACAAAAAATCATACTAAATAACCCGGTTATATAACGCTGGGTTACTTTACCCGAGTTTTCTATAATTTCCATCGCTTCCTGCTGCTTGTCTTTCTGCACCAGTTGCATTATAAATTTTTTGAAATGAAACCTATAATACATAAAAAGAAAAGTATAGACGAGGACGATAATAATTTTAGTAAAAATGCTACCCATCGAACCGACAAACGTTGTGATAGTTCGACCAATAGACAACGTTTGCTGCTTTAGAAACTGCTGCTGCTTTTGTAGCGAAACACCGAAAGTTTTATTTATATGGTCAGCAATTCCTGTCGCTTTTTTATTGAAATTTTCTTTCAAACTATCCATGTCGCTTGCCATGTTGGATATTTGCCAGCTAAGCAGCCAGCCAATGCCTGCAAATGCCAACACAAGTAGAAGTATAGATAAGAAAATCGCCAGCCCCGCGCTTACTCCTTTACCCTCCATCCATTTTGAAACAGGTAAAAGCAGGAATGAAAAAAATAAGGCAAACGTAATAGGAACCAAAAACGTGGCGCCAAAATAAAGTGCACCCAACAAAAGGATGATAAATAATAAGACCTTAATACTCTTGTTTAACAATTCTATGCCCATTCAAACATTAGCAAAAACAATTATACCAGCCTTTAAGAAAGGGCTCTTATGCTATATTTCTTATACTCAGTTCTTACAAGTCCCTCCTTGATACTGACTATTCACAACTCACTCCTGCGAGGGTTCCGACAATTGTTTACTTAATTTTAGGGCTGGCCAAACGGCAAGAATCGTTATAATAGCCGATACGAGAAAGGCAATTTCAAGGCTGTAGTGCGAAGAAGCCTCAGCGGTTTTGCCCTGATGCTGGTAACTACTTTGCAAAGACTGGTGAAGCACGGCCAGCACACTTATACCAATTGAGCCACCAATTTGCATAAACAAGCTATAGTAAGAGGAAGCAGTGGCAGAGTCTTCTTTTGAAACTGCGTTAATTACGGCTGCAGATACCGGCGAAAACATGAACCCTAATCCGGCCCCCCGCAATACCATTGAATAACAATACTTATAACGCTGCTGCCTTTGTCTAAAAAAGCAAGCTGAACGGTAGAGCCGGCTATAAGTATGAGTCCCGCTATTGTGATGTTTCGAGGTCCATGTTTGTCGGCATATTTGCCGGCGAATGGCATGATGAGAGCTAGCGCAGCAGATGTGGGCAGCAGCAATAATCCGGTTTGTATTTCGCTATAGCCCATAAGCGATTGAAGCAGAAAGGGCAAAAGAAACAAGCCGCCAAACAACGCCACTGACCGAACAGCTGTTACCAATATACCGGCGACAAATTGATGGCTTTTAAAAAGCGACAACTGCAAAACAGGGTCTTTCTTTTTTGATTCAATCTTAATAAAGGCAAATAGAAAAATGAGCGACGCAATCGCGGTCATATATAGTTGCACAGACCGTGCGCCCTGCTTTTCTATACTTGCCACACTGTATTGAAGCAGGATGATAAATAAGATGAAACTGATGTAACCGGATAGGTCAAAAGGAGGAGCATTGTTTTCGTTCTTCGATATATTTTTCAGGTATTTGACCGAAAGCAACAAGGCGAGCACGGCAAAAGGCAGGTTGACAAAAAATATATAGGGCCAGCCTAAATATTGAGTAAGAATGCCACCAAGGGTAGGCCCAAGTGCCGGTCCTACCACAACGCCCAATCCCCACCAGCCCATTACAGTCCCGCGTTCTTTGTCGTCAAACACTTCAGACAACATGGCCAGGGCTACCGGCGTAAGTGCACCACCGCCCAACGCCTGTAAAATTCGTGAAGGAATGAGGGTTGATAAACTGCCAGACAAGCCACACAGCAGCGAGCCTGCCGCAAATACACAAATACTGATGATGTACATTTTGTACAGCCCAATTTTGTTTTTAAGCCAGTTGGTTAAAGGCATGAATACACAAAAAGCCAGCATATAAGCAGTTATCACCCATTGTATTTCATCTACCCTTGCCCCGAACTGTTTTTGCATAACAGGCAAAGACACATTTACGATACTGTTGTCGAGGGCAGCCATAAAAGTGCCCAGCATTAATGGAATAATAATTTTCGCTTTGTTACTCATCTAACTTTTTACCCGGTCATGAAAATTACTACAGAAGTTTTAGCTCCTTCCCAAACCGGGATTTTTATTCTTTTTGTTTGGTAATGTGCTTTAGCATCTGTGCCAGTATCAAACCAAATACCACAAAAGTTATAAAAACAATATACTTTGGCTGTAGCAATGTATTGTTGGTTGTAATGCTGGCAAGTGATTCTGTTCGAATGTTTAAACCCCGGAGGCAGCCTTTCCAAACTTCCATCAAGGCAATATAAGTCATCATTATTGCCAGACCATTACTTGGCCATCGCTCCACCTGCCTTACCTGATGCAAAAATTGTAGGTGCCCATTGACTACTTGTACCTACTCTTAAAATAGCAGGTGTAATATTTGTGCAACCTTCATAGCATAAAGTGTCGGCGGCTCTTGCCTTATCTACAAGCGTAAACACCTGGGATACTATGAAAAAGATTACATCAAAAGGAATGTGGGAAGTTTTAAAAAATGCAGGTAAAGGCTTTATAAAAGACAAGGTTCCTAAGCTTAGTGGTTCACTTGCTTATTACACCATTTTCTCGTTAGGACCGATGTTGCTGGTAATCATTTTCCTGGCGAATATTTTTTTGAGGCAAAGTGCAATAGAAGGAACGATTGTTTCGCAATTAAGGGGTTTGATTGGCAACGGTGCTGCTATACAAATACAGGAAATTATAAAAAATGCATCTGTAAACAGCAATAGTACGTTTGCCGCTGTAGCAGGGTTTGTTACCCTGTTTATAGGAGCTACCTCAGTATTTACCGAAATCCAGGACTCACTCAATATGATGTGGAATTTAAAGCTAAAAGAAAGCACCGGCTGGTGGAAATTGCTGCTCTCCCGAATAATCTCTTTTTCAATAGTCGTTGCGCTGGGGTTCCTGCTGTTGGTTTCGCTTGTCGTAAATGGTTTACTTGAAGAATTAATGCAGCGCCTGCAGCAGTTGCTTCCCAACACAAATCTTCATTTAATATACCTGATCAACCTGGTTACTACGCTGTTGGTCACCACATTTTTATTTGGCATGGTGTATAAAGTATTACCCGATGCTCACATAAAATGGAAAGACGTAGCTGTAGGCGCTGTTTTTACAGCCGTTCTTTTTATGATTGCCAAATTTGGTATTACCTTATACATTGGCAAAAGTAATATCGGCAGTTCGTACGGGGCAGCAGGCTCGCTTGTGGTTCTGTTACTGTGGATCTATTTTTCGTCTATGATTTTTTATTTCGGAGCAGAGTTTACAAAAGCCTACGCAATAAAATATGGAGGTGATATCAGGCCGAATAAGTACACGGTTACCGTACAAACAGTAACGGTTGAAAGTCACAAAAAGAGTGTTCAGGAAAATGAACAGAACGCCGATCAAACGCAAAAGCAAGTGCAGGATCAAAAGAACAAAGAAAAAGATAGTTGATGGGTTTTAAGTACGCAAAATAAAAGAGAGCTTTCCTTTTTTCTACTTCTATTAAAGTTCTTAAAAGCATCTGCCCCGGTAAACTATTATTCTGCAGATACCCGGCTAACATCCAATTTATTAAAGTAGGGAATAATCGAAATAGAACCGTTTTTCTCAAGCACTGCAAATTTTATTTGCTCCATTTTTTCCGGGCTCCAGCTACATCGTGCCGCCTCCATTACGTCTTCCTCATCGACCTTTGTATTGTCCATTCTTTTCTTAAACGGTTTTTCACGATCAACAATTATTAATGGCGATCCTTTTACCACCTTTTAAAATAACCTGAACGGCTTTTAAAGTAGAGTAAACAGCAGGTCCATGAATAACAAAGTAGAAATCAAGATAGCGGAAGCGGTTAAAGAGTTATCACTGTCAATCATTGCCTGTTGGGTCACTTTACTATGATCAACAATACTACAAAGTCAAACGTAGTCGTTTCCGACAAGCTTCACTTTCCCATTATTTTTAATACAGTAAAGAGAAAAATATAGACAAAAATTTCCACCTATTACCGCATTCATATTATTAGGGATAAATAGACTGTTTTATTTTGAAACTATCTGCGTTTACTCTTATAACCCCTTCAACATTTCCTTATTTAATTGGGCTGAAAAACACCCTTACATGGTTGATTCCGGAACCATCAAAACGGAGGCGAACATAGCGCTCGTCGTCTGTTTCTTAAGCAGCATCGGGCACCCTTAAAGGCTGCGCTGGCCTACTATCGGCCCGTCTAAAACAGTTGGATTATCCTGCCAAACTCATGATATTAAGGAGTTATGAGCTTTCGAAAAAACAATAGTCGTCTATTACCAGTTCGTTTTTTTAATTGAATAGTTAAAAACAAGCGTACCAATTCTTTTGTTAAAGCCCATTACCGGGGAAGATACTGCTAAAGTATTACCACCAACTTTATCTACTATTGTGCTGTCAGCAGTTAAATAAGCGCCGTTGCCCACAGTCGCAAAACCTTTTCCTTCCAGTTTTTTGTTGGTTGATGAAACAATAATCCCTTTGTCATCGGCTACCATAATTGTTTGAAAGTTCTTCTCTTTCACCATGTCGTTGGCATACATGTTTACTGCATCTATGTTGCCTCTCATCATTTCTGTTCTAATGGCCCATACATAGGGTTTTGCTATTAATTTCATGTACTTAACATCTGCCTGCATTACTACTTCATCGGCTCTTTGTTTTAAAGCTTGCTCACGCTGCTCACTAACTTTTTTTATGTTTTTTATTTCGGCAGACTTCCAGATCCATAACGCTGCAAAAAGCACCACTACTACCCCGGCTGCTACCAGAACTTTATTTCTTTTGGATGAAAAAAAACCAGGCTTGTTATCATGATTGCTTTTGCTTATAACTTCAGAATGTTGATTATTCATATTCAAGTGTTTGGTTAAAGTTACTCTCTGAATGGGCCAACCCAAAATATTAAAATATCTTTGAACACTTCTATGGCAAGTATACTACGTTTATTCTAAACCCCCGACCTGCTAACCCCGCAACTGATGCCTTTAGATTGACCAGTACAAGTGAGTGACACAACGATGATGCCATAAAAGAAGATGCCGGTCTCCCAAAACAACAGGTACAATGGGTGGCAATAAAGGCAGTAATCAAAAAACTTAAACCTGTATTAAATGAAAAAAATATTGCTAATAAACAATCACGACTTATTACTTCAACACACACTTGATTTTGCAACACGTATTGCTGTTGATGAAAAAGCAACCTTATTTGGATTGTTTGTAGGAAATTTGAAAAACGATGATGACGAGAACAATGTTCTTTCTTCTGCAACCGGGCTTAACAACGACGATTATAGCGAAGGAAAGAATTTGAACGAAAAACCGGAGCACGAAAAAACAAATCCGGAACGTTTTGCGGACAGATGCAGCTCGTTAAAAGTGCCGTATAAAATCCACACTATTCACAACAACTTCTTACGCGCTCTTGTAGACCAGAGCGCTTTTGCCGACGTGATAATTTGCGATGCCGAGAGTGCCCCTTCGCAGTATTCCATTAAAACACTCATTGCCTCCGCCCACTGCCCGGTGTTGTTGGTAAATAAAGATTATAAGCAAACGGACCATATCATTTTCGCCTACGACGACAACATATCGTCAAGTATTCATGCTGTCAAAATTTTTACTTATCTGTTTCCGTCTCTGCACTATCTTCCTGCTCATTTTGTATCGGTTGTACCCGAAAACGTAATCGGCATTCAGTACGAAGACCTGATACGGGAATGGCTTTCACTTTATTTTTCAAGTGCAGAAATCCTGATAGTAAAAGGAGATTCTAAGGAAGAGCTTAGCAACATTATTAATGCTTACTCAAACCCGGTTGTAATAATGGGTTCTTTTGGCAGAAGTTTATTATCCCGCTTTTTCAAAGAAAGTCTCGCCCAACCTATTCTGGAAAATACCAATGCACCCATATTTATCGCCCATGATTAAAAAAATAATACACCACAATATTGTTGCTTTTATCGCAATCACTGTTCTTTTTGTTAGCGGCTGCAACAATCATAGGAAAGCTGAAACACAAACCGTACGTGACACTTCAATAACCGCTGCCAATGCATATTCCAAACTCTTCCTCGATAGCGTTGCTCTTGAAAAGTTTATTGCTGCAGAGGTTACATCTGACACCATTGCATCGTATATGCGTAACTTCTATAACGCACGTAATTATAGTGCCGCCTGGTTCGATGAAGATGGTTTAACTGTTCAGGCACAGGGTTTTTGGAATGCTCATGATAACACCGTAAAACAGTATTCGGACAGCAGCATTTTCGACGAACAATTGCATAGTATTATAGACACATTAAGTAGCGACAGCACGTTTGTTTTGCCGCAAAATTTGTTTGTATCAACAGAGCTAAGGTTTACAAAACATTTCTTTCAGTATGTTCAGTATGCTTATGCAGGTAAAGTTGATCCTGCTGCAGTTCAATGGCATATACCCAGGCGTAAACTTAAGCCGGTTACAATGTTGGATACGTTGTTAAACAGCAAAACCGGTGAATGGAAGCCGTTAAGCAAAGCCTATGGTCTATTACAGCAAGCCTTATTTAAATACAAAGAGATTGAGCAGAGTGGCGGCTGGACTGCTTTGACTGTAACGAACAAAAAATATAAGCCAGGAGATAAAGCGGCTGTTATTGTGGCCGTTAAACAAAGGCTACAGGCAACGGGTGATTATGTAACAAATGATACTTCAAACGTGTATAATGGTGAACTGCTGTCCGTTATTAAAAAAGCAGAAGCAAGCTATGGCTTAAAACCGGATGGCGTTATAGATGCGTCTCTACTTAAGCAATTGAACGTTTCTGTTGAAGAAAGGGTTAAACAAATGCTTATTAACCTGGAAAGGATGAAATGGATGCCCCAGGAACCGGACAACTACATTGTGGCAAACATTCCCGAATACAGGTTACATGTAATAGAAGATAACAAAGAAGTGTTGGGAATGAGCATCGTTGTAGGTAAAGCAGCAAACCGGACGGTAATATTTTCGGATACGCTGAAATATGTCGTTTTCAGTCCTTACTGGAATGTTCCCAAAAGCATTGTTCGCAATGAAATTTACCCGGCGATGCAAAGAAGCAGCAATTACTTAAACAGAAACAATATGGAGGTAACTGGTTATAGTGGCGGTCTGCCTGTTGTACGCCAAAAACCCGGTGGCGGAAATGCGTTAGGACATGTGAAATTCATTTTCCCCAATAGTTATAATATATATTTTCACGATACACCGAGCCGCAGTTTATTTAGCAGGGAGCAAAGGGCCTTTAGTCACGGCTGCATTCGTGTGCACCAGCCTTATGACCTTGCCGTATACCTTTTAAGAAATCAGCCGGAATGGACAAGCCAAAAAATAAAAACTGCAATGAATAGTTCGACAGAGCAATGGGTTACATTAAAACAAAGTTTGCCTGTGTACATCACTTATTTTACGGCCTGGGTTGGCAAAGACGGCCTGCTTCATTTTGCCGATGATATTTATGGACACGATAAGAGATTGGCAGAACATCTATTTGAGTAATAGGCTGTTCGTTTTCTTTTTAGTTTGAATCTAATTTATACGACTTCCCTGCTGGAAGAACAGCTGAAGTAGCAGCAGTTGTCATCAGGATTTAATTACCTCAGCTCAACCGGTTTGATAACTTTGTTCATCGTTTCCGTTTCCAAGCTTTTTACCTCCTTTATCAGGGTTAAACTCCCATCGGTTTCAAGTACAATAGCACCTGCTTCGTTTATGCTGCTTAGGCCATTACTCCTTACAATTGCATAAATTTCATCTTCAGCAATTCTTTCTTTCAGCATAACTTTTTTAATAATGCGGCCCTTATACACAAGCAGGCTTGGCGTTGCCTTTACAAGCTCATTTACCGTTTGGTTTCGGGCTGAAAAAAAGGTGATGGCATATTGCAGCATGATAAGCAGAAAAAATGCCAGCACCCCGTCGGCTAGCGCAACATCTTTACTTAGCATTACTGTAGCCAATGTTGAACCTAATGCAATGGTTACAATAAAGTCAAAGGCATTCATTTTAAAAAGTGTTCTTTTACCCGATACCCTTAATAAAATAATGAGCAATGCATAGGCAAGTATGGTTATTACCACCGTTCTTATTATGCTCTCCCAACTATCAAAAAATATATTTTTCATGATGATACTGCTTTTATTTTTTTCAGCAGAACACCTATGTTCCCAAAGAAAAATTGAACACTACTTTAGAACCGTCCGGTGCTATGGCAAGTATCTGGACGGCACCATTCTGCGCCGATAATAATGCGTCATCAATATCTTTCGGGTTATTAATTGGCTTACTATTAATGAAGGCGATAATGGTTCCCTGCGGAATGCCTACCTGGTCGAAAAAACCACCGTTGCGTACAGCGGTTACCAATACGCCTGCATTAAGATTATAATGTTGCCTTATTTCGGTAGTAAGCGGTGCAAAGGTGGCTCCAAGCCTGTTATAAATTTCGCGGAGTGCTGCATAATTGTTACTTGGGCGGCTTTGTTTTTCCTCGCTCTTTAAGGTAACAGAAGTTGTGTTTGTTGCACCTTTTCGCAAGTAGGTAAGTTTTATTACATCACCGGGTTTATGCCGGGCAATCCGCTCAGAAAATTCGGTGGAAGAATTAAGTTGAATGCCATCAATGCTTTGAATAATGTCTCCTTCTTTCAAACCTGCCGCAGCCGCCGCACTTTCGCTTTGAACACCTGTTATGTATACTCCTTTTACTAATGCCGGATTAAGTCCCTGCTGTATAAGATACTGGTCTTCCGCTGCCGGAGCAGGAAATGAAACACCCAGCACCCCACGTTTAACCGAACCAAAATTTTTAAGGTCATCCAATATCTTTTTAGCGAGGTTTACAGGTATAGCAAAAGCATAGCCCGCATAACTTCCCGTTTGTGAAGCAATGGCGGAATTAATGCCCACCAATTCGCCCTTCGTATTCACCAGCGCTCCGCCGCTGTTGCCAGGATTAATGGCAGCGTCTGTTTGAATAAATGACTCAACAGCCATGTTACTGTTTTGGTCGGGATTGCCTCCTTCACCGTTTCTTCCGGGGCGGTTTATTATACCAATGCTTCTTGCTTTAGCACTTACGATACCGGCAGTAACAGTCGTGTTCAGCGACAGCGGAAAACCTACCGCCAATACCCATTCCCCAATCTGTACTTTATCTGAGTTTCCCAATTTTATCACCGGCAAACTGTCCGCATCTATTTTTATAAGTGCCAAATCCGTGTTAGGGTCACGACCTACCAGCTTTGCTGTAAACGTGCGTTTGTCAGTAAGCACCACATTAATTACCGCTGCATTTTCAACCACGTGATTATTGGTTGCAATAAATCCATCCCTGCTAATAATTACACCCGAACCTGATGCGCCATAGTTGGGGTTATTGTTGAAGTGTATTTTTATATGCACTACTGCCGGCATTGCCGCTTTTGAAGCAGCCACAAAATTTACACTATTACCCGGTGCAGGAACAGTTGAGGTATCGTCTACTACTTGCCCCGAACTATCCTGAACTTTAGTGGCATCGTTTGCACGATTTTTATCAACACAACTAATAACAGCTAATTGGATGGTAAAAAACAGGACTGCAATAAAACCGGTTTTTGATGAATTCATTTTAAAAATCTTATTGATTAAAAAAATTATTGCTTATGCGAAATCAATCGGTCATAATGGTTGTCAAGATTGGTTTCTTAACCTGGCTCTACTTTGAGTTTGCATCATATTCAGGACTATTTTTCACTTCGTCAACTGTTGCGTTTACAAAAACCTCCGACGTTTCCCACCTAATTTCCTTTATCGACCGGGGCGAAACAATTACTTTTTTACCGGCCAACCAATTGCCCGTATCAACAACGATATGGCTAATTTTCCAGGTAGTGTCATCAATTATAAAATCTTCGACGTCCCCGATTTGTCCATCTGTTGCTTTAATGTTATAACCGGTTACTGCTGCTGAACTTCGCAGGTGAGGGTCGCCACTGTTGTCACTGACGGAATCATTGGCATTGTTTTCCACCGCAGCTTCGATAGGTAAAGTTCCGGCTCCAGCCCCCATCATTCCTGTCACACCCATTCCACCTGCCCAAAGGTTGCCGGCACCCCAGTAATTATCCCAACCATAGTAGCTGTATAATTTAATTTCCTGCTGGCGCGAGACTGGCTTTTCCATATCTACATCCGGGCTGTTCTTTATTTGTTCCCTTGTAAGATTAACAGGCAAACTACCTTCTTGCCAGTTGGGACGTATAATCGCTTGTGTAGATATAAGTACTTCGCGACCAAAAAGCCAGCTTCCGGTTTTTACAATTACATAACGAACCGTAAAGCTTTCATCATCAAAATAAAACTCTTTCACCGTGCCTATTTCTCCGTCAGTAGCACCGATGGTGTAACCTTTTATATCTTTAATATTTCGTTTCATAGTCTGTATGTTTTATCTTATGTTTTGCTTATTACCTATTTTATTAATTCACTTTACAGGCATTCGCCCGGTCTGCTAAAGCTGGTTATTATTT
>Ga0068630_1000294_pt1 | contig 15641 bp, 5 predicted proteins | sample InSIn4gowninarea_FD_77433 | JGI IMG/M metagenome (GOLD analysis project Ga0068630, IMG submission 77433) | Clean room microbial communities from NASA Spacecraft Assembly Facility at Jet Propulsion Laboratory, Pasadena, California, USA -... ... | reverse complement strand
GAACTAAAACCACCTTCCATTATTCTGCGAATCATTTAGCCCCACTTCCTGTTTATTTTCCAAGACTCTTCTCTTTCTTATCTTTTAATTCAGTCTGTCCGTACTTATGCATTTTTTCTTTCTTTCTTCTTTGGAATAAGGATTGTCTCCTCCAAACTTATGCATATTGATTTTTCATGCATTTTGAGTAAGTCCATAATACCAGAATTTATTTCTGCCCCTTTATAGTGGATTTTATATCGAATAGGCAGTTGTTATTTATTAAGACACTCTTTTTGACAATAGAAAATTCTATATTTCCTTTAAAATACGTATCTTTCTTTTTCAGCAGTGTATCAAAAAAGGATTTCCAAAATAGTAAATAAAAAGTATATTCAATGCCTATGCTTACATACTTATGCCTACGGTATTAGTATTTGTCTGTTAATATTGATTAACGACTAGTTAGATTGATTATGATAGATATTTTTGCTTTACTTATTATAAAAATGAATTTAGTCTTCATCCCAAACTATTGGGTTCTATGGTTGATGTTTACCTTAAGCTCAGAATGAATAGAAACTGTTAGAAAATGTTTTGCTAACCGTCTGTTAAAATAACGCCCTGACGAAATTTTATCAGTCTATGTATGCATAAAGCTGTTAAATGTTTGATGTAAAGTTGTAAAACACACAAAGGCATTCTTAATCAACAAAATACAAACAAAAATTGCATTTAATGGGAAAACGTTTGATGTGTGCACTTCTGGGTAATATTTTTTCAGGCACATTTTTGAAAGCTCTTTTGTGATTTAAAATCGCAGACAAATGCTGATACAATTACCGGAAATTTGAAAGATGAAGGCAACATGTAATACATGCAAGATAGAGTTTTTAAACTCTCAGAGACTGCAATGCAAGTGACACGTGAACGTACTGTTATATGCAACAATAAAATCAGCAAAAGGAATGAAAACGTATGAACGATGTCATCATGTATTCGTAAAATACTCCAATCGTTTGTTGGCAAGTGAACAGATTCTCGTCCACCTGTGCCTGGTTTTAAATTTAAAGGCGTTGAGTAAAAACAATAGAGAAGAGAAAGAAAACATATGTTGTTGAATAGAAATGCAGTGAAAACCCCGCACAATGGTACTGTGGGAGCCGAGAAAAAATATCGTTGTAAAATGAGTTATAGTTGTAATGAGAGGTACAAGTATAATTTAAAAACTCATTATTTAAATATTATATTTAACCAGCTTCCTCATTTTGAAACCGTTTACAGATATGTTTCCACACAGGGACAAAAATATGGAGAAGTATTAATAAAATTTTATTTTATTTATCTTCTGTTATAGCATAACCTCACAGGAAGGATATTTTTCTAACGATTGCATTATATATTGATTGCACTATTAATATTCCTTTAACGTATTTTTTAAAGAAATCGTAAGAAAGATACAAACATAGAACGGAAAATATTTTTTAATTTTTAATATAGACATTTTTATTTCAAAAAACACACTTATCTCATTTTCTGTAACGTATTTCTACATTTAACTTTCTATTATAAATCATATCAAAAAAATGGTACATTAGTATTCTAAACTAATGGGGTTTTAAATTTTGAGAGCATATTAGTAATTATTACTTCAGAGAAAATACTTATTATAGAACATTCCTATAAGAATGATTTAGAATTTAAATTAGTAAAAGGGGTTTTGCAATCGCAGATATTCTTGGAAATACAGTAGTAGCGGCAATGAGAGTATGCAAAAACATCGCTATTGAGGGATTCATTGTTGTATGAAATATCGTTATAGGGAGAGTCTTTTAACGTGTCATTCAATGAGAGTTTGCCGGGACCATTGAAAAGATCGTTATATGGGGATGTATCGTCATACAGTATATCGTTGTCTATAGATTTCACTGTAAATTTTAATTTCGGAAAGACTCGGGTTCAGTTTAATGCATTACGTTTGCTTATTTCAGTTCCGTGAACTTCAATGTGAAATATATCTTTAAACGTTCACTTAACAATACCTATTAATTTTTAAGCAAACTTTTCAAAATGAGATTAATAATGATACTACATTAACATACCTATCAATCAAGAAAATTTTCAAAGTGACGTTATGAGATGCCTTTATATTACTCACATTAGCTTTTTTGATAGGTATAATAGGTATATTATGCAATGTCCCGTTCAAATAAATTTAGTTTTAATATTCTATTATTCATTCACAAGTGATGTTTTAATAGCAGCAAACTGCTTCAGGGGTAGTAGTGACTGTGCCACGATAAATTTGAGGTATTTTATAAAAATGTAATTTTCTTTTATGTTTTGATTATTTCTAGTATGTTTAATTGTTCTTCTCTTTTATCTGTAGACATCGTATAATTTGCCATAAATTTAAAATAAAAAATGCTACCAAAAATGCACCACTTTATAAATCGAGGAATACAACTGACGTATGTAAAAAGGTAAGTAGATCCTTTGTGCTGGTGAATCCAAATCTGAAAAGCCAACGTAACAAAGCTCAAACATGAGCAAAAAATTGCGCAGACAGCCAAAGACGACAAGAGTCACCGGGTCGCGAGTTTCCAAAAGCTGCCCGATTCGGATACTCTTGGCCGCTCTTGGCGGCAAAACGCATTTGAAACGCCAATGTTGTGCGGTGACCAGAATGCTCGGGTGTGTGGAAGAAAAATCCTCAGAACCGTGCAACGTACAATTCAGCTATTAACAACCATTATTTTCATAGATCTATTTATATTTTGGAGTTTTGTTTATGTGTACTGTACATGAAAAAAATTAATGCTTCTGTTTAGCACATTAATGTATTCTCATTTAGGAATAAATACAACATTAAATATTTGTCAATAATACAAAAAAGAAAAGATATTATGTTTGTCCAATACCGAATCCCCAGTTTTTATGTTACTCTGTACTAGTAATATTACATATGAAAATTAGTATTATTGCTTAACACATTACCATATTGCTTATTTAGAAATTAAAAAAAAATGAGTAATTGCCAATAATACCAGAAATATTAGTGCGCATTGCTTTTGTCCAGTACTGTATTCTCATTTGTATTTTTTAACTTGCATTAGTCAACTTGTTAAGAAGATAACATTTATTTCATAAATCATATCTATTTATCAAAACAATTGTAAAAATCTGCGTAATATAAAACGATAATGATAGAAAACACAAGAAAGAGTGCCTTCTCTTTGGGGATTTTTTGTCCGGCATTCGAATGCTCGTAACTCTTTCGATGTTGCCGATGCGTATAAAAGGTGCACACAGTATAGACTCCAGTTGAGATTATGAAAATAATGTACAAATTTGTCAAATTACCAAATCAGAAACATTTATTTAAAAAGGAACGAACGTAATTGCTTATAGAAATAATTTTCTTTTCTAATGACAATCCATGTTGTCAAAATTTCGAAACATTGTTTTTAACATTAGTGCACAAGTACTTTTTTTGTGTTAGGAATTTCGTAAAATATGTTTATCATCCATAATATTTTTCATTTACCCATGGAAGTTCACATTTATAAATAAATGCAAGCAAATTTCTTATAAATAATTAAATGCTAGCAATAAAAATGTAAATAAATACAAACTAATGCATTTATTAATAAATGCATTGTTAAATATTAATGTAACTTATTTATGGAATTATATTTTATTTTATATAGCATCACATTTCTGGTTAAAAATATGCTATATAAAACCCCAAAAGCGTCATAGAGTCAACTTTGACAATGAATGCGGCACAAATAAAAAAACACGCATTACTGAAGTGAAATACTTTTGCTTTAACATACAATATATCGTTTTAATAATAAGGGCCAAACTATAACGAGACGAGAAAACACGCTGTTCAAAATTATCCGACACTAAATCACTTCTTATTTTGTCGAGTGTAGCGCATGATTCATACACCAAGAAAGTTCAACGTATCGCCCTTCTTCAGCAAGGTTTGGCGAGAAGTATCCGTATCGGCCAGCTTTTGGAAACTCGCTACCGGGTCTGACTCTTGTCGCCTTTGGCTCCTTGCACTGATGAAGATACCCCAAGTGGTATCGAAACAGCTGTCTGCGCAATGTTTTGTTCATATTTGTGCTTTGTTACGTTGGCTTTTCAGATTTGGACAACTGACGTATGTTTTATGAAGTCCTTAATTTAAAATAAAGATGATCGATGCATCTTAAATCAATTGGCATGTTATGTCACCATGTGAATAAAATACTGGACTTGTTGATTTTTAAAACTTGGAAGCCTGAAATGCGAGGTAATATTTTTGAAAATCGTCTAGTTTAGTTTTTTAACTCCATAGAGTTTTTTAATTCTGCATAAACTTTGGTACAGATTTTTAATGTTTCAATCTTGTCGAATTAAAATTATGGACAATATAATTATCTTGTAAATTTATGTTTCTTAATGAATGTAATGTTCTTAATAAAATCGCAGTTCCTGTAAAACTTACTTTAACCAAACGAGAACTAATGTGGAGCGACTTCAGATATTAGAACTTAAGTTTCAAGAAAAGTAAACCCGTAGTAAAAGTAAATGTGAATGCCACTTGCAGTTGACAAGAATTAAGGCAAGTATTTTTGATGGAGAAAATTGTAACCGCATAAGACTTGCACAAAATAATTTACAGTAACATAAGACGATTAATAGAAGGTCTGATATTAAAACAGGCTCAATTAATTTAAAACGTAATGGGAAAATATGTTAAAAACTTAAATTCTGCAACAAAATTTAAGAAAACTTGGAACCGTCTTGGTGTTAGGGTTCCACGTGAAACACGGGAAAATAGTGTTTGTAACTATAACCAGCAGAAAAGTTTTTTAATGATCCGTGTAAAAACATAACTGAATTTTGAATTGATTTTATTATTTATATACTATACTATTATAAATAGATTATTTACTGAAAGAATATTATACTATCTTAGTAAAACCTTCGCCGTAACATCAAAGAGTTAAAGATTTTGAGAATTCTGCTTCATAACTCAGATTGAATTACAAAATTTTGCATTAAAAATTAATGCATTTTTTAAATTAAAAAATTAAAAATATGGCACTGTGATTCTGTTCTTCGTATATTTCTGCACCAGACTGCCACGTTTCGTATCTCCATTGAGCTAAAATAATATTTTATTGATGAAAAACCTACAAAAACAGCTAAACTCCACATTAATTTATGCATTTTGTCTTTTGTTCCATTGATCATAGCAAAACGGTCGCCATAGTATTAAGGTGAAAAAGTTCAACATCTATTTTAGTCATACGAGAGTAAAAACCGTTTTTTTACCGGTTAAATAATTATCTTAACATAAAGCTTTATTCATTATAAATTATAAATCGATTTTCCGAGAGATATCTACAATTTTCGTTGTGTTATTTGCATCATAGATAGTAACACAAAGATATCCTTTATAGCTCGAAAGATCATTAGGACATATTTCTATTAGCTGAGATTCCTAAGAATGTCTCTGTAATGCTGTTAGCGAAGTGGCCGCAGAACATTTATCGAGAGCCCTATCAGATTATTGCTTCTGTTCGCGGAAAGTTTTGTGGAAGAGATAAGAACGTAGAAAGTAATACGGGAAGCGTTATCGAAAGGGGTAGGATGTAAACATCCCGGACATTTCCAGGAAAATTGGGCATGGCACAACTATCAACCCTTACGGATTTACTCTTAATCGCCCGAGTGAGGATCAGATAGTTTAACGATGATGATACTTTGAGCTAAATTGATGAAAGGTAGAATGGGTTAGGTGTGTGGAACCACACATTACGCAGTCTTAACTACTCCTTGCTGTAGTAAGTTTAGTTAGAACATTGAGAATATGGAAGCTCTTAAAAACGAAGTTAATTTAGACGTGTAATTTTCTTTCCGTTTTGAAATTTATCTCTTGCTTTTAGGTAAACATTCATGTCGTAATGCTTGAAAATTTGGTTTTATAATGTCTCTTTGCCTTAAATAATTTGTCCTGCATCTGCTGCATTTTTACCTGTTTTCTCGTATTATATTCTATTTATCTTTGTACTTTTAATTCATGGTTTATTTTATATGTATATATATAAAAGTTATATTATTTGTGTAGATGAGAGACGAATAAGAAAAGCAACTCTTTGCTCTTTTCAAGTAAATTTTTCTCTCTCTTCTATCTACTCCTTAAAATAAACAAAAAAACCATGAGACTTTTCGCCAACCATCGAATTATCAAAAACGTAACTCAGAGAGCTAAAGAGACAGGCAAGCCGTTTCAGAAAAACCCGAACTAACATGATGCAGATATCCTTTAATGTTTATTTGCGATCAATGAATTTTAGCTTTGCTGCGAAAGAATTCCATCGCAATATTCTATTGAACATTTGATCGATTTACATGGAAATCCTCGTGTATTCAGTTATGCTATTATAGAATTCAATACATATTGATGTAATGAAATACATATCAAAAATCGCAAAAACCAAATGGCCGATAAATCCTACTAATGTTTTTGACAATTTCGTCTATTATGTTCCTATTTGATTGAAATTTTCATATATCGCATAAAAAACATTCGCACAAAATAAAATCGCACAAATAAAAATTTGCACAAAAAAGACCACACAAAAACAGGTTTGCCTGTATTGCTAATTTGAAATTATCTTTGAAAATATAACGTACGGAAATTCTAATTTATAATCTAGAAATGTTTTAAAAAAGAATTCAGCTTGTGTTCTTACTATGCACTGCATGTGAAAAGAGTTAGTGTTACATTAAATATTTAAGTTAAAGCTACATACAAGTTAACATACGCTCACGAAACATAACACGTTGTTAAAAGGTTTCTGCAGGGACTCGTAGATTTTATTTTGATGACACATGCACGGAAAAAAATTCAAATATTAATTATCTCGAATCTTCGAAATCAACTAAATTAAGTGTGCTGTTCTTGATATTTTGCGTTCGAATAACAATCAAAACCTTGATTTTGATTAATACTAGCAAAATTAATTTATTTTTCTCCATCTAATGCATTATTAATATAATGACTTTTCACTTTCTCATCTTTTTTTTTATTCAATGATGCACCGCCCGAATGATGTTTTCCAAGCATTAATTTTATATTCATGACTCAGATCACAGCAATACTGCCATCTACAAAATCAATGGCACTTGATTTTCTTTATGTTTCTTGGTTTTACATGCAAATATTCTTTACATTCGGTGTATGTTTTTTCAATTTATACGCTCTACATTTTTTCTGCCTGAAATGTCAGAGAGGTTTGTTTACATGTAGATGCAACTGATCGTTAAATCGAGAAATTTGTTGTTTGGGAATCTGCATTTAACTGGAATTTGACATTTACCAAGGGTGTGTTTTACAGAATTGATACTTTTTCTTCAAGGAAAATCGCACTTTTATTTTAACAGGAATGTTGTTATTGATTTATGATATTCCACTTGATTCATTCATGGTTATGTGAGTTGGAAAAAATACCTTTTATGAATAGATTTATTTTTATTATGAACTTAATGATCATAATCAATTAGAAATTTATCGATGGATCAAAATACATATAAACTATCAGTTTCTGGTTTTACTAAATAAATACTGAAAGATATATGATTGATAATTTGATGACATCAGATATATGATAAATTAATAAAAAAGTCATATTTGTGTAGCTGAAGAACTGATGCACTGTAGGCTAAGACATAAGTAATAAAGAAGTATTTATGCAAATTGCCTTGTAGTTTCTTTTATTTAAACAATATGTTAACCCCTTAAAGCACGAGTGTTTTCTGGAAAAACTGGTAGAAAATGAATATATAGGTACAGTGTAAGTAATATTTTGCAAATTCAGTTGTGGGGGGTGATTAGGGAGCGGGGGGGGTAAAAGTTATTAAAAAATACTCCAAAACAAAGTGTAAACGATTTGATTACATGTTTATTTTGAATTTCAAAGTATTAAACTCAAATTAAATCAAATTGTCATACTTACAAGCAACAGAATGGCTAAAAATTCAGTTTGGTAGGATATACCATGAAGCATGGTACGGCACAAAGTCCAACATTACGGTTCCTATAATAGTATCTTGTTTCTATCCTTATCCTTTTACCCATCTTATCTCTTTTACTGCAACAAACGGCGCAATTTTCACAAGGGCCGCTTTCTTTTCTGTCGCTCATTATCAGATATTTTTTTCTAAACAAGTTACAAAAACACTTAGTAAACACATGCAATAAAAATGGATATATTACCTTTTTCCTACACCAAACAACTGCCTTATAACGGAGAATTCCTTACAAACTTATAATTATAAGCTAGCCTATCTATTTTTACTAGAACGGATCTGAGACGGTCATTAGAAATAAAATAACGCGAGATACAAGGCCGCCCGTGTGAGTCACGGGCATGTGCAAATTTGCCGGTAACTTCCGCCCGTGTCAGACACGGGCAAATGCTTTAAGGGGTTAAAGGATTGTTGTTGTCGTGTCCGTTCCTTTTGACAGGTAATGGAATGAGGTGGCAGTTTCCATTTTTTAGACGAATCCCAGAGGGTGGAAGTCCGATATTGAATATCAGATATTGAATCTCTTAATTTTGAACCAACTTCCAAATGAGAAATCGTCACCTGGCTTGGCCAGGTATAATTGAGACATGGAGGACATTGGAGCCACGACATATTTTACGCGCACCAGCTCCCTTTAGCATACGCGGTCCCGCGTGCTAACCAGCGGCGTGATGTGGTCACCCTCCCAAGCAATGGCCTCCGGCCTTGCTGTTTCGCTTTCGGTGTTCAATTGGAAACCGAGCTTCTACCACTGATCCACGTCGGGACATCAGTTTTTGGTTTTACCAAATAAATACCGTAAGATATATGGTTGACAATTTGATGACTTTGAAAACATAAGTACGGACAGACTGAATTAAAAGATAAGAAAGAGAAGAGTCTTGGAAAATAAACAGGAAGTGGGGCTAAATGATTCGCAGAATAATGGAAGGTGGTTTTAGTTCTCCTCCCCTTCCTTCTACCATACCAGAAAACAAGGAATCGGAACAAAGCACCTCCATTGTGTTGAGGCTTCTGGTCTGGTCGCAGCTGGAAGCTGTTTCCTGATGTAATCTCTCTGCAAAGGCATACTATACCTAATGAACTGTGAAGATCCTATCTATTGATGATGATATTGTCATGGTGATTACAGTGCGGCAATATCTTTTTATCACAAGGCGTCTTGCCTTCACAGGAAAGATTCAACTGCACTAGCTCAAGCCATTCTTAACTAAAGGCGTTGATAGTATTGGGATTAAAAGAATAAAGTATTTTCTTTGTGAATGATTAAGTGTTAAGGATTTGTAGTTTGAAAGCCAGATGCGTATTTTAAAATGGTTGGGAAAAGTTATGGTTACAGCTCAACTTAATATAAAAGAGACTGTGTGTGGCTATGCATGTTAGTGGCATTGCGTCGTAATGGTAACAAACAGAATAAAATAATTTGACATTTGGATGCAGAAAAAACCTGAGGTTAGCACCTCGAAGCCGTATTTTTTATTTTTCTTAATTTAGAAAATATGTATTAATTTTTTGACCACTTTTGGCAGATCAGTTTGGATTCTGGCAACAACAACTTCTCAAAACTGAAATTACTTTAATAACATAGCAACCGTTTTATTATGATAAATAATACTTAGGGAAAATGCATTAGTTAATATAGAGTTCAGATTTTTTTTTAAAGTTTTCACCAAGAAATCTTTATTTTAACGCAGTGGATGGGCGAAATTTGGCTTTAGGGGGCAGTAAAACACGGAGATGAGAATTTCAATGTCAGATTATATATATATTTTTTAATTAATAAGGAGATAATAATATTTGATGCCAAACTCTCTTCTGCTCACTCTGGAACCTGGCAACAAGATTCTCGGAACTGCGAACTTTTTGATACCATAACAATCGTTTAGCTTACGATATTAGAAAATGACGGTAATTCAAATGCATAAATAAAGTAGAGTTTAAATTTTTGCTCTATTTTTCCAAATTAGAGCATCGGTTTCCCTTTATTTATTTTAAATTTTGCGAAAGTACTGCGAAAGTAGCTCGTATTCAATGAAATAAAACATTTAAAAAATGCTTTGATATAAGTATACACTTTTTTGAAATGTATTCGTGTTACAGAAATAAAATAAATGAAGCGATTTTAACCGGAACTTTATACGCTTTATAAGAAAGAGTTTTAAACAAACATAATTATTAAAGCCCTGTAGACCTGAATTTCACCCACCTTACAGCCTGACAATCAAGAGTGACTAGGTTTTGATATCTCATTTCATAGCAGAACACCTTTGTCACCCGTTGGCCCCATTCAGCACAGCAGTATGTCAATAGTAATCTACGCTCCGTTGTGTTGCCCCTTATGTCATGCTAAAGTTTTTAATGCATTTTACATCAACATTGATCAGACTATTTTCCATAATCAGGATATCTTTGGGACATAAATCTTTTAAAAACTATAAACCTGACTTTCAAAGCTGGGTATTAATCTGTGAAAACAGCATAAGCCTTTGGAAGGCACATAATTATATATTTTTTTCAAAATTAATTTGTTTTTATCCCTTGGTAGACACATTTTTTTTACCATTCCAGCAGATTGGTAAGATATATTAAACCTAAAATAAAACATTTTTGCCACAGTTTCTTTTATTTCAACAAGGTAATGGTATGCAGGTGAGAGATGAAGATCGCACAGATAAAAGGTTATTACACTATTTTCCCTAAAAAAAGTGAATAGTGTTATTTAATAAACGTCATGTTTCAGCTTTGCTTGCAGAAAAAAATCATTTTACTAAAAAAGCAGCTGAAAAATCGCCATAACAAACAAAAACGTTTGTAAGTCATAAGCCACCGGTATGACCAGAAAGATCTAAAAAGTGTTATTTTACTCCATTTAATGAATTTAAATATCAAATTTCACTTTAATTTATTAATAGTGTGTGGATTTACTTCGATTTAAGTGCTTTTTGTGCTTCTGTGCATTTCCTGGCATCATCTTGGCAGGAAAAACGGAAATGACTTTGCATTATTACTTGTCATTAGTGTTGATGGCAAACGTTCAATGTTTCAATTTTATAGTTCATCACCCCATAACTTCTCCCTAACCTCTTGAGGGCGCCGCACGTAAACTCCTCCCCCTCCCAGACAACGAGCTGCTATTTCGGCAGTTAGGACGAGCATTTCCTCCATTTCTGGATATGCATCTCGCAACTTAACTTGCCTCCGGTATTTTCTGGGGTTTCCACTTTTCCATTTCCACACTGTTCGAGCATTGTCCTTGATTTACATTTATGCTTATCCCACAAAACTTTATGCAGTCTTAAACCTCACAATAGCAACAAAATACACTTATCCAACCGGTATCACAAAATTTAAATTACATAAACACTTAAAAATAAAAATAATATGTTGTATTTAGCAAACATTTTTTAAAACACCATCTCATATTAGTCAAGCCCATAAAATAATTAAATACCTCAAATCATCCCTACTGTGCTAAGCAACTTATGTGCCTGGTATGTCATATGAATTCATTCTTCACCTGCAGCAAGAAACTTCGTGTTTGGTACTGAAAAAACCGGACTTGTTCCAATCAAGGGAGTTCAATTGATTTAAGATACAGTTTATTGATCAACAACACTGCTTGCAACACTGAATATGAGCCATTATTGTTGCAATATTGCAAAACCATAATGTAAATTTTAAGAAAAAAATAACTGTCAGGTTTACTGTTTTGGTTTTGCCCTGTTTGCTAATTAATGATAGAATCTAGTTTAGAAAATAAATTTTGGCTTGATTAAAATAAAGGATTTTTGTCATGATAAGTCGTTATCCATTCATAATGAATTTAGATACCTTACAATGGATATTTACTGAAACAGAATGGCAAAGAAACTGCATATTTTATCTAGCTCGTACCTAGATTGACTGTAGTAGAGTCGCATACACATTATCAGAATTATCTTTTTACAGAAAACACAAAGAAAACAAATGTTGTTTTGAATTTCTCACAAGAAAATGGAAGTCGCTTTCTCTTTCATATACCAGTGCACACAAGTGTTCATGTCTTACATACTCCAAAGTGGATGATCGAGTACCGTGAATCTTTTCAACATGGATTAACAACTGGTGCTATTCGCGAAGCATGTAATTGGTTCTGTCACAGATAACGCGTCAAGGAAAAATGGTCCAATTATGAAACTAGCACCAAAACAACATCAAATGGTGGCTCTAGGCGAATGTAATGTGATTCCATGTTAAAAGTTAGAATACTCATACCCCCAAATTCTGTAGTTAGGTCTGTGCTGTTCCCATTCCCATTTAGTTGAAAACAGGCCTTATTAATTCAGAGATTGCAGGAGAAACAATTAAAGAACTTTGTTACTCATTTCTAAGCTTAAACGATATGAAAATTGTAATCAGTTATGAATATCATGCAATTAAAACAAGAAAATAATGCTGCAATGGGAACATAAAGTAATGCATTATAAATTTCGAAAAATTACGAATATGTCAGTTTGCGTAATGTCGTTTATGCTTTACATGCAAAGAATAACATTTAAATAGTTCATTAAGTATATCCGTACCCAAATTTTACCATCAACGAAAAAAACGCCACGAAAAAAATCTTACGCTAAGACAGATTTTACGTGCTTTCTTTAGCGTGCACATTTCCTCACCAACCTGCCGGCGAGAAGTTCAATCTGCTACTTCTTGATTTGCCTGACTATCAGTTTACTATGGGCAACCAATTTCTGCTCACTGGTTGGCTTAGGAATGCAGGTTAGAAAGAATACTATACATACATAATGTAAGAAATTCGATGTATATGACCGTAAATGTACGATGTACTGTATCGTATGTAAATGTACCGTACTTTACCGTACTTACCGTAAATATATACATTCGGATACGTAAATGCACGTAAAAACATACATAAATCTTCATAAAAATAATGTTTATTTGGTAAATTATCTATTTTGTGTCACCTCTTTCTGAAATTGCTATAAGCAAAGTAAAACTGTTAATGTCACACAAAACATAGAATATTTAATGTTTTACAATTACAGTATGGTCACAAAATCCCTTAGAGACACCTCAAATACTTTGAGCAGTAACAAACTGCCATGTAAATGAACGAATCTGCAACCCAAATATTTTTTTATTATTTATTTATTTCACTTTCGACGAGAATTCGGCCTTATGAGCTTACGAATTAACTTCCCGCCGGAAAACTAGCCACTATCTAGCAAAACCATGGCACAGGGGCTCAGGCCAAGGCCACCAACGAGGTCAGAAGTATATTCAATACAGAAAATTTATCACATAAAATAAAATTAAACTATATATCAGCTAGATAGAGAATACAAGTAAAAAATAATGCAATACAAGTGACGATCCAGACAGCCTGGTATAGTCAAACAAGTATAAAAGCATAAAAAACTGCTACATAGTAAAGTAGAAATTACTACTGCACCGGACATAATATAAAATCTAAAATGGCCCAGAGCTTCTGAGATCATCCAGAAAAAAAAAAACATTTATGATGCATAATAAACCCAATTAATTGCTGGTATGCAAATTATAATACAAAATCAATGCATATCATACAATAATATGTAAAGTATAATACAATACTGGTATGTAAAGTATAATAAAGTATACGGACATAATACAAAACTAGATGGCCCACAGTTTCTGAGATCATCCAAGAAAAAAAAATTGAACATTTATGAAGCATAATAAACCCAAATAATTACTGGTATGTAAAGTACATACCTTATCCATGTACCAGTTGAACACGCTATTGCTAATGTCCTGATCCGTCCCTTTATAATGTCTGCCACCTTCTGTTTGCGTTATTATGCATGTGCTATACATACAAAATATACCGAAAACGAAGTCATGTTACACACGACTCTGTATTCATTTCAGGAAAATTTTATGGAATCACACACATTCAGAATATCGTCATAGATGCATTCAGAGCAATTACAGATACACAGAACACTGAAAAAATATCATTTTTGAAAAAATAATAAATAGTTTCATGTGGATTCAGGTAAGAAATTAATACTCCTATCGTAACGTTATTTTAACATAAAAAAACAACATGATTTTCTCTTTACTTTTAAGCAACATAGTAAAAATGGAAATTAGGTTAACACTATCCGTAAAAGAACTTCCAAATCGAAACCTTCAACATGCTATATTTTACTGAAAACCATTTAGGACTAGAGTGTAGGTTAACATCTGTGATAAAGGAATGTACGTAACGAGATGAAAGTAAGAATGGAATTGGGAATTCTTCTGTATAAGTAGATGGTAGTGCCCCAGAAATGGAATTTACGGATTTACTTTTTCTATAGTTCATCTTGTCCACATAATAATTGCATTCCATTAGGTACTGGTAACAGAAACCAGTAACGTTTATCTTAGGCTCCCGAAGGCATGAAAAGATATTATCTTCTCAGCTATTAGAGGAAGAGTGTATCGCATAATATGTATGGCAGCAGAAAAGGAACTGTTCTTGTTCCCATACGTTCAGTTTTTCAGCTTAATATTTTTGAAATAAAAGTTACTTTTAGCCTTATTACTCTTTGCTAGAGGAAATGCTTTACTGAACAAAATCATACACAATTGTAAGTAGTGTTTTCTCAAAAGTAAAAATCTAATGTTAATATATATACATGAAAGTTCTCGTTTATTCACGGTAAATTGAAGTAGAAAAGGTATCTTTTTTGAATAGGCAGTCATTTGTGTGTGTGCTGGATGGAAAATGCATGTAAGTGCAAAAACTTAGTCTTGATTTAAAGAAAACACTCTCTATTTTTTGTATTTGTTTTTTTATTGTATAAATGGATTTACACGTTTGCAAAAAGAAATCTGTTTATAAGTTGAAAACATATGCATTATCACTAAAGTGTTATCTTATTTAAGAAGAAACTTATTTCTAGATATGTGTGTTATATCGCCAAAGAATAATACAAAAACTACCATTTCCAAATAATAAAAACGTTATATGCACTTTATTACAATTCATCATTTGATGTAGAGTTTTGTATTCCATGATGAATTCTTTCTGCATCAGTTTCAAAATTAACGGATATAAAAATGATAATAGGTACTTGTAATAAAATGGTCTAAAAGGACTTCCTTCATAAAATCCTAAATATCAAAATTTTTGTTTCGAAAGCATATTCTCTCGGATCTGGTATAAATCCTCATATTGTGATTTTATGCGCTTTATAGAGTGAGGTCAAATCGGAAAGTTGTTAGGAAGTTTTAAGTAAAACATGCATCATTTTTTTCTTTGAAACTTCAGTTAATGATATTTCAAGCATTGAATTCAACATTCGTAGATTCAAGCAACATGAATCAATTTAGGGGTGTTTGAAGCCAAAACTTTGTTCAATAAGAAATGCTCAAATAGTAGATGCCTTACCGATAATTTATTTTAAAGAATATAACATATTTTAAAACTAAAAAAAATATTTAATAAACATCATCCCAACTGCTAACTTAATGGTTGGCACTTCTATCAATTTTTATGAGTTTGATTCTCATGATTTCATCACTTTTATAACCTTACT
>Ga0068630_1000293_pt1 | contig 15670 bp, 5 predicted proteins | sample InSIn4gowninarea_FD_77433 | JGI IMG/M metagenome (GOLD analysis project Ga0068630, IMG submission 77433) | Clean room microbial communities from NASA Spacecraft Assembly Facility at Jet Propulsion Laboratory, Pasadena, California, USA -... ... | reverse complement strand
TATTTTTGTTAATATATATATATATATATATATATATATATATATATATATATATATTTATATATATAAAAAGAGAGAGAGAGAGAGAGAGAGAGAGAATGAAAGAGAGAGAGTTTTTCTAAGTTACATCAAATTTGTCTAAGTTACATCAAATTTGAACTGAGTTGTACAGTTAGAAATTATCTTCTGATTGAATTCAGCACAATATAACATATTTTAAAAGCAATGTCAGTTCTTTGAACACAGATTCAAATTACGGTCAATATCAGGTAAAGTGATATTTGATCCAAATTTGTGTTTAACAATCCTTTCGTTTGAAAAAAGGAACGTGCTTATTAAAAGTCCTTGCACAGTGTGCATGCCAGAAATCATCATTGCTTGAAGTTTTGCCTGAAATTTAACAATTTTTTGCCATATACATAACGATTTTTATGTATTTTTATTTCTGTTTCTTTAAGATCTCAATGTAGTCCAAGAAACAAAATATATTTATAATGCTACATTTATTCTTCTGTATCATGTATATTTGATCGTGCGTCATGCCATGTCATGCTCCGGGCACATACATCATGCATGCGACATAAACCTACATTCTTCGGGATAGAACATAAAATGTAAACTGAACATAAATAAAAAAATTTGAAAAATGTATTCACTTCTGGAGAACAACGGAATGTAAAAGATAGAAACATTTCAAATCTCTGAAAGAAAATCCTAAATAGAATGTAGGAAATTTCAACAGCTGTTTCAGGACGCAAAAATGTTTTTGGATCCAAAAAGATGCTTGCAGTATAGATCGCATTACATCAGTAACAGCGAAACAAGGCTCCGAAGATTTTCCCCTCTTGTTCTCTGGGTAAATCCACTATCGAAAAAACATTCTTCAACACGTTAAACAAAGCAGGAGAATTTTGAAATGTTCAAATATGCATGCATTAGGGAAGTTGAAGGAAATGTTTTTGGAAATGCAGTTATGTGATTTTGCTTGATTATAAATGTCATGCTCTTAAATGCAAGTTAAGAACTGACAGAACTGTAGAGTGAAATCCCTGTACAATGATATTGTGGGGACCGCGAAAAAATATCGTTGTAAAGAGAGTTATCGTTATACCGAGAGGTGAAAGTATAATGTAAACACAGATCATTTACATAATAAATTATTCCTGCATCCTCATTTTTAAACCATTAACAGTTATGTTTTCACCTAGATACATAATGCAATATGATACTAATAATATTTAACTGAATTGTATAAATCTTCAGTTATAGTATAATGTCTTAGGAAGGATATTTTTCTAACAATTATATTGGATAGCAATTGCAAAATAATATTTCTTTAACATATTTTATTTAAAGAAATCGTAAAAAAAGTACAAACATAAAACGGAAAAGTAATAAAAAAATTTTATACAAATGTTTTTATGTCAAAATACATTTATCTAAATTTCCTTTAATGTTTTTAAATTTATCTTTCTGCTGCAAGTCATTATCGACACACAAAAGTGGTACATAAAAATTTGAAACTGATAAGCTGCAGTACTTTGAGAACATATTAGTTGTTAAAGAGAAAATATTTGTTATGAAAACATTCTTATAAGAGTAACATGGAATTTATTATAATTTAATATTTTTGATACTATCAATTTTTTAAGTAAAGGAAATTCAGAACTATCAAAGGTAGCTTGAGTCTTTTCGAAAAATGTTTATAAATAGAAGGGATGAGTCCAAATTATGGAAATACACAAACACACATACATGAACACATACATACATAAAAAAGGGTTTTGTAATCTGAGGCGTTCTTGGAATAGAGTAGTAGAAGGTATGGAGAGAATGCAAAAATATCGCTTTAGAGGGATTCATTGTTGTAGGAAATATCGTTATAGGGAGAGGCTTTTAACGTGTCAATCAATGAGAGTTTGCCGGGACCACTAAAAAAGAGCGTTATAGAGGGATTTATCGTTATAAAGAGTATCGTTGTACGGAGATTTCACTGTATGATAAAAAACTTGGATATTACTTAGAATTTTCGTTTTAAATTTATCATCTTTAAAGATTAGAAATAAAACTTAGTGGAGTGTATATTTAACTGCAATCTCAAAAAAGTATTGTTATTTTTTTGCAATAATCAAAATGTAATAATGTAAAGTTGTAATATTTAAAAAAAATACGTACTTTGCTTTCTGTAGTAAAATTTTAGAGACATATTATCCACATTAAAAGTAATCATGGGTGCAAGTTTTTCGTCTACAGGACGGAAATCCATCTTTTGAAAATATCCGAGGACGGAAAATATTATTTCACTTCATTTATTTACTTTAGTTATTTTAAAGTTCTAAACTGTGGTTAAAAATTATTCAAATTGCGAAATCATTTACCACCAAATGCGTAATTTGCATGGACATCAATATTTTACACTTATATTGCATTGCTCAAAATTTAAAATTTGATATTAGAAAAACTAAATACATTTCAAAGTTTTTAGAGCAGCCTATTCTGATAAATAGCAACTTTCAAGCAGAATAGCTTTAAATTGCCCTCTGGATTAAAATTTATTTTATTATTACTTTTTAAATTTCTGTACAAATCATCGCAATCTTGTATTTCTGTAAAATTTGTAGATTTTGTGACAAAATCGGGTGACCCGAGGAATTCCCAAGCATGGCGGCGTAAAAATGTAACTTATTTTTAATAGAGAGATTTCAACAAAATTTGTACCACTGTTATGGAATGCAAAAGTTTCGATGCTAAGTTTTATCACTAAGCAATTTATTATACGTTATTATTATATAAAGCTATGTACTGTATGAAACCGTTCAATCGCCAGCAAATATTGCTTTCCTGCAAAGTGATCATTATTGCAGTAAAGCAAATTAATTTTAACTTGTGAAAACTGCCGATATTTTCCCTCTTGGTCATATGTCGAAACTTGCACCCATGAAAGTAATTTAAATTTACATATGAAAGTAACTGACTATTTTTGGGAAAAAGTAGATTTTCATATGTAATTGCAATTAATAATTTCTTAATAATACATAATAAAGATCATTAATTCTTTCTTCTGTTTCAGTATATAAAAGCTGAAATTATCGATTACGCTTTTAAAATTTTAATAAAAAATTAAAATATTCGATTCTGAAAAAATTTTCAACCTTAAATTATATTTATCTCTAAAACATGAATATGCAACTTTCTCCTTTTCGGTAGCTTTATTTGTTATTTACTTCATCAAGATTAAAGAAATAATTTAAGAACAGGAAATTCTATAGGTGAAGTTGGCAAGAAGAAGAAACAAGTTTGCACAAAAGTGCATTTTTTTATGTATTTAGTTTTCATATAGTATAACTTTGTAATGTCAACCAAATTAAGAAAACAAGACTAAAGTCCAAAGTCCAGCATTTGTTGATTTTCCGCTGTTAACAATGAGACTTTGCTAGAAAACAAACCTGCACAAAAAAAGAAAGGACACAACAAGTAGCGGAAAATATTCTGCGCAATGTATTAAAATTTATGCGCATATTTTTACTCCCGAAAGCGTATTGTTTTATACAACACAAAATCTTGGGCTTCACAAAGGACTTGTCTCATATTTGCCAAAAGGATTAAGTGACTTCCACACAGTCGAATATTTTTACTGATATTGAAATTATGGATTATTCTCGTACCAATTCTTTTTTCTTTCTTTCTTAAGAAATCGTGCCACAGTTGCTAAAGAACAAGTAAGCCGAGCTGCCCTTTGTTCACACAGCTGTTAGATTTTGCGAGTGAGATAAAAATGGCAAAATTAGAAGTTCGAAAGTGATAAAAGTTTTTATGGTGGAAAAAGAATGTTCATGCAGAATAAATGAGAAATAGTATATTCTCTGAAACTATAGTGCCACGAATAAAACGAATGAGGATTAAGGAGAAAATATTAAAGTGTATAATATTGTAAAGATAACCAAAAGACAGTATCTAAAAATGTTTTCTTATTCGCTACAAGATTTAAGGAAAGATAAAACTTTTATTCTTCAAACGTTTCTATAAATCTATCTAAAAATATAAACTGAATGTCAAATTGACTGACGACAAATCATTTGGTATCAAACACGAAAATGGCTTATCATACTAATGCAGAATTTTTAGTAGATTTTTGTGAAACATGCTTACTAAGAAAATATTTTTTTTTTAAATTTTACTCTAAAGGCGATAAAAATGGGTTATTGAATATTTTGCAGGCGGTTATGGCGTCCCAGAAACAAAAAGAGTCGATTTAAAAACTGTAAAATATTTTGTTCTGACAAAATAAATAACTGCACAATAAATGGCACCATAATGCTTGAAATCCTTTGAGTGATACATACTCTTTTTATACACCGAGTACTTAGAAAATACAAATGCAAGTGATTGCAATTGCAACAAACTATACAAGAACCTATACACGAGAAACCAAAGAATCCAGACACATATTGGAAAACCATTCAGTTTGTACGATCGCACGAACGCTCCTGGAAATCTCTATGATTTAAAAAAATTCGCACTCTTGCTTATAAATAGCTCACAAAATCGAGCTACAGTGAATCACCTCGCTTTCCAATAATACCTCTGTCGTGTCTGCCAGGCCAATTTATATATTATTTGCGAAAAAATTCCGAACATTCGGAAGCCTTCCACTTCGGCAATATTCTCAATGTTTCTCTGTAGTAATCCTATGGCAAACTTGTTTGACTTTTAAACTTTAGCTTCTTGATTTTGGACCCAAATTTCGTCTCCGAGCTGCACTACGTCGTTTACATACAATCCCAAATCAGATTGATTAATACTTGTGAAGCAAAATCCATAAAAAGTAAAAAAATGTGTAATTTAATAGTGAATCATAAAATGAAATTTTTATTAGAAAGTGTCTTGAATTTTGCTTTAAATATATCTTTTCATTTTACCTTTTTTAAAACAGTATAATATTTTAACTATTCAGGGAATAAGTTAAATGTAAAGCATCGTAAAATGCTGCAGTAATTTATAAAATTAATGAATTACTTGTCATATTTGCACTTTAAACATCTCAGATATTGATAGATTATTTATTCACAGGTAGTCTTCGCCTTCCGTGCCACAGATCCTGCGTTCGAAACCAGCAGCCTACGGAAATAAAGACAAGTTTAATAAATCCACAGCAATATGGGTTGTAAAAAATCTGAAAATATATTTAATGCTTTTTTAAATATTCCGAAAGCATAATAATTTTTAAATTAGTCAGAAAATATTGTATATCTTTGACATTTATTTTAAAATTAATAATTTTTTTTACGAAACCAGATGACGCTACGAAATCTACTATTAAATAAAAAAAATAATTGAATTTCAGGGACATTTCTTGCGTATGTTTTCTGGGTAAATTAAACAACTAAAAGCAAAATGATAATAGATATAGTAATGTCTGAGAATTCCATAAATTCAGAAATATTAGTATGTCTAAATGATTCCACGTAGAAAAAAAAAACGTCTTTTCAATCGTATGAAGCATTAGAATTTAGGGCACATGAAAACGTCTGAAATAATTGAGACATATTTTTGCGTGTGAAAATAGTGGCACCTGTTTTAGATGATTTTCTGTATGACTTTAAGATATTTGGATTTGCAGTTTGTGACAAAGTTCAGCAAGTGTTTTTTTTTACTTTCGATTTTATATTTCTTGTGGTTTTTCTAAACTACTTATACATTATAAACTGGTATTTAAACCGGTTTTTAAAATTTGATTTAATCTTTTTCCTTAAAAAATTATTTTAATAAAATAATCGATTTACATAAGAAAATCTGATTTAAATTAAAAATTTGATTTTTCTATTCAAACGAAAAATCATGCTTTTTTACTCTCTGATATCAATATATGCATTAAATAATAATATATAAGTCATATGTTAGACTTCAATTTCTTTCTATTTTTTTTTCTTTCTTAGTATACCAAAAGTCTTCACTGAATAATAAATGAATTGAAAAAATGAAAATTAGAAAATGCATTTTACAAAAACTTTTCTTTCAGTTAAAAATGATGGAATATGTTTTGTTTAATTTTATGTCTAAGAAATTTTTTTCTTAAACGAAGTGCTGGAGTAAAAATTAATTCTACGGCTTTTGATTTTTTCCTCCAGAATTTTACTTTACAACCAAACAAATGTTCTTTTAATAATTAATGTTTACCATCATTTCAAGCTTAATTAAATTGCAACATTTGGTAAAAAACTGCGCTAATTACATTTTTTATGATGTTCCCATAAAGCATTCATAAATTTTCATAAAATTCTTGACAGAGTATAAAAAATAACACCTATCCGTAATTAATAAATGTAATTATGAAAAACAAATATTCATTAGAGTATGGTAAGGTTAATTGATTAAAATATTTCGGATATAATATACAAATTGTGGGATATTTTTCAGTTATCAGTTATTTTAGAAAGTATTTTAGATGTCTATGAAATAAGATTATTTTTGAAAGAAAAATGCTTTTTATAACTATATAAAAAGAATATTCTTAATGTCATTTCAATTAATATTTGTTCCTGGGTTAATATTTTGCAAAATATATTGCAGAATTTTTACTTAAAATGTTTTTTGCATTGTAATTAAGTTAATGTGAAATTAACAAAGAAAAAAATTAAAACAAAAAACTATCTAATAGAAAACCGCTACCTATATTTTACTTTTTATTTCGTTCAAAGGAAAAAACGGGAAATGATTTTAAACACCTCCAACAAAATTATTAGCACTGTGCCTTAAAATATCATATAAGAAGTACGACCTTAAACATTTGCAATTTTCTAGCAGTTCACATTAAACCTTTACATGCCAAAATCGCAAGCTATTATTTGAAGTTTCGGTGGAATTGTTGCTTCCGAAGCCATGCTATCATTAAAACACTTGAGAGATTAAAATTTTCAAATACATAAATGTTCAAAGCATAACTTTTGTCTCTGGTTCAATTTTCTACATCAATCATCAGTTTACCAGAGACCTGGTAACGAGAAAAGAAGAATATTCGTTGCCAAAGCTTTGTTGGTAGAATTTGAATTCTTCAGCTTCGTTACAATGTGATGGCAACAACTGTTACATTATTTAAACAATTAAGAAAGATATGCCCCATCGGCGTATCGTGTTGGTAGTGCCGGTTCCCGTAAGATCACCGAAGCGAAGCAGCAACTGGCTCGGTTAGTACTTGGGTGGGAGACCACTCTGGCTGGCTGCGTGCTGTTGGGGCACATCATGTACAGGCGGGATACGTGCTTGTAAAATCTGTGGACTTGAAAGTCCTGTGGCTCAGCATAGCGTTATGCCGTGGGTACAGGGACCCGGAGTAACCTTCTCCTTCGGGTCTATGCCTAAATTGTAGAAGGTGTATAGTCCGTGGCGCCATCTGTTGGTGCCTGCGGCAATTGTTGACGTAGGTGTGACGTGTTCTCTCAGTAGGGAGAGTATGCAGCCTCACAAATGGCAGGGAGACTGGACTTAGGTCCTATATTCTCTACTAATTTCCCCTAAGGGGGTAGCAAGCAAGCAAGCAAGAAAGATATTAAAGCTAAAGATTGCGTAATAAGTTACTGAAAGACAGACAGATTGACTGACCCACTAAGCTGCTCTATAACTTTCACTTAAAATCTAATGTATGTATATTACTAACATGGATCACACCAGACAATTCAAAAGACTTCCTTTTAAAGTACAGGAAGCCTTTTAATTGAGCTTAACACAATTTCAAATTACGGCAGAATGTCATGAGTTAGGAGCGAATTTTGATGGTAATTGCATTTTTAAGTATTTTTTGCATTTTTTCTTATTTTTCCCTTTTTAGAGCATTTTTTTATCTTTAATTCCTGTTAATTCCGACCGTAGGAGATCGCTTACATTTAATAACATTAAAAAGCACCAGATAATTCAGTGTAACTAAGATTAAGGGAAAATTATAGTTTTAGTTCATGACAACAAATATTTTAAAGTAAATTATATATTTGAGCATGTTTCTTAATAAGGAAATTAGACTATTTATATTTGGCTAAAATTACTGATATACAAATTATGACTTTATGAATTTTATTGCATCTTTTAAGTAAACTATTTTAACATAGAAATATAAAATTTTAAGTGCATAAGTGCATTTTTAAAGGAATTTTACGTGCTTTAGTAGCATTTTAAGCATTTTCTGCGAGTTTTTACGTCATCAAAATCCGCGCCTTAGTTATGGATGTTATATTGACACATGAAGGGACTACAAATTTCGAAAACTTACTAAAAAATGTCTGCTTTTCTTATTAATGGTCACTATTCTGACGTGCTGAAAAAATCACGTGACTCACCAGCATAAACTAAAAAGTACATGCAAATCACCCAAGACACGTGACTTAGAATATTGTCCATTACACATAAGCAATCGAAGGTTTTTGTCAAAGACTGTCATTTACCAAAAAATAACATATTTATATCGAATATAATCTGTCTTGGAAAAAAAATGCAACGTGTGCGAAGAATTGGAGAATTGTCCACCTTTTTTCTAATATGTTTAAGCTCTTTGGAACCAAAATCAAAACCAAGAGAAAATATTTATATATCGGGGGAAGGGGAAGCATGCCACAAAGAGTAGTTAACATGCAGTACCCTCCTCCAGTACTCTGGCTACTCAAGTACTGTAGCTTAAAGTTTAGCAGTTATGCGTCTGAAAACAGTTTTTCTCCAATTAAATCCTGTGCGCGTATATTATTATGGCGTGTCTTACCCTAAAATTCGTTTAGATATATTTATTAAAGTTTTTTTTGCTTAATTTCCTTTTGTGATCCCACATGGCTGGGATGGATTAAAAATAAAAAGGTTAGAGAATAGCAGTAGCCTATTATTCTGTATTTACAACAAGAATGGTCAGTGAATGCTTAAATTTCAGTAAAAGGAATTCCGTTGAATTTCTTTATTCAAATTATCTTGATTACTTCAGTTAGTTACTGTTTTAATTTAACCAGAAAATAATGTATTTAGTTTGCAAAGTTGCTAAACTATAGGCAAGATAATTCTCTATGCATATTACTTTGAAAAATGTTACTGAATGTTTAATGTGTACTGAATGTACTACTGAAAAGTAGTACCAACTTTCATTTCACCTTAGTGTCTTATATTTTCATCTGGGATCCTCACTCTGCCATCCCCCACTACCTATACTAGGATTTTATATCCCAGGTTTGAATGTAAATGTTATAGTGAGCTGACTCTCTCGGGAACGGCAATTTTATGACGGATGAAATTACCATCTTGTAATTTGGCACTTATGTATTTTATGAGCCCGAAAACCTGAATTATTAGAAGTTTCCGCTCCGTTCAAAGCATAAGGCGAAGGTGGGGAGGAGTCCTAAATTCCTCGTTGAAGTGAAAACTGTTAATGAATGATTTTTTTGGCTGTTATAGCAAGTACAATGTGATTATAATTAAAGTGCCTTTTTCAAAATGCTATAAAAAATCAACCACAAGTCAGAATGACTTCAAATTTGGACTGAACATACTTGAAGAAGGGGGATTTGATATGGGATAAGAAAAAAAAGTTCCAACATGTATTACTAGATGGCGTTGTAAGCAGCATAACGGAAGTGGATTCGGCTAGACGTGACATTTTGAATCGAAATACGTCGGCTTTGGCATGAGTTGCACATTAAACCAACTTTATTGTTCAATGAGCACGATTGCTTCGGGTTTGATGATGGAAAAAATGACTTTCAAGTCAGTTAACAGTTGTGGCACTGTTAGTGCAAAGCCCATCCACCACGGCAAGTTCGTACCACATCGGATGGGAAAAAAGTGGTTTTTAATTGTCCTTGGGACAAAAACCGCTTAAAAAGCATATAATAAATCGGTTTCTAATTGTCCTTGGGCGAAAAACCGCTTAAAAAGAACAATAGAAACGCTTGTTAATTATCTCGAAAAAAACTTGTACAAGACATGTTCAATATGCTGTCCACAATTTTCCTCCACAAGTTTAAACCGATAAACAGCATGTTCCACAGTTCTTATTATGGATTGGACGCCTTATTCTTACTGTACATACAGAATATGCTACTGTACATTCAGTTCAGCTATTCGCGGGTTCGATTCCCGCCTGGGGCTTGGGTGTTTGTAGTGTTTCGGAATCCACCTTAAATAGTAGGTTTAGGTGGATTCCGAATTTATTTAGCCCTCGTGTGGAAAAAATGACCGTACAGCGACAAACCAATCCAAACATACAGAATATCATGGACTATCTGAAGGTTACATTTAAAGCCAGGCATTTGTATATAAAAAAAAAGATAGATTCTTACAAAACTCGCAAAAAGCACACGATTCTGCTCATGGGGTGGACCACTTCTGTGCTCAACCGATTTTACATGCCTTTCCCAGCGTGTTCATGGGTTATTTCACATATGGTTGGATTCGGATCCTTTTTTTTGATATCTACGCCGCCTGCTTTACATCTATGCCACCAAAAGCCACTCGTAGTATATTTGTATTTAGGGACAATAAAGTGTAGCAGCGTATGTTAAAAGCTTTATTCAGCAGTTCTTGTTAAATAACCGAAGTATATTCGAGCGCTGTATAACCGAAACTGCGGAAGTATTGTAGGCCGTGGCGCCATCTCTTGGCGAAATTTTCAGTCAGACGTTTACGTGACACTATTTGTGAACCAAAATGCTGCCTCAGACTAATGTTAGACTACAAACACTTAATATGGTGCAATCGTGAATAACTGTGCCTGGCAAACATAGATGGAGACGGTAATAAACATTCTCATACCATTTAACAATAACCAAAAATTTCATATATAGCTTTTTATTTCAGCAGTGTTGTTTCCTGGTTTTGTTTTGGCAATAGAAATTAATGATTGTAATATTGAGAATCTTGTTTTTATATACTTTTTAACTATATTTAATTCCAGTTTTATTTAATTATGTTCTTATATTTATTATATTCAGAAAAATGCAAATTATTTTTTGCATTTTCCGTGTTGTTATTTATTTTATTATTTGTTGGTTCAGTTATTCTCTCATTTCTATGAGCTTCTAAACATGACAATAAATCACTTTACCACATTAAACAGCATTAACTATCGGAACTACGCTTTTACGCTCCCTTCAAATTTAACTGCGAAACAAATATTTTGCCGTGAATTTAATCAATTTTATTTTCTGCATAGAGCGAGCAAACCTAAAGATGCAGATGTGCGAAAGTTCCATTAACAATAGGAAAGCATTTAAGTGAAAATCGGCTGCACCTGCTACCCGTCTGTTTCTTCTTTTTAAAGACGTTTTTTGAAGTAAAGTGAAGAAATATATGCCATTAATTATGAATTCGTGCCGCGAAACGGCAAGCAATTTCGTATATGGAAAGATGTTTAATGAATGGGCTACGTATGCATAGTAACAAAGTAACAAAGAAAATCACTTTATAAAATAATTTATTATTCGTTTTCTATAATTATATGGAGACAAATTTTATTCTTATGATAATGTTCCTTGAATATATGCATCACAAAAAAGCAATCGATATTTTGTTACTTGTAGATTTTGATATTAAGCATAAAAACACAATCAAATGTTATTTTTGTGAAAGGAGTGTTACATTTATGAAAGGGGGATACATATATGTGAAAATAAGATGTTAATGATGTTAATACAAACTTTAAAATTTTTTGATTCCGTAGGTCTTATAAGCATAAAACTGTACAGCATTTAAAATCTATTGAACGTGTTAACAATTTAACAAATTAAATTCGACGTGCTTTTACAAACACAAAACAATACTTTTTTCTCTCTTCATAAAAAATACTCAAAACCGAACCACCGAGCTTGGAAAATTTATGGTTAATAAAAACAATTCTCAAAAATAAAAGCGAAATTTATTCTCAGAAACAATACAAAACATAGTTTTTATTTTTGAAAAAAAAAAGATGATCTCGCATGTATGAAACTTATTTTTTCTTGTAATGCATTCCAACATTCATGATTTCATAATGGCCAAGAAGAATGATTTCAAAGAATGGCCTCGCGCAGACTTGAGTTTCAAGTATAGAATGTTTCACTTAATTTTTATATACGTTACATTAAATGTGCATTACATTTAGTGCAACGTATAAAAGAAATAAATGAACATTTTGGAAATGAAAATATTGTTACAGTGAATGTACTATTTTGGAAACACTGTTCATTTGAAAATTTTTACTTGCGACATTCATAGCAAACAGTAAGTTACTATATTGACGTTTATGTATAGATAATAAGATTTTAACCTCAATTTTTGTGATTTCAAACCCTTGGCACCCAAGAAACCTGCACCCTGTAGTTACAAAGTGTTTTTTTATGAAATATTTAAATCAGTTTCAGTTTGATTTAAGTACATAACAGACAACGAAGCTTACGATTACATCAAAATACATACATGTATTTTTTAGTTCCTAAAGTTACGTCCGCTGTACATCAGTCTTTTAAATACCAAGTTAAATCTTGTTACAAAATATCTGTTTGCTATCATGTATATGACGTAGCAAGTAAATACGCAGGCCCTTTTTGGAGTGAACTTCTGCTTCAATTACTTCTTCGAATCGTTAAATAACAAAGAGTTTTATATATGAAAAAACAACACAGTTTCACAAAACTCAAAAATAAAATAGCACAACTTGGTTATTCGTACATTTTAAATACTAAGCTGAACATAATTTTAGTCAACTCATTTTTAAGTTTTAAACTGCATTTTATATATAACAGGTACAATCTCACAGCCTAATACGATTTGTTTTTAAAAATTGAATTGCTGTGGTTATATTAAGTCATTAGAGAGATTAACTGATTATTATACGTTATAGAATATTAGATGTACAATGTATTTCAACACACCTAAGTTAAGTTTTTCGAACACGGAACAAAAATATCAACAAAAATCGAATTATGGTCAAAGTTAAAAAAAGGAACTTTCGTATTCTTACAAATATGTTAGCTTCTCTGCAATATGAGGGTCCTTGCAGTGAAGACCTTTTTACGTTAAAGATAAAATTGAACTCAGTATAAGGGCCGTACATAATAGAAAATAATAGTAGGCTTGGCGACAAAAATCATCGACAATTTTTAAAGTCTAACGACCTTGGCGACTAAATTTGGCTCCAAAACATTAACTAGGACAGAACAAGTCCCAAAGCTCTAGGACCAAAATTATGGAAGTTGCAATATAATTACTATAAGGAAATTTCTAGAATCGTCCAGACACTGAACTTCTCGAAGACCTCAGCATAGCTTGCGAAGAGAAATATAAAGCCGGCTTCCTAGGCCTCAGACAGATTTGGTCAAAGAGTGAAGAGCTCTTTGGTTAGCTCCTGAAGAGAGCTGCGAAACCCGACCGCGAAGCGTAATTTCTCCTTCGACAGTGATACTTCTGCGAAAGAAATCGATTCTTCTGCGTCAGTGATACTCGTTGGGGAGTGAGATATCCTTTGGAGTGAGTCAACGAGTCTGGAACGTCTGTCCCTATGATCCTTGGAGAGTTCCTATGGGGAAGTGATCCTTCTGAGGAAGCTAAAGAAGACCATGTTAGTGAGAGAGACGTCCCCTGGAAGCAAGTCGCTTCGTGTGGAAGTCTGAGAGACTTTATCGTAGGACGTTTCTGCCGGCTATTCCGGACGTTTGTGATCGCCCATGAATTGGATTGCACAGCATCGTGTTCCGGAATCCTGTTCCTGCGTTCTTGATTCTGATTCAGGTTGCCTGGTCCCTGACTCTGTATTCATTCGACGATTTTCTTAGAAGATCCCTGTGCTGGTAGCTGCGTTATCGGCCGCCTGTGCTTGTACCTTAAGTAAGCTGGTGGTAGTAAGGCCCATTTTTCAATCCAGCATAACCGGCGTCGTCAATTTCATCATTTTTCATCGACACATCGGCCGTCCCGTAACAATATCAATGTCATGTTGCTTTAGCCTTTAATTGCAAAAAAATATGCTTGATAAAAGATATTGCAAAGCATGCACGTCGAAAATCATTGTTTAAAGTTTTAATGAAAAGAGGAGCAATGCGTATTAAAATGCTCGTAATTAAGGCGCGGATTTTGATGCTAATTGCATTTTTTAGCATTTTTTGCATTGTTTCATATTTTTCCCGTTTTAGAGCATTTTTAGCCTCTTTTAGGACATTTTTAGTATTTGTGTGGCATTATTTAGCATTTTGTGAGCTTTTGCAGCAATTTTTGGCATTTTTACAAAATTTTCTGTGTGAGAGAAATTTTACTTTTTCCAGTCTATAACTTTTGTTATTTCACGTTCTTCAGAAGATGTGAAGTTATGACATCTATATTGTCCACAATTTTTATGCTGCGAACAAGTGACCTCTCGCTTGACCTTCTTCAAATGAGTTCAAAAGTTAACAACCATTTAAACCAGATTTTCAATTCTTTCACAAATAGTGAAGCCGAGACCTTAAACAACGAAAGAAATTCGGATATAAGCAAATCTATATTTTCATATATGCACATTTGTAGACGTTGGAAGAAGCTTTTTAAAATATAAGAACATACATTCCGACCGTAGAAGATCGCTTATATTTAACAACATTAAAACGCACCAGATAATTCAATGTAACTAAGCTTCGAATAAGGGAAAAAATATAATTAAGATCAAGACAACAAATCTTTTAAATCAAGTCATATATTTGAGCCTGTTTATTAATATAGAAATTAGACTATTTATACTTAGCTAAAATTCTTAATATTTGCATTATGATTTTATAAATTTTATTGTGCCCTTTGTTTCAATAAAGTATTTGAAGATCACAGAAATATAAAATTTTAAGTACATAAGTGCATTTTTAAAGGCATTTTTAGGTGTTTTAGCGGCATGTTTAAACATTTTACAAGCATTTTTTGTGAGTTTTTACGTCATCATAATCCGCGCCTTACTCATAATGAATTATAGATTTTATTTCAGATTTCTCTCAACGGTTTCTCGGATTGATTCAAGTTTCACACGGTGATCATCCTTCTATATTAAAGGTCAAGTGTGTAAAAAAGTTATCGAAATCGGAATAAAAACTGTAGATTTGTATGAATAAGGTAAAAAAATCTTCTCCAACCAAAGCATCTTATAAATCAAAATTCTTTGACCACAACTGAAAAACTACAACACTTCCATTTCAATTTTCCAGGAAACATTTCCCTTTCTCACAAATAAATAATAAGTGCAGCCCCCCCATAACCATGTTAACAAAAATACAAGAACACCATCAGCGCGAGCTCAGTTCATCTTCGAAAGAAAAAGTTTTCTCAAACATAATAAATGAGAAAACATCTAAACCATTCTACTCAGTCGCAGATGGTGTTATGTCTGCAATCCATTATCTCAGCGCCGCATGGTTGCATTTTTTCGCACTTTTCACATGAATAATGGAATCCAGATCGCCCTTGACAAGTGAGTGAAAAATAGCTACCGGTTGCTCTTCCACTGCGTCGAATGTAATTAAATATTTCGCGCTTTCATGTTCCATTCACTCCTTCCACAATACACAAAACACCGCGAGTGGTTGCCCCCGGGAGGTTCTAAATGTTTATCTGTGGCGAGTAGGAAATATTAAGATGAAGAGATCTTGTGTGTGGAATGATTTACATCAATGCATCTGCAAAATGGCGCGCCCTTCAAAATAACTGACTGAAATCT
>Ga0068630_1000291_pt1 | contig 15673 bp, 2 predicted proteins | sample InSIn4gowninarea_FD_77433 | JGI IMG/M metagenome (GOLD analysis project Ga0068630, IMG submission 77433) | Clean room microbial communities from NASA Spacecraft Assembly Facility at Jet Propulsion Laboratory, Pasadena, California, USA -... ... | reverse complement strand
AAGTGATAGTTTTTTCAGCCCAAAAATTATTTTTGCTGCTGCAAGTTCATCTCTCCTGTGCCATTTGTTAAATAAAAAAAGTTATTGTTTTCATTTCAATACAATTATTGTCTATTGCTTGTAATAATTTATCTCTAGACATTTAATTATTGCACCATGACTTTTATTAACTTTAAATTCATGTGGGTCAAACCTCCCTCAAGTGGGGAGGTTTGACCCACTTTGGACACTCTTGAAAAATCAAAAAAAAAAAATGTAGATAATTTAAGAGGAAAAAATGATGTAAAAAGATGCCAAACATTATAAGCTAACAAATAAAATCAAATTTGAAATTTGATTATGTCCCGAAAAAATAATAAAAATACTTTTGTGAAAAGTGGGTCAAACCTCCCTATTTTCCCCTATAGTTTAACAAATACTCCTCTTTTTTGGCAGCCAATTGAGGCTAAATAGCTAGCGCTCTGGTTTTCAGTTCTGCAGTTTGTGGGTTCGATTCCTGCCTCAGACTTAGGCGTTTGTAGGGATTCGGCATCCGCTTTAAACAGTAAGTTCCAGTCTAATTAGCCCTCTTAAGCAAAAAATGATCGTACAGAAATAAACCAAACCACACCATCCATTTTGACATTGCAAGCAAGTAATTATTTTTTGTATGTCTGCATTTTTCGCTGGAATAGTATTTCCGTTTCAAAATTTTGCAAGAATTCGAAAAGAAAAGGCGTATATTACCTTCTTCTCGAGATGTCTGAAGGAATTTGTACACTAAAGAATATCACCGTATAAGAAATCGATAAATAGATGAAACAGAATGTCTTTTCTTGGAAAAAAGATTTCTCGTTTAGATTTCTTTTTATCAGAAGTTGTGTTATTCCGTTTCGAAAAGTATTTTTGCCCTTTTTTCACGATATCTGTGGGGAAACAAGTTAATATATACGAGTTTATTTCTACGTGATACTTTATATTTAGAAAATATACCTCTAATCGTGTGTATATATAAGAGAAAAATGTAATCGAATTTCCAGTTCAAAAGATCAACATGATCTTGGTAAGATCGTGTTTACAGGTCCGGTTAGAAAGTTTTATCACTAAAGTTCAAAATGGATCTAATTTAAATTTGTGTTGATTAGAATTCATTATCAGAAGGAAAGGTTTAGAAACAAAATGACAGAAGTAAAATTGTTGAAAAATCGCTTATCATATTTTTTTTGCTTAAAATGTAATTTATTTCATTAAGACACATTATACACTGCAATAGGCAATAATATGCAATTTTATTAATACCATTAGTGTGAAAAGGAAAAAAGCGACTTATTTTCAAGGATTGTAATTGCCGATATACAAAAGAACCCTAACAACCGCGTTTCCATAAAACATTGAAATTACCCACAGAAAAAAGAAACACTTGTAATTTTTTTATATTTTGCCGGACTTGTACTTACGAATTTCAACCAAATATTGCTGAAAGAATTATATTTCATGTATTTCAGTATAATTTTCGTAAGGTTTTCAAAATAAATGTGAAAGAGAAAAGGACAAAACACTTGCAATTAAATAATCGAAAATTAAATAATCAACTCGCAGGCAGAAATCAGTCAGAAATTTTGCATTTAGCGTTTCAGAAATGGTCAACCGTCGCATTGCATAATATAGGTCCTTGAAATGGGTCTATTTAGCTTTGCATGTGAACGTTTGAATCTATTTCTTTAACGTTTATGACTGCCTGATATTTTGCTGCACGTAGCCTGTCTTGTCAGAATTTAGTTTCATCCTGGTTTCGGATGATTGCTTCCTTGTAAAGTTATGACTCGTAAATAGGAAGTTTCGACCGGATTCTCTAAAACAGATGCAGTCATGGCATCTCGTTGTCTATGGCGACATAAATTAAGGTTTCCAAGGTTCTTCGAAAATTTACATCCCGTGTCTCAGGCAAACGAGGGTGTAAATCAGACAGCGAAATAATCCTTGTCTCAAGAAGATAAGCCGAGGAGCAGATTTATGCGCCATTCTTATTATTCCGTATTTATAGAAGAACGGCAAAATTTGTGAACGTTTTCCTCAAAGCAGTTTGATTTTAGCATTGCAAAAACAATTAAATTTTAGAGGAAACGTATTGGAAGATTTTATTTATTCCATTAAAATGATTTTAGTTTATCACTCTAAGGTTATGTTTTACACACGAGGGCTAATTCTACCGGGATCTACTGTTCGAAGTGGATTCCGAATCACTATAAACACCCAAGCCCGCAGCGGGAATCGAATGCGCAACTGCTGAACGGAAATCATTGAAATGATAAAGGATAATTAATTCAAATATCGATTCAAGGACTGCGGTATGAAATAATTCTCTCATTAGATTAAAAATTAAAGCATTAAAACTTTGGAATTAAAGTTAAAAAAAAATTTTTTTTTGAGAACAAATTGCTTAAGTACGTGATTTTTCTGGTTAAATATCTTCGAGCGTGTATGCACTGTATGGGTTGAAAAATATTTGGCTTTTCGCAATTCATTACGTTTTATAATTTTATATATTTGAGAACATTCATAAGATTCTAAATATTTTACGTCAATAATTTTTAGGCTAAAAAGAGCATGAAGTAAAATTATAATTAATACTCTAGTTGAGACACGTAGTGAATCAATTTGAAAATAATAAGATGAAATTGGATTGAAAAGTAGCCAAATAAAAATTGTGTCAAGTATATCTTAAGTTCCGTCAATTAAAAATACAGATATTAAAAAACGATAACGTGACTTTTGAAGATGGAAGAAATTAGATACTTGTGAAGATTCATAAGCACAAGTTTAAAAATTCTTTCAGAGGAATGTACAAAAAAGGAACTAGTCTGAAAATTATTTAATTAGTTCAAAAAGAAATAAGAATTCCTCTCGGTATTTGACAGTACATACATATTATAAAATCAGAAATATTACTTGATGAAGTAAAGAAAAATTTTCAATTTCTATGAATGAAAATACTGAAGTAAAAGATAATTGAATGAAGTGTCGTATTAATACTAGAGTTTTACGCTTTTCATAGAACTCTGAAAATAAATCTCATCTTGCCCTTCTGTTATCTCTCAGTTGAACAGGCTTATGCACCATAAAAGGTCAAGGGGGATTGAAAGACTTTGAAATTCATATCACGTCCAGCTCTTTGAATAGAAAGCTTTGCTGGTCTTCCGTTTTGTTACGAATTCGATTTCAAGTCTTTTACTTCATTAGATATGCTGTAGTAACAGGAAAAGGCTGTGTGGACTGAATTTTAAGCTCATGCATGATGTTTTAAGAACTTTGGTGATAACATTGTGTGTTACCTGAGAGCATAAAAAGATAAAAGTCTTTATGCAGATATGTCCAGTTTACAGAAAGTCGATGACATATGTATTTATTATAAACATTAGATGATGGAAACTGCGTTTCTATAATAGAATGGGTTAACAGAAAATAATTTTAGAAACGTAGTCACCAGTTTTACACATTTTAATAACATAAATTTTCTCTTAAATAAAATGCTCTAGGGTTAACATAAAGTAAAGCCCAAAGACACAATTCAAATTATGATCAAAGTCAAATGAATCAAATTTTGAATGACTTTCATGACTTTCATGATTGTAAAGTATTTTAACAAAAAAATGGGTGCTTTACATATATCTTTACAGAATGAATACATATCAAAAATCTTTACAGTAACCTTTATGTAAAACAAACATTGTTTTGCAACATTCATTGCGCTTCTTTGGTGTTTTAGAATTTTATTTCGGATTGTTGCTCGACTAGACGTGGAAGCATGTTTGTTCCTATTCCCCTGAAATATGTTTTTCTTTCATAGAAACTCCAGTCATTGTATTCTAATTGTGAAATACGTACCATTGTTCCAGTATCAGACACGAATCACGTGTTTAAAGGCCTACAGGGAACAGAAATACATAAATTGACTTACACAAATAAGACTTAAAAATGGCGAAATGTAAAAAAAAGGAACATGTGCAAAGAAAAGCGTACCTTGAAAAAACAGATTTGAAATCCATTAAATCTTGTAAGTCGTGGAATTTGTGCATCAAAAATTTTAAAATGCTTTAAATTAATATATTTTTACTTAATGTTGTTAAAACTTCTGGCGTACAATGTATCGATTCTTAATGTGCGTAAAATTATTTTACTATTTTTGAGGTAAAATAATCATTCGTTTTCTGATTTCAACTGGAAATGTTGCAATATTTCATAAATGTACACGAAACTGACTTTTTAATGTATAGTTTTAACTTTTGTCTGTTTTATAACAAAGCATGAAGTAATATTATTAGTTCAAGTCATAGATGGTTTGCATGAATGGATGCTGACTTAGCATTCGATTACACACAGAGATTTATAAAGTAAAACCTCCGATAACGGGCATTCTGAACTGTGATCACCTCGAAACGACCCTACTTCGATGGGACCACAAATCACACACATATATATACATATAAATAACATTACTGTAAACCTATGAAGAATAGATTTCGAAACACCACCACTCATAAATTTAAAGGGTAAACTTCTGATTTTGAAATTATAAACAATGTAAGGAGGAGATTTACTTGTTTTTTCTTATAGTTTTACTATTCATTCCTTTTAGTTGCTAAGTAACACTGAACATGCTCTTGCCAAAAGGGGGAAAAGAGGAGTCTGATGTACTAAAAACTTACTACACTGGGCCAACAACTCTTTTACTCTGTCGGCAGAGTATCTAAATCTGCTTTTCCTCGATGTTATGATAAAAATATCGCTGACTAAATTAGACCTGCTTCATTGGCTAGATGGCACATCAGTTTCTACACACACTAGTTCCCATTTGTTCTTACTTTTTCTTTTCACGAAATAGTGGGTTCTAATAGAAATTTAAATTTAAATAACAAACTCATAATTATAACAACAGCAAGTTAAAGGCCAAAATGCACGAAAATTGGCTGCAAATAACTATATCGGAAATACAAAAATCAATGAGATTTCATAGAAATGTAGTACTTATTTAGAGAAGTATTTTCAAAGGTTGACTCCAAATCTAAATTGAAGCACGAAAGTTTGAATATGAGAAATGGTGACATACGTACGGAATGTAAACCTTAAAAAAACAACCACCCCTGAAGTACGGTCACTTTCTGTCTTCTCAGAGGTAACTGTTATTCAAAGGTTTTACTGTTAATGCATATTTTCAAACTAATGGCGATTTTGATTTCTCGGAATGAATATAAAGCGATTGAAAAGGAAAAGTGAAAACTTGGAGCACGTGTGATAACGTGATCGATTCAACGCGTAGTTCGAAAAGAAAAATCGCGTGCAGAAAAAAATAGTGGAGAACATGGTGGTCAGAAGTTTCATCTGCAGGGGCATGCCGAAATGAGAAATTTTTATGAGGCTGCTACCGTTATAAGCAGAAAAAAATCAATTGATGGAAGGCACCCAATTATGTAGGTCAGATTCATAAATAAGTCTCCTGTCCGATAGAATTTTAGTTGGCACGACTTTCAACCATTTAACGTCATTGATTACAGTGATGAAAAATAGAGGAAACGTGTCTTACATATTCAAAATCAGTATTGATCAAATTTTATATGAAATGATATTGTCACAAACGCCATTGCTGGCTTACCAACATTATAAATATTGTCACGTGGGTGCTTAATCACTGTATGGAATTTTAGCATCTGAGACTGTTTCTGGAAATATTAAAGTGTTTCCTCCATTTTACACACGTTTCCGCAGCTCTGTGAAAGAAGAGGCTCCACTTACCTCAAGCCGACTCTGGCGGAGTTGGCTAGCTCTTTTGTCTTCAGTTCAGCAGTTTGTGGGTCTGATTCCTGCCTCCAGCTTGGGTGTTGGTAGTGCTTTGGAATCTACCTTAAACAGTCTGTCCCGATCTAATTAGCTCTCGTGTGCAAAAAATTATCGTTAGAGTGGCAAACTAAACCATGCACCCCGAGTCAGTGCTGTTAAATAATAAATCGAATGTTTTGTGGTAATTTATTTTAAAAAGTGATCCTTTTGAAAGCAATATGAGCGATTATTTGTTTCCTGCGATACTGTTAGAGATTTGTTAAATTGTTGTGTATCAAACTACTTTGGTTGCTAGTTCTTGTGTTATAGTTTGGTTTGAAGAAGAAAATTAAAATTTACTTTTCCTCTTCGCTTTCCTTCCTACCTCTTTACAACGTTTATTGAAAGAAAGCCAGCACAGTAGAGGGGAATTGATGGTGTTCTAAATTGCTGCGAAAGTTAGCACACAAGCAAAATGGTTAAGACTGTGAACTGAAAAACGCCATTTCTTATTAAGCCGAGTGTACAAAATGTGGTCATCTCCACATGCACAGCACTTGGATGTTATACCATTAGCTCTCCAATAGGCATACTAGTTGTACACATGTTGGAACTTCTGTAACTCTCTAATACAAAATTAAGATGCAATGCCGACTCAGTCTAAAAAGCATAATTGGTATAAATATGTCAAGAAGCGTGAAGTACAACGCCCGGTGAAAACTATTAATGCCTTCTTTTATTTCTTATGTGTGTGTGGTCAGAGTGTCCTTTTTTCAAAGAACCTAAAACTCAATCTCAGAAAAATTGAGAAGATATTGAAAAAATGAAGATGGATATTATTAGTATGTAGCAAGTTTACAACAAGAAAATATAGATATTTCTGAGAACACTTAATTGGTTTTAAAGAAGTCCGTTTGGTTCGGGCTTTATGGATCGAGTGTTAAATCAAACCACGAGGGCGATACTATGCTGTGTTGTATATAACCTATAGTATTGTGTTAAACCTCGGGATTGCATGTTTGTCAGATTACAAAGTAGGTTTACAATAGAAAGTAAACCACCATAGAGTTTGCTACAACCCATGATTCACTATTTTCAGCTCAACGGTCCGCATAGGTCGTATTCATATGCAAACCACTTCATATATCATCCCGTCAAAACTTGTAGTGACGTTTCTAAATGGTCAATTAGATACAGACAGGATTAGGAATTTCCCTCCAGCGTAATGAGCTCCAGTTGTCCGACGTTCCGCGATGTGATTCCCTAGGCGGAACCAAGCGCTTGACGGCCAGTCGAACACGTCAAAGCTCGACTGTAATCGGTGATGTTCGGTAACACTGAGCCCGCATGCATTATGTAAACGAGCGGAGAGAGCGGAACGTGAGCAGCTTCGACAAAGGGCTGGGTCGAGAAAGGCAGACGGGTTCCTGGCATGAGTTCTGTGAAAATCCAGGTTTTCAATTGCTGGCCCATCTATCACGCGGGTGAAGAACTGAAATTACCAGAAAGGCCATAAATTACCGATAGAGACCATTTACGTTAATTATAAAATTTTAAGCATTAGCACGTGTTTCGGCCGTCAAGCCTCGAAAAGAGCTTGATAAATGTGAAAACTGCTGGTCATTATTTTACTTCATTCAATCTATATATATGAACTCACGTAATAAAGCTGTTTTTTCCCCTCGACAGTATATGTTTTTCTAAGAAGCATTTGGTTTGCAAAACTTCACAGGTACTTTATGAGGCTGCATGCAAAAGTAATTTTGCCATTACAACCATAACTAATGTTTAGTAATTAATTAGCATGTTATTTGAGTGTTTGTGTTCGTAAAAAGATAGTTTTTACTAAAAGTTAAGTCCAGTTTCAAAGTTCTCTAATTGTGCATCACTCTGGCTTCCGATAAAACCTTTTCTTGTTTGGGAGATCTTTCCTATGGGTAATATCATGTGAGCACAGATGTGACAGAGAGTCTAACCATAAAATGTAAGTATATATATACACATTTAAGATAACTAAGTTATAAAATTTCAACAAAATTAAAAAAAGCCCACAATACATTCAGTGTGCACATTACATTGCTATAGGTAGCCTACAAATACCGGTATATGAACGTCCTAAATCAAACTAGCAACAAAAAACAGCAACAGATTCAATTTCATTTTATCAACTGTTGGCAACAACATATTTCTGATAATTGTCACATTAACAGAATAGAATTTTGTTTTACAAACGTGTGAGTGCAAACGATGTAGCGTTTTTTCCAGCTAGTATGGTTTTAGTTTGGTTTGGTTTGGTTTGTCGCTCTATGGTCATTTTTTGCACACGAGGGCTAATTAAACCGGGACTCTACTAGTTAAAGTGCATTCCGAACCACTAGAATTACCTAAGCCTACCTGCTTAACAGAGCGCGCTAGCCATTCAGCCGCAGTTGGCTATCCAGCTAGTATAAAAATTGTGCATGTAGTTGCATATTTCTTTTGTTTTAGTAATTGTGTGTTGTTTCACCGTAACTTTGTACTGTAACTAAATAAAAGACTAGCATCCTTTTTGCCTTTGGACTAAATTATCTGCAATCCTGGTGGAAAATGATCACTCAAAGTTACAGCGAAACCTATTGAGCAGAATGATGTAAAAATTGGAGAATGACAGCATGAGATTATGAGACGTTCTTGTACCAAAAACAAAATTAGTTTCAAAAAGAACCACAAGAGGGCATAGCATAAATTTATACAGAATAGCGCTACTTAAGCTATAAGTCTTATCTTGACAAAATAATCAAAATGCTGGCCACCATTGTCTGCTGAAAAATCGCATGTTCAATTGTTGAAATCAGTGTATGCTTTGGAATGTTAATCAAGACTTGTAGCCCTTTACTGCTGAGAGGTCCTTCTCATAACTGCTTTAAAGTCCAAATTTTTATGAAGAAACAGTGACACACAAAACGCGCGTTTCGGTAAAATAATTTCACCAAAATGATTTTTTTTTCAATGTACAGAACGTTCCTACGTAATAAACGTCAATTTAAATTTAGCCTCTCATAGCTTTATATCATATATCCTTTTGCCCTTGCCAACAACCATTTACGTATGCCGATGAAATGCTGTGTAAAGACTGCCACATGGTGGTGGTGTTTTCAACACATTTGTTCTCGAGAGAAATTCCATTATAATTCTATTGTAGCACTAAGCTATTCTCCAATTTTTATAAAATTCTGCTAAAGAGTATTTTTGCTAAAGGCTTTTCTTAAAATGCTAGTTTAATTTGGGTCACCTAGTTTATAGAATTTGAGAAATAATAAATTACACTGTTTTTATTTATAAGCTGCCCGATGGGCATTGTGGATAGCGTGTCTGCTTCCTAAGCCACGGGCCCGGTTTCAATTCCCAGGTGAGGCATGGTTATTTTCCTGTTATGTCCAGTTAGAGGCAACGATGTCCTACGGACGCCATTCACAAGTGGGTCATCATTTCAGGCGATCTGTTTTCAGTTAGGGAAAGATTCAAAATTAATGATAAAAGTAGCGTGTAACAGTGTCGTTGCTTAGCTTTTATAACGGCGGATATGGAAATCGGTCTTTCTCTCACAAACTCTTGTGTCGCATGTTTAACTTTTCTTCTGGAACAACGATTTATATGATATGTTTTATGGTGTTTAAATCTACTATGAAAGCATTATGTAATTTTTGGAAACTCAACCATAATCTAGAAAATGCTAAGCTGCAAGTTACAAATGTTTTTTTTTTTATTCTGTTCGAAATGAATCTCTAAGATTTCCAACACTACACAAGGGAGGCTAATAACTCTCCTATCAGTGATTTCAGAAGAGCATCTCGGAATAATTCATAAATCCAACAAATTCGTTGCTGAATAATGTAAGCACAATTTTTGAGAATTCCTGCGAACTAGCGACTTTTGAATTGAACGAAGACTGAGACAGTGGGCAGCGTTCGAAATATTTACTGGTCCGTCGGGGCGATCATCTATTGAGAGGAACTACCGACATGCGCAGTAAAGATTTCACTGGGCTTATAAAAATACTCGGGGGTTTTACGGAATACTATCGTGGAACGAATACACCTCTTGGCGATATTCGCATTTGTTTCCATTTTTTAAGTGTCGTTATCATTTGATAGTTCTAGTCCTTTTGCTGCACTGTCCATAATACTTATTAAATTATCAATTGTCATTTTTTAATCTGTTTCTTGACTATTTTCTTCACTTCCACTATTTTGCGGTCAAGAACGTAATTTAGAATTTCGCCGTCGATCAAACTAATTTTTTATAAAACGACAAACAGTATTTTTCAATATAAAAACTATTACTCTAAATACTGCTGTATTAGTTTTCTCATGTATCGCCATTTATTATAGACTTTAATCTAACTTTTAATCGTGACGAATCCGAAGTGTGTTTTAAATAAAACGTTTCATTCGGGTTTGCATCATCGACGTCGAGGTTTTAGCTGCAAATCACAAATTGTGATTTTCACTTTGCCCGTTACTTTTCCCGAACTCCGCAACATAGTAATTTTTGCTTAGAACGAATTCTTTAGTTGCAGTTGTTGTAGTCACTGTTGATGTAACTAAAAATTCATCATTTCGCGTTATTGTTTGTCGTAACTTAACGATGTTTTATTTTTGACTAAATTTGATTTTTAAATAACGTTTTTCTTTCCTAGTCTTAAGTTGGAAAAGGAAATACCATTCAACATTGCGTATGCCTTTGCACATTTTTAAATAGTTTGATGAAATTTTAAATAACCCCTTTTCATCAAAATCACTATCATTTTATATAAATATATAACAGTATTCGTAATTGGTGTATCATCGTCCACATTTATTACTTCTAATAAATCGTTTTCCCCTAAGTTTATTTTGTCTGGTGATGCATGATTCGCATATTCTAATAGTTCCAATGTATCGTCGTTATGTTTCGGCCGAAACCCCTCCAATTCAGCACCGTCGTCATCGTAAAATAAAGCCAAAGGCCATAAATAGTGCCTTTTTTCAGGGGCCGATCTACAGAAATGGGGGCCCGGGATAAAAGCATTTGCCGGGGCCCTCTAACCTTTAAAAAATGAAATGATACGAATAAAAATAAACAAATTTAACATAGGAGTGTGTGGGGGATAATGAGATAATTTTAATATTGTATTGTAAAGTACATATATATTTTATTATAAAGTGCATTTGAGGCCCCTTTTGAACCTGGGGCCCGGGCGCTTGCCCCGTTTGCCCTGTGGTAAATGAAGCCCTGCCTTTTTTTAAGACTATTTGGAGTACTATTTTCCCACGCGCATGTCGCAATTAGTCGCAAGAGATTGTTGCTATTCACACATATCCTGATTTTTTGCCAAATCTGTCAATTGTTACGTGATCACGTGGGAATGAAATATGATAATTACTAATATACATTGATACGCAAGCCAATATACAATGACTGCTTACTTTTTATCTAAATATGTTACTATTTAGATAACACTATTTAAAAATAGAGAAATATCGTTGCTTATACGTGTTTAGCAAGGAAAACTGCAAAATAAATTAGAATGCCCGGTTTTCTGGTCTTTCCGGTTTTATGACGCACGAATTTTCGGCGTTCTAATGTAAATGAGCAAATTCAAGTAACCCAAGAGACTTTAGGTTTACTCTTAGCTCTTTTCTCCGAGGAAAAAATAAGTCTACTACACATGTAGGTTGTTCCTCTCAACAGACGTTCCTGTACGGACCAGTAAATAATTCGAACGCTGCAGTGGGAAACTTTGATGCCTATGTTCCTAGTGACTCTTTCATGAATTGCTGTGTTGTACCTTACTAAAAGACATTGGAACATGGATATTATTTTAAAGAACTATTTTTTGTAACATTTACATCTTTACGCTTGTAAATCTGTTGCATACTGCGTTTTCTTGTTAAAAAGATAAAACTAACGTTGAATGTTTCTTACGTCAAAGAAAAGGAGTATTACTATAATAAGAATTTTCACGAACGAAGCTATTTTGCCAGTGGTATTTCACAGAAACGTCTTGATATTAGAGTTCTTGATACGTCGGCCGATGATGGCACGGATTCAATTGGAGTGAAATAAGTGACTTATTAATTCGTAAGTCATTGAGAAGTACAAGTAGCCGCAACCATTACAGAGAATTAGAATACACGTTCCAAATAAACGCAATTTCAGGGACCAGGCATCTTAAAATACGATCAGGAACGTAGTAATAGGATTCCAGAACACAGAAAACGGAGAATGCAGACGATTCGGAATCATCGGGCAAACACAGACTTCACTGGAATCGCTGACACACAGTTTTTACTGCAGGATCTCTCGATTCTCGACAAAGCTTTTCTTTTCCACGGGACTTCTCTCTCTTCAACGATGCATATGGATTCCATAGAAGGATCACTGCTTTTCAGAAACTTCCCAAGGATCGCTGACTGACACCATGGAAAACACAGGGATAGACGCTCCAAGCGACGTCTCTCGCTTCCAGGGGACGATTCCCCCCCCCCCAAGAAACAGTAACGTATCGCTTCCTCAGAAGAGCCCTCTTCTCTCTAGGAAATCTCTCTAATCAGGTCCCTGCTCTCAAGAACCAAGTTTAAACTGCTCCATTCACTCGGAGAAATCGCACTCGCTTGAAGATCGCTGGCTCTTTAAGGAAATTCACTTTAAAAGGACTTCCGATCTCCTTATTTCTCCGCGGGACATCTGTCTCAGGTCTGCTATCGCGTCTTTAAATAAACTTCGTAGAATAGTCTAATAATTTCTCGTTTCCTACTTTCAGAAGGTTCTCAATGCCGTCTAAATACAGTAACTCTGAGTCTTTAATTTTAGACCTTCGGCTTCGAGTCTTTATAAGCTGCCTTTGTGACGCCAAACTGGACGATTTGCCAAGTTTTATAATATGGTTTATTATTGCATAATTTCTGTATAATGCAATATATTTAAATTTATGCGTAAAACATCCTTTTCTTCAAGAGAACTGTTATTGCAGGGAAACAAACTTTACAATTGTCTGTAAACTTCCGTCAGGGAATAACAGAAAGAAACCTTTCACGGTGTCACGCAATTTCCGCGAAATTTCGTCCTCCACATTTTTACATCGTCCGTCATGTGACAGAGTGCAGACACATAAAATCAATATTTGAAGAGAACACTTGGTAATGATCCCGAGGCATAGAGTAGCCAGTTCCATTTGTTGTTTCTTTCCCGTCTGAAATGTAAAGGTGCGTTTGCAGTAAGACAGCGGATTTTCCAGAAATAGAAAATTTATTCAAAGACGGAGACAGAAAAAATTTATTTACACAACGGCAGTAATTTTGACCTTGGTAGATTAACATTTGTTTGGTTCAAGGAATTTTTTGTTTATATTTCTGCAGTCAGTCGTCAAGCTTGTCAAGTTTTTTTCTCTTTGTAAAGATGATCTCGGGCTAACCGAGCCATCTAAGTTCTACATGTATGACTTATTGAATCCTGCTGTGATAATATTATATCCACGTGGTAGACAAAATATATTATTTTGATAACTGAAATTTTTAATATTGTGATAAAAGAAAATTTTCGCAATTTATATTGTACTTTATATTTCCATTGCTACTGCTTTTTAAATTTATATAATTGAAAAGAACATTTAAAATATAGAAAAAAAACTTCATGTTTGTAATTTTGTATTGCAAGAAATCGAAAATTCGGAACTCATTAAGCATAAAATATTCGCTCCCCAATAGAAATCTCTCTAGCTTTTCATCTGGTTTGCTTCCTCTGATGATGTAACCAGTGGTTTTTGGACTTTTTCATTTATTTTGTTTTGTATGCAATTCATTTTTATACGTAAAGTACTAAATATCTTGCCTTTCGCAGATGTTCTCAAATACGTGGACGGATCGAAACCAAACTTGGCACGATTGCATTTCAAAACTTAAATGGATGAGACTCCTAATTTGAAAGAAATTTGAAAAACAGTGTAAAAAACTTAAAAATGACGAAGAATTTAGCAACTGCAATTTTTGCTTCTCATATAAAACATGAAGATATTATGATTGTCACGTGCACACACTTTGCTATGACTTTTATAGAGCACGTTCTCTTTTTTTCGAATTAAGGTGCTAACAAACGGGTACTTAGTTAAAATTTGACTGCAATTTTCATTTTATTTCTCTTTCGTGTTCAAAGATTGAACATTGTGTTGAAATGTCCTAAGCAGCTAGAATCGCGTGTCAAATGATAATTAATATAAAGAAAAACTCATCTCTACCTATTACTTCAAACAATATGCAGAGGCGCATGAAGTTGCTTTACTATTCACCGTGTTCGAAATGTAGGATCCGTTCAAGTGAATCATAAAAAATGACTCATTTCCGTTCAAATAAATTATGGTAACTAGTCAAGAGTGAAATAAAATAAGTGACGTCGGTAGATGCATTATCGAATGTTGGTGCTTTTGAAGATTTATAGATGTATTTCCTCAAAGCAACGGAAATTTTGTATGCTTTAAAAGAACAGAAAATTAAAATTTATAAAACATATTGAGATAAATGATATCAAGAAAAAGAATACTAAATTTGGATGGAATTTGGCAGGCTAATTAGACTGGGTCCTGCTGTTATTGTTTTTTGTTCCGAGGGGACAAAAGAAAATTCGTTTTATAAGAGTTCGAATTGTCGAAAGAAATTTTGCTTAATCTTAATAGGCAAATCTTTTAATTTTGCATATATTTTTACAATAATTACATTTTTGAAATTCGTAATATAAGATCAAAAATTATTGCTAATATCAGAACATATGTACCAAATTTTGTTTGCGGCGGAAAGAGAGTCATTCTTGTTTAATCATACTTTTAGTTCTATTCTAAATACGCATGCATGGCACTATTATTCTGAAATGCAGTTCAAAAGAGAATTACATGTTATAAGGGAAAAAACAAGAAGTGCAATTCGTTACAAAAAAGTGACAAAGCTTTTCCTGAATTCAAACTTTACAATTTTATTTATGTATTTACTAAAGTCGAGTCGTCGACTAAATATTTATACCTTATTTGCACTTCTGTATATATGAAATCAGATCCTTTTTTAATTATTTTTGTTATTCGTATTTCATGCTCTAATCATTCTTATGGCTTCATGTCATGTTAGACACACAGAAATACATCTTTGAAGGATATAATTTTAATGACTTGACAAGCCTATTTTTCATGTGTTTTCTTGTTTGATATTGAAAAACAGATAAACGAATAATAATGTACGGATAGAAAGTGTGAATAGCACACAGACAAAAACTTCCTAAGCCGAAATCTTCTAAAGAGGTTCAATAGTCCTAATTCGATATCATTCGCTTCTTTATACGGGCTGCATCAATCTGATGCATGTTGTTTTTCGGTATACCAGAGATAAAGATAGCAAATAATCAAATCACTCCGTCAGTATTTAAACAAACATACATTTATTTCCTGAGCCGCCGCCTGGCTCTACAGAAAAACGTTCAACTCAAATTCAAACTTCAAAAAACAATAGAAGCTCCGCACGGCGCTGGCGCGCGGGCGCTTACAGCAATAGACACAAAAACACTCGTGCGAAAAATACATCTCATTTCATTTCGCAACATCCTCCCCCCCTTTGAGACTTGGGGAGAGTCTCAAAGGTATAACAAACATTATTCAAAAGGTCAAGTCTCTTTGGTACTTTTACACATCTTCCAGATGAAGTATATTTTTCTAATATTACATCATTAGGCACAGTCTTAATATCAGAAGGTTTCCCAGAACCAGATTCCTCTGAACCCTCTTTTTCATTATCAATTTCATTTGCTTGTAATTCCAACGGAAAGATACGTTGTATCGGACGTAAGACTGTGCCTAATGATGTAATATTAGAAAAATATACTT
>Ga0068630_1000284_pt1 | contig 15757 bp, 11 predicted proteins | sample InSIn4gowninarea_FD_77433 | JGI IMG/M metagenome (GOLD analysis project Ga0068630, IMG submission 77433) | Clean room microbial communities from NASA Spacecraft Assembly Facility at Jet Propulsion Laboratory, Pasadena, California, USA -... ... | reverse complement strand
TTTTTTTTTTTTTTTTTTTTTTTTTTTTTTTTTTCACACTCCCTCTTTATGATTTTTTTAACACTCTTTTCTTCTTCTCCTTTTCTTTTTTTCCTTCTATTTTTGTTCTTCTCTTTTCTTCTTCTAATTCTCCCACATCCACTCATCTCGCCGTAAGTCTATTTATTTCCGAAAAGTTTCCCACCTAGACTCTTCTTACTTCAAACTCTGCTAACACTTTCTCAGCCGCTTTCTCCATACTTCTACCGACTTTACAATATACTTCTTGATACACTGTACTTATCATCCCTCCTCTTCACTCTCTAATAGGAATCCCGAATAGAGATGTTTTTCTCTTCTGAGGAAGAAAAATAGATAAATAAGTGAATTTATAGACAGGTAAATAGATAGATGAATCAATAGACAGATGAATAAAGGTTGTATATCTATATATATGAACAAAACCTCCCCTCCTTTCTTCCTCTTTCTCTTCTTTTTCTTCTTCTTTTTCTTCTTCTTTCTCTTCCCCTTTTTCTTCTTCTTTCTCTTCCCCTTTTTCTTCTTCTTCCTCTTCTTCTGCGAACTTTCTACTATCTCGCGACATTGTGCATCCCATCGAAATGATTTCTTGTCTTTGTTGGATTTTCTGGACTTCTTGATTTCTGGACTTCTGGACTTCTTGTTTCTTGATTTCTTGATGTCTTGATTTCTTGGTTTTATCGTTTGTCTTCTAAGAAAAAAGTTGAGTAGTATGATAGATTGAAAAGGATATGTACATATAAAACGAATCTCCAACCCCCCCTCCCCTCCCTCCCTTTCTTTTCTTTTACTCCTTCGAAAATAAAATAAAAATCGGAACACCTTTTTCTTGTTCTTTTATTTGCTTCTTTTGGTTGTTCCTTATTCTTTTCTTCCTTTCTCCCTTTCTTTCTTTCCTGTTTCTGTCCTCCCCATCTCTCCTCTTTTCTCCTTATTTTGGCTGTCGATATATGTGCGTGTATGCGTGTATATATGTATGTGTGAATGTATCCAAATCCCCGGGGTAATACACACCCACCTCTCCCCCCTCCTTTCCCTCACCTCTCTCAAAGCAACCTCTTCCAAGATTCCCCACGCGATGCAAGGGAAAAAAAAAGAAACAAAGAAGAAGACCACCCTATTTCGCAATCGAGACACCGTTGCCGTCCGCGAAAGGTGAGCCCCCGGTGACTGATGTCGGCGGAGACCCGGTGATCGATGCCCTCGTGGGAAGAGGATGAGGACTCGAACTCGAGTGAGGGGGCAGTGGAGGTGATGAGGGCGGCGAGGACGCGGCGGGGCTTCGAGACGGCTTTGATCCCACGCCACCGCCGCCGACGACGCTGATGCTTTGCTGCTGTTTGTGTCGTTGCTGTTGCTGTTGCTGCGGTTGAAAGTGCGGCTGCGGGTGATGATGCTTCTCGTCGCCCCCGGCCTCGATGCGCACCGAGTAGCCCCCGTCATCCATGTCGTGCCTCCACCCGAGCGAGCCCACCCCGCTCTCGAGATCCGAGTGCAGCGCGCCGTCGACGTGGCGCATGCTCTGCTCCTCGACCTCGACCGTCGTCTCCGTGCTGATGCCGCCCATGCCGCCCATGCCCATCGTCGCGCCGCCGCCCGAGCCGAGGTAGACTGTGTTGAGCTGCCGCTCGTCGCTGTCGAGCGAGATGCTGCTGTCGCCGCGCTTCTTCCGCAATGTGTCGAGCGCGAACCCGCGGTCCATGACGCTGATGTGCGTCGAGGTCTTAACGCCGATGCCGCCGCCGCCCATGGAGGATCCGTGGCCGTAGCCGAATGTGTTGCCGCGGCCTCCGGTCCCGCCGGTGGCTTTCGCTCGTGCGCCGCTGCGTGAGTTGGAGTATGCGCGCTGCCCGGGTGTGAAGGAGCGCAGCATCGGGAAGGTTTCGCGCAGTAGGGGCCAGATCAGGGGTAGGTTGGTCACCCAGATCGCCACCGAGGATTCGCGCACGTACCAGAGCATGTAGACTGTGCTCCACAGGTCCTCGAGGTTGAAGACCTTTGTCAGGATTGCGGCGATGATCTGTGATGAGAAGGGGTTCGGTCAGCGGCTTGACTCTATCACACGAGGATTGTTCCCTTGGGTGGATGTGATCTCTCTTGTCGTCCCTCTTCCGATACACTCTCATTCCTTTCTTCCTTGCCGCCTATTTTCCTGTCCTCTGTCTCCATCTTTTTTTCCCTTTCTCTATATCGTCTCGTGTCGAGGAAGCCGTTGAGAGGAACGGGAATCGATGGTGGTCACTTACCACGAAAAGACCCATGCCGAAGATGCCGACCAGGACGACCTTCTGTTTCAGCGGCAGGGTCGTGCTGAGCAGAAGAGGAAGCGAAATGCCGAGCATGAACGCATCTGAGCTGATGTTGAAACATGCCTGTGTTATGGCGTAATACTGTAGTGTGGAGCATTGAGCTGTGACATCGTCGTTAGCTATTGGCTTCCACTCTCTCGTGTCGTGCGATATTCGTCTCTGATTTTTCCCCCCCTCCTCTTTGATTCGAATCACTTCTTTCTATGTTTCCCGTTTGTGAAGACAGTGTCGAGGTGAGAGCATCGTTCATACTTACAGCTAGGAGGCGGCATGGCCCAGTATCCCTGAAATGGCCTACATGCTAGGAAAAAGGCGAGTTGGGTCCCGACGTAGCCACAAGCCACATAAACAGCCAAAATCTTGACGAAAAATTGGTATTTGAGCTGGATGGTGAGGCGGGTGTATATGAACAGCATGCACACTTTGAGTGTATAAATCACATTGAGCATAGCCTGTGACCCGACAAGGTTAGTATCAGGCATTAATAAGACTAGACTGCCTCGAGGGCCTGTCAAACTTCTTGGTTTCCAAAAAAGAGAACCCCCCCCCCAAAAAAAAGAAAACAGTGAGTCTCGGAAGCAGTCAACAGAACAGAGATGCGAAACTCACCTGTTCGGACACCACTACGATTTTGGACCCTTTAATCCGATCCTTTATCTCATGCTCGGTGAACGTCTCGAGTTGCCCAGGTGGATATAAGTTGCTGCCGCCGCCGCCGGCGATGACGTTCAGACACACCACGAGCATTGTGTACCAACCAGCCGCGACAACCATGAGGTAGTCATCCGGTGTCAGGTTTTTGATGCCATTTCGTCGTATCCGAGCGTATCTATTGTACAAACGTCAGCCCGGCCATGTGTAGTAAACCTCGAGATCTTCGGATGAATCGTTTAGCTGAAGTTTGGTAACGTACGTTCTCAGTACGATAAATAGTATGGCCAGGCTATACATGGTCCATGACTCGCGTGCCAGCTCTTGTTGAAAGCTGTTGCTAAAGGTCAGAACGGTCTCGCGGCCGACTTTGGACATCTTGTCCGATGTCGATGCGCCACGGGCACGCAGGCACACTCAGACTGCGGCGCTGCGACTCCCACAGTCACTATACGAGAGATAAGCAGGTAGGTATAGAAGAAAGTCAAACAGAAAGAGTATAGGAAGCTACGACATGATTCTCTTCTAGGAGGATGTGAGCGAAGTACGTATGTATCACAGACAAAGGTAGTTGCCGCGCTGATCAAGCTGTGCTAACTGTAACAAAGATAGAAAAACGAAGGGGCGCTTAGAATTGATAACTGCTCGGACATGTACTAGTAATGTACCTGCACTAGGCGATCCAGCCAGTTGCACAACATGGCGGATCTGGAAGGAGAAGGCCCACCTTGACACGCATGTTCTTTTCACGGGACGATGTTCGAGGGCATGCCGCATGGAGGAAGAGGGTCCAGGTCTCATTTCGATTGCGACCCGTGATTGGGAAACCGAGGTGTTGAGCGCTCTGCTTGTCCAATCTCCATCACGCGAAGGACGTCTAGAAATTATGCTTTCGACAATGGGCAAGCCACAGAGGGTCTTGCGGCTGGGGCGCAATAGTGCTCTTCAGGACGATCCTTACTGGCAACAAGACAATAATTGCTGATCTTTAAAATAGCTCGTGCGCTGTGGGGGAGAAATGCTAGAAAGCGTAGGAGTGACACAGTCAGGGTACATTGGGGTGGGCCGTATAGCTGGAACAGAGTTCAACTGGGTAAGGACCAGTTTAGGAGGGCTGAATCCAGACAGAGGAGTAGAGCTTGCGAAGAATGGACCCCGGCCGACCAAGCTACTGCTTCACTATATGACAGGCTCAGGCTTGCCCATCCTTGCCTTCCTCGCGTCCGGCGGTCCGTCACGGCCGGTACAGGACGGAGAGCACAGATAAGCAAGCCAAAAAACAAAAGGTCCGAAGGGATGGTGGCTATCTGATCAGCGGGTGTGAAATCTGGGCGGCCACTGTTATCGCGGCTCCCATCTGATGAATGAATCGTCGTTACACGCATGCAGCTTTGCGGCAAGCCGAACCCGTTCGCGTACCTGCGTTGTAGTGCATGTCCTTCTGGAAACCAGGAGGAAATCCTCTCGAAACGGAGAAGACTCATCTGCTCGGCAGATTATACCCAGTGTGTGCTGAACACGATGTATCATTTATGTACGATCCCGAGCATACTATATTCCTCGTGGCATATAGTGATCAGTCTGGGTCCACTACCTTCAGATCATATGCGAGGTTGTATGTTATCAATCTCGTACAACTCAAAGAGGCCTCGACTCAGACAATTTAGGTTCCCTCGGTTCGGTGGATGTGTAGTTCGATGAATAGCTCGTCCGGACCAACAACTTAGTCGGAAAGCATGGGGCTTCTGCACCCTGTCGTCGACGGCGGATGAAGACCCTCGTATCTAGTGTGATTAAGGCATGAAGTAACCCAAAAGCCCTGATTGATGTGCATAGATGCTTATCTCGAGGCTGCTAGTGTGAGCGCCAAGAGATGAAGTTGGCCGCCCACCTTATCAGCCAGCCGTAAACGTATAATGTTTACGTGGACCATTCACAATCGTGCTGGTTCACGCGGGAGACACGGTGGATGTTTCACATCGTCATAAGCGTGCCATGCACTCTGCTGTCCATGAATGTGGAAGGAAGAAAAAACTCACCATGCTTTGCATGTATGTGTCGTCGATGCATATTATGAATAAGAGACGCTGATTCCCTAAATGTCTCGCCAACATGTCTAGTCAGACCGCCAGCCTGACTGACGTTTTCGCGAGTCATTTAACACATCAGTTGGTGCCATGCATATAGGAAAAATCACTGAGCGCAGGCATATCCACCATCATCTCTCGATCGCACCGTCATCAGATTCCCTTGCGACCTCGAAATGCTGCAAGGTAAGTTTCATGGAAGAAGAGACCCACGGGCCGTGCCATTTCACTAGCATCCAAAAGGAGAAGAAAGCTCGTGTTCCAATCTTATCGGGTTTGGCTCGAGTCTACGTCTGGCTTCACTCGAGATGCATGTGAAGTGGTGTGATACGGGACGTGGTCCATGCTACGGGGAAGAGAGCCGAGTCTGTGATACAAAAACTACCGTAGCTAAATCCACCGCTGGGTTTAACAAATGACTTACGACAGTCTAGCAGAAACTCCCGAGAGCTATACTATTGAGTTGCACTGGAAGGAACGGATGTCACTTCATCCGCGTTTTGGAACATACGAGATAACAGCCAGCCGTGGCGTCCCTTCTTAGCCGTTCCTTCTGTTGTAAGGCACAGACGACTCAACCGTATCGTTGGTATATCGGTATATGCAGGTCGATGAGTGGAAGAACCGAGAAACATGGTTGTGAGTTTGCGCCACGCAACGGCAGCGGTGGCACTTCCGCTTTATGGCTGTCCCTCGCCCGAAGTTAAAACTTACAGGTATCTACCCATGCAATACCGTGAAAGTTCAGACGTACCTGGCTCGTTATGGGCTTTCGTCCATTATGATCCTCGGTAGGCGAAGCTTTACTTGACCGACAGATGTTTCGACACGGCATATCTGATTCCTGGAGCTTTCTGTGTCGAGTCCACGAGTCAGATCCGGCCACCTGGTTGAGAAACTTTGTGAAAATGCAGTGGTGATGCAGCTATGATGCTGCGTCTCCACGCATTCGTTCGGGCTAATAATTATGCCATGGTCATCTTCGATGTTAGAATAGTACTGCTACAGCAGAGCTATGGCACCAACACCGAGTCGTGTTATATGGAGTCAACACACTGTGCTCCGGGCGTCCGTACCGAGTTCGTGACTACTGTGGAAGATAAGTGTCTCGTCCATCAGCGCCTCTGAGGGTATTCACATTTTGTTAGAGCACGCAAAAGCAGAACGATGTGAACCGACCTCGGCACTCATTCAGAACGCACCGATCTGGCGTGTCGATCTCGCAAAAGGGAAGAGGAAGTATAAAAGCAGGAGATGAGCAAAGCCATGTCTGAGATTCGGGAATTGAACGTTTATGATTCGTTTTTCGCTCATGCTAACAACTGTCATGCGGTGATCGTATCCGCTTCATTGGATGTACTTCTTCAGGCCCCTAAGACGGTTCTTGGCTTCTTCCAAAACACTGTCCTCCTTGCAGACGGCGAATCGCAACCAGTCCTCGACAATGTGAGCATTCGCGTCGGTGAAAAACTCAGTAGGTGGGATGGCTGCGATACCGAGCTCCTTGATCAGGAACCAGCTGAGCTTGAAATCCCTCGGGCGGCTGGCAACGTGGGGCGGGAAGGGGTAGTCTTCGGGCAACTTGACTTTCGCCAGATTGACGAGGACGAAGTATCCGCCCTCCGGATCAGAGTAAGGCAGACCCAGTTCCTCCCAAATCTGATTGAAAAGATCCATTTTGGCCTTCATTTCCTTCTTGGTCTCGTCCCAGAAACCGTGCTTATCAGCCTCCTCGAAACCGATAGCGGTGGCTTCCTGCAGAGGCGACACACTGCTGTAGCAAATACGAGTATGGGCAGCGCTGACGTACTTGATCAAGTGGTCTGGTCCGATGAGCCAGCCAACACGCCAACCAGTGCAGTAGAAGTTCTTGCCGCCGGAGCCGACGGTCAGAGTCAGGTTCGCGATCTCCGGACTGAGTGTGGCAATGCGGGTGAAAGGGACGTAGTACAGGCGATCGTAGACCTCATCGCTGAGGATGATGATGTTGTGTTTGACGCAGAGGTTGGCGATGGCCAGGAGTTCGTCCTTGTTGAAAACCTTGCCGATGGGGTTGTGGGGGCTGTTCAGGACGATCATGCGGGTCTTGTCGGTGATGGCGGCTTCCAGTTCGCTCATGTCAAGCGACCACTCTGCGGCAGAGGTGTTTGTGGTGGCGCCGCGAGCAGGTGGGTGCAGTGGGACGTAGACGACCTTGCCGCCGGGCATCTCGATGTTGGAGATGTACTGGTCGAAGAAAGGCTCGAAGACGATGACTTCATCGCCAGGCTCGACAAAGGCCATGAAGGCGGACAGCATGCCCTCGTTTGCGCCGGTGGTGATGGTGACCTCGGTCTCTGGGTCCAGAGTGCGGCCGAAGAATGGCGTGTATGCGTCAGCGATGGCCTTCTTTAGTCGCGGGCGGCCCTGTAGAGCATGTTCAGTACGGCGCGACCCGGCGAGCTTGCGAGGCTTAGGTGTAGGGCACGGCATACCTTTGTGGGCGAATACTGATTGCATTCCACCCGATCCAATGCCCCTTTTGCGGCATTGACGACGAACTCGGGAGGGTTGTAGCCAAAGAACCCCTGGCCCATGTTCACGATGGGCTGCACGGGCGACGCGGCGGCGGCCTCGTTGACGATTGACCTGTGTGAGGCATCAGTAACCGCGGGCAGTCACATATGGCGGTGTCGTCGGGGATGCGAGCGTGCGTATGGGCGTGGATGTGGGTGCATATCTAGGCGTGAACGTGGGTGTGCATATGGAGGCGTGAACGTGAATGTATTTATGGAAGGGCGGATGTGGATGAGCATATGGAGGTGAGATTGCCATACCAGACATCTTGCTTCTGGCCAGCAACACGGGCAGCTGGCCTGAATGGATCACCCCGCACCATACTCGTGGACGTGAATGGACGAAGAGCGGATCGCGTTGGGTGGTGGGACTTGACGGCAACCGGTGCAGTCGTGGATGTGCGAGCGGCAAAGGACAGTGGACGGACGACACACAGTCTCTTCATGATGAGTCGAACAACCGCTCCTGTATAGATTATCCCTCTCCCCAGCTCCACTTGGTTTTGTTTTATCGCCGGTAAACCCAAGCACGTCATCGCCTAAACCCCCCGGTCCCCGGCCGGCCGCTGCACGCCCTAGAGTGCGACATCGCGTCGGCCGTGGTATAACGCGTCTTCCGTGTACAATAACGGTGCAGTGTTTCATGCTGTACATGTGAGGTGCGTATATATCTATATTTATATACACGTAGTATAGCCCACGCGATGCAAGATAAATGTCTTCGCTCGTCGACTGCCCCATCTGCTCCAAACCAGTCAAGGAGGCAAATATCAACAAACACATAGACGCTGGCTGCAAGGATGATGCCACTCCGCCTGCGACGCAGCAGCCCGCTGCCTTACCAAAATCTTCTCAAGTTGCCACTTTCTTCCAGACTCCGGCTGCGAAGAGAACCGCGAGTTTTGGCACGACTATCTCCTCGTCACAGCCTGTGAATGGCTCCGTCAAATCCTCACAGACGCCTCTGTCCAACACCAAAAGATCCCTGGATATAGAGCCATCTGATCATGGCTTCAAGCACGATGATCTTGCCACACCTGCCCCAAAGCGAGCAAAGACGGCCAACCTTGAGAGCGCCGCCCCGCTCGCCGAACGGATGAGACCTCGGACACTGGACGAGGTGTCCGGGCAAGACCTCGTCGGGCGAAATGGAGTCTTGCGCTCTTTGATCGAGTCCGACCGTGTGCCTTCGATGATCCTTTGGGGCGGGCCTGGTACTGGAAAAACGACCATCGCACGTTTGATAGCCCAAACAGCCGGAACGCGATTTGTCGAGATCAACAGCACATCGTCCGGGGTGGCCGAGTGCAAGAAGCTCTTCACAGAAGCCAGGAATGAACTCTCACTGACTGGTCGCAAGACTATAATCTTTTGCGACGAGATTCATCGGTTCTCCAAAAGCCAGCAAGACGTCTTCCTTGGTCCTGTTGAAGCTGGTACAATCACACTGATAGGTGCAACCACCGAGAACCCCAGTTTCAAAGTCGTCAATGCCTTGCTCTCGCGCTGTCGTGTCTTCACTCTGTCCAAGCTCACGGACGAAAACATTCTGGCCATCCTTAAGCGCGCTTTGTCTCTCGAACATCCTGCAACCCCTCGAGCCTCTGAACTACTCGAATCCGACGATTACACCCTCCTCCGGTACCTAGCTAGCTTTGCCGATGGCGACGCCCGTACGGCTCTAAACCTTCTCTCCCTGGCGCTAGACCTTTCCGCACGGCCGGACATGACCCTCGACGCGATGAAATCTTCCCTCACCCAAACACTCGTCTACGACCGAGCCGGCGACCAACATTACGACACCATTTCCGCCTTGCACAAATCCCTGCGCGGCTCCGATCCGGACGCAAGCCTGTACTACCTGACGCGCATGCTCCAAAGCGGGGAAGACCCACGCTACATCGCGCGGCGCATGGTGGTTGTCGCCTCTGAGGACGTCGGGCTTGCGGACAACACGCTCCTGCCCCTGGCCATGGCGACCTACCAAGCCTGCGAAACGATTGGTATGCCCGAGTGTCGCATCAACCTGGCCCACTGCGCCGTTGCCCTCGCTCTGGCACCCAAGAGCACGCGCTCCTACCGCGGCATGAACGCCGCCTACGCCTCCCTCGCGGAACCAGGGGTTGCTGGGTTGCCCATCCCCGTGCATCTGCGGAATGCTCCCACCCGGTTGATGAAGGAGTTGGGGTACGGTAAGGAATACAAGTATAACCCGAACTATCGCGATGGTCGTGTGAAGCAGGATTATTTGCCTGAGAAGCTTGCCGGGAGGAAGTTCCTCGATGATAGGGACCTGGGGACGGAGATCGATCCAGATCTGGAGGATGAGGCGTCGGCGGACGAGGAAGAGGTCGAGGGGGGTAAAGAGTATGAGGATGACCGGACAGTTGACAGAGACAGAGACGGTTATGGGCAAGAAGATGAAGGTGAAAATTGGGGCGAAGAGCATGTGGCCAAGGACGATACGATAATCAAAGACGAGCGGAGTGAAGAAGATCTCTTGTTAAACCCAGACGGGGAATGACACGATACAGGCAAACACAACAAATCGAATCACATACACCTCGAGCCCCAGCTGTCAAGCATTGAGTCCGTCAAGTGTCCCACGCCTCTCAGCCCTCTCACATCCTAGCGTCGACATGATCCGCCATCTTCTCAGCAAGGGCATGAACCAACGCCCGCGGAGGATTAGACAGCATCAGCAGGGAAGACACCAGCATCCACAACCCTCAGCGTCCCCGTCCCGAGCACGTCCCTTCTGCAACCACGAGAGCCATTCCATCGCCCTCGCAGTCCATTTTGCAGGTGCCGGCAGCATGGACGGCCGACTTCACTTTCCTTCCAATGACCGGACGAAGAGTATGCTACCCTGCAAGGCTACGTCCAAAGGCATAATGATTTACAGGTATATGTGTAATTGTCGTAAGAGGAACTCATTGGAAGAGATCGATACGAATCAGGGTGCTCGCGACTCAGATTAAGGATGAAAAGGATATATAAGAGCAGATCTAGAGAGGGATACAAACCTGTATCTGTCGAGACAAACGTTGTCGAGAAGCAATGCTGTCAGGAACAGGACAGAGACGACTGGAGCAGGGCGGACTGTGTTGGTCTCTACGTAGTACCGGTTTTTGGACGGATCGAGCAGTTCTGGATGATTGTTGGGAAGGTCAAGAATAGCAAACAACTCATGTTACATGAAACTGCCGCGATTGGGAGCATGATGGCAAGAGACCTGTGACTGAGAGTGCCTTACTCGTGCGTGAGAGCGTGCTGAGTACAGTCGGCATGTGAGCACGGAGTGAGTGAAGAGTGAGAGCGCAGTATGAATCCGCGCCTGCCCAAAGCAATCGGCCAGCAGGGCTGACGGTTGCATCTCCGTGCCAAGTTGGGTGTGACAGCTATACGAAGACAGGCAGATGTGTGTCGAGGTGCTCTGCATACATGTACATGTACCTGTTCAAGCACCGTATATCTACACGTGAACACAGGCTCGGCAGGGGATGGCGGATTGGATGGGGCGATGACCGACGTCCCCCCATTTGGCCTAGCAGCGCGTACTAGCGCGACGCAGCAGTCGGCTTCTCTACTTCATCGTCGTCGCATCGCTTTCCTCCTTCAACCTGACAACATCACCACAGTGTCTGCGCCGAGCACCACCGCCAGCCAGCACCAGCACCAGCGCCAGCACCAACACCATCACCAACATCGGCCCGCGCACCTCACGCGCAATTGACAAGACGATGGCGGGTCAAGCCGACATCTCCAGTATTCTGGCCGCGCTCGGTAAGGAATCCGACGACAATTCTAACCAAGACGCCGCCGACTCACAAGCAGCAGCTCAGCGTGGGACCGCAACCCCCAACCAGACCACCCCTGCTCCCGGCCAGCAGCCCAACTTCCCACCCGCATTCCCCGCCAATCTCGCCCAGACCATCGCTCAGGTCCCGACTCCTCAGCCCGCCGGCTACTCGCTGCCCCAGCCGTCCAACTCTGGCAGCGTTGATCTCAGCGCCATCCGCCCCAGCAACAGCGGCTCTGTCAGCTTCGCCGACGCCATCGCCAAGGCCAAGAGCATCGCCGCCGATCGAGGCATCGTCTACGACAACCACGCTGCGCCCGCCCAGAACGCGCCCCGCGACGACCCGAGACTGGCCAACCGTCCATACACCACCGCCGGCGGCAACGCACGCCGCTCCAGATCGCGCTCGCCCCCTCGTCGCGCCGACAACTTCCGCGACAACTACAACCCATACCGCGATGAGAGGCGCGACGCCGACCGCAGAGACCGCAGCTACAACAACCGTGACAGGTCCGCTTCGCCCCCTCGCGTCCGCGCCCCCTTCTCGCCTGCTCGCAACCAGCTCTCTCCTCCCGCTTCTGGCGCCACTGGCCGAAGCGACAGCGAAACCATTTCCGTCAAGTCGTCTCTCGTTGGTCTGATCATCGGCCGCCAGGGCGAGAACTTGCGCAGAGTCGAATCCGAGACGGGCGCTCGTGTCCAGTTCATTCCCGCCAGGGAGCCCAACGCAGTCCATCGCCAGTGCACCATCTCCGGCCCGCTCCGTTCGCGCGAGAGTGCCAAGCAGGAGATCTTCCGCATCATGGAGGACAACGGTGAGACCCCCAACGATGGCGGTGACTTCCGCGGTGGCCAAGGGTCTGCCAGACCCCAGCCGACTTTCAACAAGAGCCAAGACCAGCCCGCGCTTCGTGAGGGCGAGAACAGCATCCAGATCATGGTTCCCGATAAGACCGTCGGCCTGATCATCGGACGCGGTGGCGAGACCATCCGCGATCTTCAGGAGAGGAGTGGCTGCCATGTTAACATTGTCGCCGAGAATAAGAGCATCAACGGCCTGCGCCCAGTCAACCTGATCGGCACCCCTCAAGCCGCCGCCGTCGCCAAGGAAATGATCCTGGAAATTGTCGAGAGCGACACTCGCGCCCCACCCGGAGGAGCCCCCCCTCAAGGCATCGATCGCAACCGCGGAGGCTACGACCAACACCGCGGCGCGCCCAACCGTGGACCCGACAACGATGCCGGCAAGGTCAGCGAGGACATTTACGTGCCCTCCGAAGCGGTCGGCATGATCATCGGTAAAGGTGGTGAGACCATCAAGGAAATGCAAAGCGTGACTGGATGCAAGATCAACGTCAGCCAGCCGCAACAGCCCGACGTACAACGCCAGATTGGCTTGGTAGGTACCCACGCCGCCATCGAAGAGGCGAAGCGTGCCATCTGGGAGAAGGTCGACACTGTGGTAAGTCGTCCGAGATCCTCCACAAGCACCTCCATGGCGGCTGACAAGTGCTCAGCAACAACGTGACAATGCCGGAGGTAGAGATCGTCGTGGCGGTGGTGGTAACCGCAACGATGGTGGCTACGGTAACAGATACTCACAACCACAGCAATCGCCCTACGGCCAGCCTCCATCCGCTGGTACCCCTCAGGGTATGCCGCAGATTCCGCCCATGGCTGGAATGCCCGCCATGTCCGGTATGGGTGCTGCGCCACCTGCCGCAGGTGAGGCTGACCCGTATGCTCCCTACGGAGGCTACCAGAACTATATTGCTATGTGGTATGCTGCCATCGCTCAGCAGGGCCAGTCCGCCCCTGGCCAGCCGCCTATGCCTCAGTAGACGTGGAGCATGAATTCGCTGCGTCGTGATTCGTGTCTTGATTGACACCTACATGCCTGGACCCCCTGATTTTCGTTTGACGATGCTTGACTGAGACGACTCGACCTTCTCGCCTGCTTGACACTGTTTCTCGCTCGCTGGTAGACGTGCGTGACACGTATCCGTCTTTCGTTGTCTCTGAACTCACTTCGTCCGGATCATGAACTCACAATCGCCCGCAACATGAACTCACGCTGCTACTTCTGGACATGCTCTTTCGATGACCTTCGCTCGTCTCCTTGATTTGAACCCGACATGAACGCGACACCATCTTTACTTACGTGTGACGAGCTTTGTATCGCCACTGTGACACATCAACCCTTTTCATTCGCAGGCTCTCTGCCGACGTTGATGCCTGCCACACCTCGAAACACGAAAGTCTCATCTTTCTAAGCAATGGGTGGGTGGGTCTTTGCTTAAAATCGTTCATCGCCACGATTCTGAATGTTTCTCTTTGATACCCCGGACACTCTTCGACTTAAACCGCGAGCCTTCACTCCAGTTTGGCTCGTCTTTTCTTTTTCATTTGCTCCTCGCAAGAAATACATCACTTCGCATTCGTGGATGAAACCCCGTGCTCGTCATGATGACATGAAGACCTCGCTCGTCGTCACAAAATACATGCTTGACTGATGGAAACCTGCTTTTTCTATTTCTGGAGACTGAATACTCTGCACCTTCTTCTCAACGCCTGATGAAAACCCATTGCAGCATGGGAAAACGCCTTTGTGCCAAAGAAAACCCCGGGATCGTTGATTGTTCATGCCATGTTCTGCGGGTGAGCGCTGAGCTTGGTTGCAATCTGATGAGCTTGATCGGAGGATGCAAGGAAGGGAGGGGGGTTTACTCAGGTATCTTTGGAAGGATGGGTTCAGAGCAGGAATGGGGTGTGTTTCCACACCTCGAGCTTTTCGTATCGTCTCTTCGTACCTATTTTCTTCTTCTTCTTCTTCTTCTTCTTCTTCTTATTCTTCTTCTTTTACCCTTTGCTCTAGGACGGACTTCTTCCGATCATGAAAACGTAACATAACCCGCCTCTGCCAATCAGTGGGGGAAAAAGAAGATTGAAAAAAAATTACAAGCAACGAAACCGGAATTGAAATTCTGTAAAAATTTCGTTTTCCTCTGTGAACATGTTCAGTCTCGCCATTCGAATTCCTTTTGATCTCTCCTTACCTCATGTCTTTCTTTCGCCTCTCGCCTTTCGCTTTTTATCTTTCGCCTTCCGCCCTTTATCGTCCGCCACTCGACTTCCGCTTCTCACCTCTTCGCCACTCGTCGCTTTACCGGCCATCATCGTCGATTCCCTCCTCTCATCGCCAATCGTGATTAAGTTTTTTTTTTTTTTTGTTCTCGATAACCGATATACGATAGACGATACACGGTATGAAATCTTGTGTCTCTTTGTTGTGATGTTTTCTGTAGTTGTCAGTCGAGGTTCTGGGAGTCGAGGTTCTGGGAAGTCTTTGATAATCTGTTAGAGCGGCTGTGTTTTTGTTTTAGTGTGTTTTGTATCGATATGTTATATGCGTTACGTGTAATATGTGTAATATGTGTAATACGTGTGCTGTATGTGCTGATATACCCTATACTACGCTATATCGCTGTATACTACGCTTTAGCAGGGTGTATTGTGTTCGCGTTTGAGTTATATAAGGCGGCGACTTGTGTACTCTACTTTACTTGTTTCTTGTTTCTTATTACTTGTCTTTTGCTTGGGTACTGCTGATATTTGCCTTCTTATTTCTTTCTGTCTTATTTCTTTCTCCTTTTATTCCCTCAATCTCTCTGTCTATCTCTCTCTATCTCTCTCTATCTCTCTCTTATCACCTTTCTGTCTCTGACCTTTATCTTCTTTTATTTGTACTGTTTCAGAAACAGCAAAAAATAAAGAAAATTCTCTTATCTTGATCTTGATGTCCTAATTTTTACTTACGTCCTGTCTATAACTATATCATACCTCATAAGAGACACTTTTTTTTCCTAAAATTAATCTGCCTGACTCTCAGTACTCTTTGATTCTAGATGTTTTCGTACGGATTTCTCTCCTTTTTGTAAATATTATACTCCTTCTGGGAGAGTTGTTTTATACTAGGTGGGCAAGTAAGGAAAAAAGGAGAATCTGATTTTATCAGGGCGTGTTTTTTTTTTCTTTATTTCGTTCTTGATGTGAATATCCCTCTCTCTACCTCTTTCTCTCGCCATCTCCTTTTCTGTTGTATACATCTTTTTTATACCTGTTTATCCGTGTTCAGTTTATCGCCACTTCTACCCCTTTCGCTATTTTCTAAGACTAACCTAACGCCTTCTCTAATCGATTTTTATCTTTTCTCTTTCTTTCTTTCCTTTCTTTCGTTTCTTTTTTTCTTGCTTGAATCTCACTGAAATCTAGCAATAAGAAGGTAAAGGGAGCTATAGAGTGATACGCGGCTATATATGGGTGATACGAGGAAGA
>Ga0068630_1000283_pt1 | contig 15764 bp, 18 predicted proteins | sample InSIn4gowninarea_FD_77433 | JGI IMG/M metagenome (GOLD analysis project Ga0068630, IMG submission 77433) | Clean room microbial communities from NASA Spacecraft Assembly Facility at Jet Propulsion Laboratory, Pasadena, California, USA -... ... | reverse complement strand
TCCAACGTTCCAGAGCCGTCGAATAAGTTGAACATTTCCTCTTGCTCTGGTGACAGTAGCGACTCTGGGTCGATCCAGTCGTAGGGATTCCGCTCGGCGGGGACGACATCGAAGCCTATGAGAAGCTTGCGCGGTCCTTCTGGATTTTCCGGTTCCATAGTGTGGGTCGCGTGTAGAGGGCTGCCGCGGCGGGATCGCTCAAGTCGGACAAACAGAGATAGTGACCGTCGACGTCGCAACGAGGGGAGGTGATGCCGCAGCGGGTGATCAAGAGATGGACACCGGCCAACGGGGCGGTGGCCGCGCGAGTGGTAGACCATGTGAGGGATGAATCGATGATGGATTTGGTACGAGCTATGCCAACCTAGAGTGATTCAGGGAAGTTGAAAGAGTTTGGAGGGTGATATGGGAAGTTGAAAGAGTTTGGAGAATAATTTGAGCGAAGCGAGATGATTAATCAATCACCGTTTTCTTCTCGGACACGTCAGAGACGGCGGGAACAGTTCGAAAATTCACGGCGGGAGCAGAGTATCATTATGAGTGTTGTTGGGATAGGCACTAAATGGCATGGTTGAAATGGAGTAGCCTAAGTCTTGATCTCGAGACTGCACTCCCGTGAGTGCATCTGTACTGGATGATTCGGCATGTACATAGGTCGGCGTTCTACGGGATGATCCAATAGTGCAGGCGGAGCCTCTGCCGCTCGCCTAGACACCGCTCGCCCGTCCTCCATCGTGTGGATTCTCGCCGTTATCGTTCGGGCTCTCATCGTTGACAGAGCCCACATCACCCGCCTTGCCTTCATCCTTCGCTTGACCTCCACCGCTCGTGTTGATATCGCTGGCGGCAGCGTTGAGCCTGGCCATCCTGTCAACGAACAGTTTTGGGATGCGACCGGTAGTGAGTTGCTCCTCCCCAGCTAGTTCAAGCACGTCCAATAGGGTCAAGAATCGGCGGGTAGTGACCTTTTCCAGCAGATCTGTCTTGTTCTCGTCGGATTTCTTGTTCACTTTACCGAGGATGATCTGGTACGCCCGGACACGATCACTGTCGATGAGGTCCCGAAGCTTGAGGAGGAACCCTTCTAAGAGTTGTTTAACTTCGTCCTAGATAGAGTAAGTAACTATTCAGATATAATGCTCCCGGAAGACTAACGTAGCATTGTTCCAGGTCTTCCGCTCGAATAGCGTTCAACGCGGCGAAGTCAGTCATCGCTACGCCGCTTTCGTACATTGTTCCTTCGAGACTGTCGTCGACTTTGGCTGCATCGTCGCGGGCCAGATTGATCTCCATGTCCAGCTCGGCCGACTCGCGCGACAGAAGAGCTTTTCGCGCCTCCATCCTCTCAACTAGCAAGCGCATGAGTTAGTGTTGATATGACGACTTGGACTGCATGTTCTCACTCTGAATACGTAACAAGTCGGCACCGGCTTCTTTCGTGCTTAGTGTGTCTGGTGGCATTGCGATGTAGCGTATCCAAGGCGATAGCGACAGAGGCGATAGTGACGGAAGCGATGGTAACGGCTTGGCAGTTGTGATTGCTATGCAGGTGTTAGTGGTGTTGTAGAACGGAGGTAGGTCTTGTCAAGTCAGAAAGTGAAAGAGTTCACCGGGCAAAAGTCGGCATGGCATGAGCCCGAGCAGGTACGGTAAGTGAACTGACCAAGGTATAGCCGAGTGGCTTTCAGATTTCGCGATGTTGCTTGAGATTCATTATTCACAAAGTGCCGCGGCATGCACATGCTACTCGGCCCCTTGTAGAAAGATGAAGCGACAGCATAAATAGTGAACGTATGCTCAAGTACTTGCTGCTCCGGTAACGCCCGTCGAATCTGCACGGGATTGTCTTCAGAGCTGGTTGCGCGTCGGGAGAATGCCCGCGTGTCTTGGGGGATGGAGTAAAAGAGGCTGTCACGAGATACGAATTCGTGGACGAGACAGGACGTCTGGCCGAGGATGGACATGGTCGGGTGCTCGGATTGGATTTGGCAGGGTGTTGGTACGGGTCCGAGAAAGCCGCGGAGAATACCCAAGCAGGTCGGATAGGAGGCCTCCTGAATGCATCCAAGGCTCAAAAGGAGTCGGTTGGGCAATAGAGGGGCCAATTGCGGGCCTAGATAACATCCTCAATGTCTGTATATATTATTAGCAGATCATCGACAGGAGCTGAGAGTGCCGCGTTCTGACTCGGCGACGATGATTGCTCACATCTGTGTCTCTGATACGATGATAACGCCTAGTAATAGCCCAGCTACTACGGCCATCTCCTTCACGGCCGCCACATGCAAGTTCGTCTTCATATTGCTGTGGTGAAGGTTTTGGCGGTATTCCACGCCTAGAAGCGATGCAGCGGAAGCAATCCTGTGAACAGTTGGATGTTGGACGGCACAGTCTCGCGAGCGCCTGATAGGCATTGGTTCAGATATCGGGAAGTGGAGGAATGCGATATTACACAAGTGTGCTCTACGTGGTCCACGATGTTATAGAGCGGATCAACCCCTTGTTAGCCGCCCTCACGTGGCGAAGCGAACCGCCCCTTGTACAGCACTTAGCACTTGTACAGGGGTGCATCTCGGATAACGAATTTCAGCTAGAGTTGACCTCGCGGTAGTGTTGTCCTCGCTTAATAATCAGAACATCACGCACTCCGCTCTCCATGATATGAGCGCCCCATACATAGTAAAAGATAGAGAACGTAGTGCGCTGAAATCGCCGGTTCACGCCGATACGAATGAATAAGCAAGTTAAGCTGCTTTAAGCGATAATCTATAGAGATTTCTTAGGATCCGGGCCTTTCCGGCTGACAAATCTGTTTTTTATCCAATAGGAGCTTGGTTCGGGACAACACTACCGCGAGGTCAACTCTACCTGAAATTCGTTAACACTTTGCAGGGCGAGCATTACCCCAAGATTATTTGTGCATGCTTCGAAAGCCGTGTATTTCGGTAGCTTAGCTACACTAAACAGCATGCATTCAGCCCCCTATGTGAAGAGTTGACGATGGTGTATGCCTGGCTGTAGAGCATGATGACCTCGTGCACTCCTTCATGGTGCCGCTCGATCAAGCCCTTGACAAGCTCCTCGTCTGCCTCTTCATCGACACTTACGTCGTAATGGAGCTGCTCCTGCTTCAATACCTCTTTCTTCTCCTTGACGATCTCTTCCAGCTCCTTGACCTCCTGCTTGAGCTTTTTTGCTCGCTCTCTGAGTTCTTCGTGATCGTCGTCATCGTCACCATCGTCAGGATTCGAAGCGGCTACCTGTGAGCACGGTGTCAGTCACATGGATATCATCAGGATGAGAAGCAAGCGCGCCGTACCACACTCGATGGCTTCGAGATGTTCACGCCATCGTCCTTGCGTCGCAACGGGGCCTCCAATTCATCCCAGTTGAAGCTGGTAGGCTTAGACTTCCTCTTTTACTGATGTGGTTGCATGGCCTCATATAATGTTAGCATGCGGAACATAAGTGGTGTGCGGCACATGTAGTCACATTTGCGGTATCGTCAGGTGAGCGTTTGTTGGCAGACGTCGACATGGCGATGACTGCGATGGTGACTTGTTGCTTCTGGATAAGGTATTCAAACTGTGTTGTTGAATGTTCTAAGAGGGAAATGAAGAGAAGTTTCAGTATTCCAATGGTTACCGGGGCCGCATTCACGAACACAGAGCCCACGTGACAAGAACTTTCTAGTTACAGATCAATCAATTTCATTTTCACCGCTGAACATATCCCACCAACTCCGCTCACTGTCGGACACTTTGCACTGCATCGCCAATATCGGACATCTTACACTGCATCGCCATGGCTACCATTCCTCCCGGTTCGCTCAAATCTCCACCAAGCATGCCACTAGACGATTGGGCTCCCGTGGGGCCAGAATCAACGCATGAAGAAATCACTAGATTAAGGATCAGGCGACTTAAAGCTCTTACAGACACACTAAACAATATCGACATAGAAGTAGATAGCCTCCTTCGGTGGCTAGACGTCACACTGCAGCGAGGCGCCTCCAAGCTGAGGCGATGCTACCCAGGTGGCCAACTACAAACAGCCTCAAGCCGATGGGAGGGTTGCCTTCCTCCAAGAGACATGTTGGAGATTTCTAAATGTTTAGCCGCTGGAGCATCAGGGAAGGATATTGAAAGGTTCTGGGAGGAGATAGCCTACCTGAACATCTGGTCACTATGTGCACGGCTGCAGCCCGTAAGTTATTGGCGTCTTCCTTTGAATCACGCGCGCCGCCGACTAACAATTAGCAAGGTTTACAACGCTATTGTATCCGTCCGGAATTCAACAGTGCCCACCGTGCTCAGGAACCGCGAACATTGGGATGCGCTAGTAGCGACAGTCACATGGGAGCCGATCGACACCCAAGAGTTCTGCGAACTTGCCAAGCAGATCCACAAGAGTATCACCGACACCCAGTCGCTCGTACGGCAAGCGCTCAACGGACTAAACCGTGTACTCGTTGCTGCTGCGCCACTCGACGCTCCCCACCCTTGGGACGCCGACGCTGCTGATGACATGGATTGGAAGGCGATTAGTCAGGAGCGATGCTTCGAGGTGCTACAGAAGCGTTTGAACGAAGCCATCGTACCAGGCACTGCACGAGCAGTAGAGACAGCACATTTGGCCACCATTACGAAGGAGATTGTGGACTTTACAACACGGCATTGTGCCAGGCATGCCGTCAAACAAGTAGCACGGTCGAGGGCGGTAATCGATGCAGCCAAGGCAGAATTGGTGGGTCTAGAGGGGTCTGCGGATAACTTAGGGACAGAGGAAGACGACGCGAGCGATGGTGACTAGAGATGCGCAGACATACAGGGGTTGCGGATAGAGATGGGTTCGATGTCTTGGGGCAGGTAGCATGCATATCTAGGCTCGGTCCGTTCCGTGACCAACTTTCCCGTCAACTTCCCGGCTGATCTCTGACATCTCGATTCGCGTTCTTCTCTGCGCGTGGGCCTTGGAGCGGGGATAGCATTGTTTCAACGTAGTTTTCAGCACACTGTCCTTCTGCACGACTCTGTGAATCAACTGCGTCCGAATTCCCCCTCGACGTGCACCACATGCATACATTTTCGTGCCATGACACGCTCAAGTCATGCCCCGGGACTTGTCCTGCGTGATGCCTTCCTCCAATCTCCCACCTCTCTTCTTCACTATCCCTTCTACCCGACTTTCTACCGGCATCGACTCTCATATTGATGCTGTCTTATATGCCAAAACTTCACCTCACGCTTGTGACATCTACAACATCATTCTATTTAAATCGACATCATATCTTCCGTATTCGTCGCTATCGCCCATGTAACCCCACGGCCAGACTGCCTCAAGATCACATCGCCTTAAGCCCCATCGGCCTAAGCCGCATCGTTCCAGGCCGACCCAGCAATCGTTGCCCCCGCAATCAGCGTCATCGCCTTGACGAACCAGTCGACACTGCAACCATCGCGTCTATCCGCCGGTCATGGAAGACATCGGACATGTCTTCAGCGGGTTGAAAGGCTTCTTGCAAGTGGTAGATCCCACGCCACGGTTTCCCGATGGGCTACATCGCCTTCACGCATTGCGAGGCAATGGCCCGAAGCCGACATACGTCTCCAAGATAGACGTCAAGGCCAATCGCGATGCAATCGGTAAGTTCAAGGACATCCAAAGGATACACCTCTATACGATGACTTCGCGCTAGCAGACCGAAGGGCCTCCCGAAATGTTCGTTGCCGTGTCTTTGCTCCAGTTCGTTCAATACTAGATTCACGTTTGAACTGGACTTATAATTCTGTCGAGCGTAGAGCAGCTAGACTAACTCCATGCGATAAAGAGTAAAAGATGTCCAGCAGTTTATCACTTTAATGCATCGTTCACGTAAGGTTTTTCTGATTTGTGGACTGTCCCTCTGGTTGTCCACCTCCAGACCTACGAGAAGCTCTCAATGCGGCAACGACCATTTCGAATGGCCCTTGCCCGGGCCACAGGTCCACTTTACGGCCAACTTGGCCGTAAAGTGGACCTGTCGCTGTTCCAGTGCAACCCGGTGGACGGCGTACTTGTTCAGCGGGAAACGCATATGTCACGTATTTCGAACTGGTCATTATAGCCCTAAACTGAGAGTTTCACCAGAACGCTATTGAACACAGTAGACATAATAGAACCTTCGGACTACGTCTTCCTGAAATGCCATATCGAACGCCTGATGCCTCTATCAACCATTGACCAGGTATTTACAATGCACAGACGCCACATTCAACGAAGTGAAATCTTTACCAAGCACCAACGATGCCAGCGATGGGAATATCTATGCCAGTGGTGTACGACGCAGTGTCACTCAACAAGTAAACGTAAGCGCCTCCGAGCTCCTGAGGCATTGCTAGACGAGGCATACCACCGTAATATTGCTAGGAGTTTTGTTAGTAGCTGTACCCATACGACAGAGATTAGTTCACTTACCATCTTCAGATCCCAGTCTGGCGCCCTTTCTACATAGTACGTCATAGCCGTCCTCACGAAGCCAGGCGATATTGAGTTGACACGAATTCCATGTTTCGCCCACTCCATCGCAAGGGTATGCGTCATGTTGCGGACCGCAGCCTTAGTGCCGCCATACGGTGCCGACGGCGCTGCGCGATTAGGCCGGTACGAGGTCATGGACGCGGTAAAGACGATGCTGCCCTTGACGCCGAGCTCGATGAACTTCCGCGCCGCGATCTGGGCGCAGGAGAAGGCGCCGAAGACGTTGAGATTGAAGAGTTTCTCGACCTCTTCGCGAGAGAAGTTCAGCGCGGGCTGGTGCTTCGTCATGCCGGCATTGCAGACCATGCCGTGGATTGCGCCTTCGGCCTCAACGATGCTGTTTATGGCGGACTCGATGCTGGACTCGACCGTCACGTTCGTCTGGATGTACTTGAAGTTGGGGTGCTTCTTTTGTAGCGCGAAGAAGTCTTCGCTAGGATCCATGAGATCCAGAGAGTAGACAATCTTGGCGGAGTTGGCGAGACAGACTTCTGCTATGCCCAGGCCGATGCCTCGGTTTGCGCCTGTAATCGCTATGACCTTGTCTTTGAGTGTTATGGCCCAGTTCTGGTCCGCTGGTGGTTGTGTCGTGAGGAAGGGCATCGCCTCGTCTGCCATCGTTTCGTGGGAAGAGCCGTTTACACCGTTTGTGCCGTTCATGGTCATTGCGTTCTTTCTGTTGATGGTCTCGAGTTTGGATGAAGGAGGATTCTATGAGTAAGTGATGCTGCGGAGGTGACGATGACTGTGATTGAGAGCCAGTGGTGGAGCAGAAGAGTTTATGAGGAACAACGAAGACTGAAGACTAGTGCTGCCCACAGCTGCATATATAACCTCCAAAACATTTACCAGGAGCTTCCTCATGCCGGTTTTTTTCTCCACAAGGACCACTCTACCGGAGCCATTCGTAGACAACATCCCCGCTATCGTGACGCCCAGAATCAATGTCCGCATTTCAGAAGGCCGATCGGGCTGTGTTTAGCAGCATCGAGGAAAGAAGTGCGCTTCTTCTGGCGCTGCGGAGTGAAGATGTGTGCTGGACGCGTGCGTCTGCAAGAGGAGACCTCGAGACGAGGCGCCGGTGCTTCTGGATGTCGCCCCGACACGGCAACAATCTCTGGGGTTTCCCCCGCCGCCTTCGGTCTTTCCGCCGCCAGCCTCGCGCCCCATGCGAAACGGCACGCACTCTGGGGTCGGAGTTGCTTCAGCAAATTGGCTCTGGATTGCCCAGGCCTTGAGCTCTGATGCCGGCGAACCCGGGCACGCGAGTGACAGAAATCGCCGGACTCGTAGACTACCGGACTTACAACTCCCAACTCACCAAAATCTATTAGTTTCACTACGTCTCTAAAGATCTTTACTCTAGCTATCCTACTTCTAGGTATAGCTTGCACATGTTTGTATAGCAGCATACCCTAAAGGATTACGCCTATTTATGACCTCCGTAAGCTGACTGAAGACCTATCTGTTTTTCGGAGTCCGGCAGTTTCTGTCACCTAGGTGCCGGGCAACCGCAGGTGTTTCTCGTTGGCGGACCCAGTCTGCCACTTGCCGGTGACCTCGTCTCCGCATGGAGCAGCAAGCGGGGCTCCATGGGGACATCCATGGGCAGGGCAAGGTAAACGGTTTCCTGAATGGAGCTTGGCTAAGCGGTGGCGCCGCCTCTCGCAGCGCCTCCCGGAATGCGACCAGGGCGACTCATGTTTGGTTCAGAAGCCTGGAATACTGAATAGGCAATGCAGATCTGGGGATTGTCTGGGTAAAGGCGAAGGCGAATGTCTATAAAACCCCCTGCATCCATTTTCTATTTCCTTTTCAAGTTACGAAACAATCCGCTTCCATCTGCTCTCCCCGAGGTCTTACTTATCCTTCCTTGAAGAGGCTTTGATCCTCTCTTGAGTGTCGATCACAAATCATCACAATGAACAACTTCCGAGAGAACAGTATCGGCGGTATCCCAGTCGACGATATGAAGAAGCAAGACATCGAGCAGATTGAACAGGAGATCCCTCAGACCGAAGATGAGAAGGCTGCATTTGCGGCGGAAGAGAAGGCCCTTGTGAGGAAGATCGATCTGTTCCTTCTTCCCACGATATGGCTTATGTACCTGTTGTCCTATATGGATAGGTACCTTCCCCTCCCCTCCATCCTTGCTATAATCTTTCTGACTCTGAGCCACCAGGACCAATATCGGGAATGCACGTATCGCAGGAATGGCGGACGACCTTAGCCTTACTTCGAACCAGTACTCAATTGTCCTCGTGGTCTTCTTCATCACCTACGTGCTTTTCGAGGTCCCCTCCAATATGATCTTGGCCAAGTCGCGACCGTCCATTTTTTTGCCGACTATCATGGTCTTATGGGGTGCAGCAACCTGTGTCATGGCCGCCGCGCAGTCGTATAAGCATCTCATCGCCCTCCGCCTCATTATCGGCATGTTAGAAGCGGGGTTTGCACCCGGCATTCTCTTCATCCTGTCTTCCTGGTATAAGAAGAACGAACAGTCCAAGCGATTCGCTGTCTATATCTCTGCTGCTGTCCTTAGCGGCGCTTTCGGCGGCATACTAGCGGGGGCCATCACAGGGGGACTGGACGGAGCTCATGGGATCCGCGGCTGGAGATGGCTTTTCGTAAGTTATGCTCGAGCCCATTGTTTCGGATTCACGAGCCTGACTGTCATTGTTAGATTGTCGAAGGTGTTGCCACAATTGTATGGGCGATCATCGCCCACTTCATCCTACTCGGTTTCCCAGCCACCACCAAGCGGCTCAGCGATCGTGAGCGTCACGTCGCTCTTGCCCGCCTCGCCGCTGACAACGTGACCGCCCGGGTTGAAGGCGCGCCCAAGCTCACCTCGTTACAAGCCCTGAAGCAGTGCGTCACCAACTGGCGTGTCTGGATGATGGTGGCCGGCTATATGGTCATCGTCGGCTCGTCCACTCTTTCATACTTCTATCCGACTCTAGTCAGAGGCCTCGGATATACCGCTATTATGGCGCAATACATGACAGTTCCTATCTACGCCGTCGCCTTCGTCGCCGTTCTAACAACCGGCTACTTCTGCGACAAGTATCCCAAAGTCCGCGGCCTCGTCATTGCCAGCTGGCTCACCTTGGCCCTCATCTGCGCTATCGTTATCTGTCTCGTCTACAACTTCACGGCGCGGTACGTGCTCCTTGTCTTCATGGCCACGGGGCTCTGGGCGTCCAACGGGCTCGCGCTGTCGTACTGCGCCTCGACCTTCGGTGCCATGCCGCAAGAGACACGCGCCGTCTCTCTTGCGCTGGTCAACGCGCTTGGAAATCTTGCTCAGATCTATGGCGCGTATCTTTTCCCTACCACAGACGCGCCGAAGTATCTCTTGGGCTTTGGTGTTGTCGCTGGGATGTGTGCCTTCGGGGTTGGCGTCTACGTTTTCGCGCATATTATTCTCAGGAGACACCCGACCAAGACGGTGTACTAGTGTTGTGTGTAGAAACAGTACACCTAGAGTCTCTTAGAGAAGCTGCTATTCGTGTTCTTCCCGCAGGCTTCATGGCTATGGACTTGTATATATCCAACAAATTATTTTCGACTTTCGTGCGTGAGCATAACTATCCAAAGCTCATCTAAAACAAGCTTGCCGCATAGAATGCCACTCCTGCACATTCATGTGAACAACGTAAACGGTCAATTCCTAGATCGAAGACGTTTCAGGTGGTCGATGCACTAAAGCACTGCACTGCTGGAAACCCATGGTTTCGACAGACCCCCTACTCCCGTTTTACAGCCCTATCGGGCCGATCTCCCCGAGAAACATCAAGAGCCTCGGTCCAACGTCGACGTTCGACCTCCAAGTTAAACACCACAGCACAGCGCCTTCTCACACCTCCCAACTTCCCAATCCACTCTCCAGCCTCACCAACAACAAGAATGTCCTCACCGCACCTTCCCTCCACCCGTTTCCTCCTCCGTAGAACGGACATCCTCCTCCTCCGCCTCCACGCCCTCCTCTCCACGCCCTCCGGCATCGACCGCACCCTCTGCACCCTCTCCTACACACTGACCTTCCTCCACGCGCGGCTCTCCCCCCTTTTGACCCTACGGCTCTCCCGATTAGCAGCATCCATAGCTTCCAAAGCTTCTGATGCGCTACTGCCAGGCGAGACTCTTATAGCCAGCCTCCCCGCGCCCACCTCCATCGCGCTCCTCAGCCGCACAACCACCTCCTTAAAATCCCTCGCGGCCCTAATCGCCGATTTCCGCATCTTCATCCGCCTGTGGGGCCTCCTAGGCATCTACGCCTGGGCACGCGACACCTGGGCCTCCCCGCCGGCGGATGCGGTACTGCGGCGTATCACGTGGGCGCAGGTGGGCGTGAATGCTGCATATCAGGTCCTGGAAAACGGGGCTTATTTGGCGAGTCACGGTGTCCTGGTCTCAGAGGGCTGGGTCGGGGAGAGAGGCGCAAGGAGACAGGCGCGATGGTGGGTATGGAGTAGTCGGTTTTGGGCCGCGCATGTTGGGCTAGAGTTCTTGAGGCTGGGGTATCTGTGGCGGAAGCAACACAGCAGAAGAAGTACGGACGGGGAGGGGGAGAAGGAGGACAAGATTGAGCGGAAGGCGGAGCAGGAGCTTTGGTGGAGGGATTTGGTCAGCAATGCCGCGTATGGGCCGCTTACTGTTCATTGGAGTTTGGAGGAGGGCTGCCTAAGTGAGAGTTGGGTCGGGTTGCTGGGTATGGTCGCGGGAGGGGTGGGGTTGAGGGAGCGATGGAGGGCTACGGCTGCTGTTGTTCGGTGAGATCGTGGTTGATTTGTCGTAACTCAGCAATGGGCTCTTGCATATCTACGTACGGTACCCAAACGAACGGCTCGTTGGCCGCGGGGCTTCTGCTCGTCATTGCTATCGACCTTCTTGTACATTTTACTACGCGAGCAAGGGAGCCATGTTTGATATTTAGGCGTGCCTAGCGAGGTGTTTTGGAGGACCAAGCCATACTGCCAGGTGCAGAACATGCAGCAAGAACTTGTTGTGTGTTCGTTACGCCCGCTTCCAGTCATCCGAAGATTATCACAGCTCATTATCGTCGTCTCGCAAAGTCCGCCTCCTATCTCTAAGCTTGGGTCATTATGTCCGGCATATTCATCTCCACCGCTTCCTCCGTCAGAGCTACACCGCCCTCAACCTCGACCTCCGATCCCTCAGAAGACTCACTCGCAACACTACCCCGCCGACTGTGCCTCGCGGATGGCGTGACGTCCGGACAGGTGCCGGATAGTCGGCTTGGACCTCTGGAATGGCGGAGTAGAAGCCCCAAGTCAACTTCCTTGGCGTCGTTGTCGCACACGCGGAGGTCTTGACTATCTGATGGGGGCAAGGTGAGGTTGGAGCCTGCGGACGACGACTCCCTCGAGCCTTTGAAAACGTTGAAGGACTGGAAGGCTTGTTTCACAGTGCGCCGAAGGCCTGGTGGAGGTGGCCGTTCGACGTCCGGAGGTTCTGCGGAGTAGCTGGTGCGAAGAGAGTAGAATCGTCTGGCGGACTTTCTCGCGTGTTCTTTGAACTCGACGTCAGACTGGTGGGTCGCCCATGTGGATTGACTAGCCATGGATGCGAGATCGAGAGAGGACTCGACGGGGCGAAGCTCATACGGCGTAGGGATACCGATGCTGCGGAGAACGGTTGCATCAAGCACTCGAAGTTCAGCAGTGTCACTCGGTTGGAGTGGCTCGACCCCTTCCGCAAAGACTGAATTGACCGACGCATAGATGCGGTCCCTATAGTACGGACGACACGAGTGACAGCACATGAACGTGCATGTTTTCGACTCCTGCCGTAACCTGCGCTTGAACTTCCCAAGGATCTTGTGTGCTCCCGGCATGGAGTCCTGTTGTACGCTGTCCTTGCGCTGGTTGACGTCGCTGGATGACGCATCCTGGGGTGAGTGCGTGATACTCGGCGGTGTATTTTCAGGAGACGTTGCTGATGTGGGGCTGTCCGCAGTCTTTCCAAGCTCACTCTCAATCACACTCTTGAGGTGCTGCTTCTGCTTCCCAATCCTAACGAGCTGTTCGACCGTGTAGACGGCATTCTCCACTGCCTTGATCTCGGAATTGCTGAAACCCAGCGATATAAGCTCCGAAGGGCTGGGGCTGGATGGATCTGACGAGGCGTGTGAGGTTGGCGCGACTGCAGACGGCAAGGCGGCTGGAGGGCTTGGGCGAGTGTCTTGCCTGCAGACGTAGACCCAGCCGTGAGAGGGTTTGCGAAGGCACAGTTGGCACTGGTAGGATCCGAAGAGGCGATCCATTTCAACATGAGTACATACTGGCTTCACGGCTGCGCGTCGAGGCGTGGGAAGATGGAACTGTACGGGAGATCAGCAACAGGCTCAATGAAATTCCTTCAAGGGAGCTTCCACGATACTTTTTGCGGCGCCATTGTTCCAGAGCGGACAGGCAGTACGAGCCGAATGAGCTTGATAGTGCGGTTGAAGTCCGAGGTTCAGGTGTCTGAGTGGTACTGTCGTGACTGCAAAGTCAAGATGGGATGGAACAGTCAGACGACGACCAATGCCATTTGGTAGGCTTGAATTTGCTGCAGTGAGGGAATGGTGATTGATAAAGGCCGGTAACAGGCCCGGTTTTGACTTCGAGGCTCCTCAATATCTCAGATTTGGTACCGAGTTTGTGGGCCACGGAAAGAATGTCGTAGAGCGAAAGAAAGCCGGAAGTGTGCCCGGGCAAGTAATTCTTTACACGAAATGAATTTGCTTCACGCGATCAGCACCCCAGAAAGCTAGGCTCTGAATGCATCAAGAGAAAAAGTCGGTGCACGAGTTTAATGCCTCAGATGCCTCAGATGCCTCGTGTGGCAGGCGCACGTGAGGCACCCTTTATGATAGCCTCTGAAGCCACGGTCCTGTCAATGGAACAATTCTCCACTACCTACGCTTCGAGGTATGTAAGCTGTGAAGGCGCGTCGATGTTGAAAGTGGCAGAACAATCCTTATCTACGGCCGCGACACAACTTCCATTCTGTCGCGGACATATCTCCTCCCCCACGTTCACAGCAGTAGCACTAGATAAATTCGGAGCGATCATGTTAACTCTCCTCTCAGGTCATGAGAATTTGCTGTGGAGATCTTGTCAAACTGCGCAGGTCAGGGATCCTGTTCTCTTCCCCTTCGTAGACATAACCATCAGCAATATCAGCTCAAACACTGATCGTTTTGAACACACTGTTAAGACCGTCAGTAAACCCCCAAGTACGACCAGTGAACGCTCAATAAACTCACCCAAACCCGCTCCCCCCCGTCGCCATGACCGTCCCCGGAATCTGCGGATGCCAATGCCCCTCCTTGACCATCTCCATATAATGCACAAAAAGCAGCTGGGGCGGCACATCCTTTACGCCCGCCGTATCCCTACTCTCCTCATCGTCCAGCTCAACCGCCAGATCCCACAACGTCAGAGTATTATCCCCCGCGCCTACCAGCACAATACTATCTTCCGTGGGATGCCACTCCAAGCTCGTAATCTGCTCCTTGTGGAAGGTGAACGAGGCCACAGGCTCCGGCCTGCTGATCGTGTTGGCTCCTTTCTGTGCCTGCGCGGCCGTCCGCCACTGCCGCAGGTCCCAGACCGCCCACTCGCCGTCCTCGTGGCCGGAGGCGAGCAGATGCGACGTCTGTCGCGACCAGGAGAGCACATTGACGTCCGTATTCGTGACCGGAACCGACAACGCCGGCTTATGCGACTTCGACCGCGTGTCCCACACCCTGACGTACCCGTCGTTGCCGCCGGAAGCGAAGGTCGTCTTGTCGCTAGGCGACCACTGGATCTCCTCAACAGTGCCGGTATGCCCCGTAAACGGCACAGAGTCTGTGCTAAACGAGCCATTGGGTGCGCGGGTGGTAATGAAGATGCGGCCGTCGACATCGCCGGTTGCGATGCGGCCTTCGGGAACGTGGGGGGACCAGTCGACTGCGTAGCCTTCTGAGCGCTTGTGTGCGCCGATGGTGTAGAGGGGCTTGTTTTGCTGCGGGGTGATGGTTGTGCCGGGCGTGTCGAAGGAGGTGAGGTGGGGTGTTACGTCGTGGATGAGAACCTGGCCGCTCTCCATCATGGATGCTGTTAGAGTGGTGGGCGGCCTGGCGGAGGTGGCTTGGGGCGATTGGAAGGCGCGTATGCGGTTGGTGGTGGATGTTAGGGGTATGGACTTTGTCTCGAGGATTGGATCTGCGCTTTCGTCGTCGGACTCTTCGTCCGAGTCCTCCTCATGTTCTCTCTCCATGCGTGAGAGGCTTGAGAGCTTCATGACCATAAGCTGGTTCTCCTTCTCGTGCCCTCGCGCCGCTTGCGTGCCGGCTACGGCATAGACCGTTGCTGGGTATGACTTGCGGTTGTCGCCTAAGTTGTCGCGAACGATGTCAAAGGAGAGGCACGGCCATGGCGACTCTAGCGTATGTAGCATTTGGTATGTGGAGAGGTCCGGCGCAAGTGTCTCGCCTGCAGCGAGTCGATTCCGCCCAACTATGAAGGTGTCTTGGTCCACATCCATCGCATCTGTTGCATGTATGAGCAGCCGGCGTACATCTGGCGGGGCGGCTGTTGCTTACAGACCCTCGCGCTCTTCTGCTTCTCTTTCTTCGTCTGGCCGGCCGTCTACACCGGCCTCAAATATCTCGTCCTCGCTCTCATACTCGTCTTCGTATTCGTCCTCGAAGTCGCTCGCGTCGCCGTCATTCTGGAGGTTGCCGGGACGCTCGCCGTTCTTGCGCGGGTCCGTCTCGCTCTCGGGTAGTTCTGCTGGCCTCTTGCTCATGGTATCTGTTTGGAGCGCTGTTCACTGAGCTGCGTATGTTGTTTGGGTAGAGTTGACGTATGATGTGCGATGTTAGAAGTGCCCCAGAACTTTTTTCAAGACGGCTATCGATAAGGCGAGATGAGATGAGATAAGATAACACTAGTGATCTACTTCAACATGGCGTAGAGCGAGAAATCTGATTGACGTATTTGATAGACTGGAATGCACACAATCTCGTCTGGTGACAATTGGAAGAATCTGTCGTGCTGTCGATCAAATCAGATCCATATCCTACACAGGCAATCCGGACAAGAGTATTTGCAGGGGTGGGTATATCGCGGGTAGGCTCTCAGCTGTATACTCCGCTGCGTGTAGAACCTGGAGAGAACAAAATACCTCTACTGGTCGCTGCCTTCTCCTCGTCATTGAGATTGCGCTCCCAGCGTACACACTAC
>Ga0068630_1000279_pt1 | contig 15866 bp, 15 predicted proteins | sample InSIn4gowninarea_FD_77433 | JGI IMG/M metagenome (GOLD analysis project Ga0068630, IMG submission 77433) | Clean room microbial communities from NASA Spacecraft Assembly Facility at Jet Propulsion Laboratory, Pasadena, California, USA -... ... | reverse complement strand
GATCGCTGAGCGCAATGATTCCGAGGTGCATGATGCATTCTTTGAGAAGACCCTCTTTGAGGTGTTCACCTTTCAGTGGCCCTCCGGTGTTCGCGCTCATGCCATCTTGCCTCGATGGACGTCTTAGCGCGGTGGTAGGCCTCTACTTCCGTGCTCCAGAGAAGTTACAGACAGTGAGTCCCACTCATCTCTGTTGGAGAGATCTGGCCCCAAAGGGCACTATAGGTTTACTTAAGTAGTGGTCATACACTTATGAGTATAGAGTCTCAGCACAAAGACAATCGGGATCTATAGAGCTGTCAGTTAGGGTAATTTCCTGAGATTGCCGTGTGAAGAGTGCCCCCGTACTAGAAAGTCTCTGGGCATGAGGGAACCTTAAAACCCTTGATACTCGGCGTCAGGACAGGGTTGTTGTTCTTGAAAGCATCGTCTTTCTTTTCATGACCAAAGCCCGAGGTTCTGATTTTAGAGGGCGATATGAGCTTGATTGATAGTGTGATCTGTTTCGAAGCGTCAATTTCAGTATTGGGGCCGAGTAAGGATAGTGGGTGCAAAAAAGGCTGCCGCAACCAGAGTGGGATCTTTCAAGCCTTGGTAGGTTCTTCTTCTTCAGCGAAGTCTGAGACTGCAGCGTCATTGGATTCGTCATGCTCAGGGATTTACGGGTTCCCCGTGCTTGACAGGATCGAAGCTTAAACAAAGCCCTTCTTCCTCCTTCTGTTTGATGACCGCGTCTGGCGCTTTTGTGTTGACCCCCTCGAGTGCTTGGTTAACCTTACCAGATTGAGCTGTAATCTTTTTGGTATTAGATAAGGCGATTGATTCCCGGAACGTTAAGTCACTCGTCTTGATGTTTTCTGGCTTCAGGCTAAGGGAAATCGAGCTCCGAGTCTGTTCTGCTGTTGAGCTGACAGCAATCAAGCTTCTACCAGCTCGTTCTCCATTATCAGAACTAGCAGCATCTTGTGAAGGACGTTTTCGATTGATCTCCATTTTGATAAGTCCTTATTTGAGCTGATAACCCGAGCCACAAATTTGAGCTGAAGAGGATTGGGCTCAAGACTCTTCTGAAGATGAGAGGTAGAACAGCGGGAAGGAGTGAGAGTGGACCAGAACTGACAAGAAGGAAAAAGAGAAATGTTCGGAACCAGAATCGAAGAATGGAAGGCTACCTTATTGGGGTGGAAGGCATGATGTGTTGGATGCTGTTGGAGTTTGTTGTGATATTTGGACGCATCGAGTTCTTGAACCCACGCGAAAGATCCTGTGTGGCCAGAATAGGCAAGTGTGAGCGAGAGTCAGGTTGCAATTTTGGATCTTGGGCAGACAGAGGAGAACGGGGAACCATGTAAATAACTCGTGTGCATAGGCTGAAGCAGCACCTTGACGTCGTAGCTCATTGTATCCTTCTAGGATCACCTACAACGACGAGACGCTAACTTTACAGGTGAGGTACGAAGACGAGATCAACAATGTCGTGGACTTGTCAGTCTGAGTCAATGCTGTCAACAGACCGGCTGTTATCTTTCAAATCTATCAGTGGAGACTTTGCCTCCAACGAGGAAGCTCTTTGGGTGCTAGATACCAGATACAGCAAGTAGAGGATAGCGCAGCTGACAAATGAAAACCTGCATGCTGTGGAGGAGGTGCTGGACTTCGGACGCGGCGTCAGTCACTCCAGCACTTATCCATGCAGAGATCCCTTAAGCCTCTTAACGATTACTGGATACCAACTTCCATGCAAATCTTAAGGCTGTTGATCATGAGGGGTTAAGATTACCGATCTCCATGCAAAAGCTCAAGCTTTTGGTCATGAGGGGTTTGCCAGAGAAGCTGGATAGTGATCCCGAATTTGCAATGATCAGGGCTGCTCAGCTTGGAGACGTCTGAGGTGGTACTTTTCAGGCACGGCTTTCAATTTCGGATTCCGTCACTGGCAAGTCATCTTCTCCTGGCATAGGTGAGGGGCACGCGTCATGAATAGACATGGGGGGATTTTAATCACAGCAAGTGTTTTGAAATGTTGACATGTAGGACAGCAAGATGCTGCACGTCCAAAGGACGGACGGACGGGCGTGATAAAGAAAAAAGAGGTATCTTCGCCGAGCGCCGAGCATCTATGAAAAGGGGTCTCAGCAAAGCCGATCTTGATCTCTAAGCAACGGCTCGTTGCAAAGTTCTAAATTCCGCTCCGAGGTGGGTCCCATATGCGCTAAGCTTTTCGTATATTTAGTCAAGCTTCCTCCCCCTCAACTTATGTCTTATAATTTCAGCCTTCTCGTGTTTCATATCAGTATCGCCATCATATACCTCTCTTGCGTGCTTCGAAATTTATAGCGCAATGTCGCACTCCCAGCTGTCACTTGACAAGGAGAAAGAAGATGACGTCACTTTGCCACATACGAATGCAGCAAGTCAATCATCACAGCATGATATTGAGAAAGAAGCAGAATTAGAAGCACCACCAAATGCTCAAGCACCGGCTGTACCTAAGCCTGGACCTCCCGGACCACCAGGTCCGCCATTCGAAGTGCCTGATGGAGGATTGACAGCATGGTTACAAGTTCTGGGTGGTTTCATGGTGAGTACATATTCTTGGTGTCTCAATGTCCACAAGCTTATGCTCTGCCCTAAAGCTCTTCTTCAATACCTGGGGTAACCTCAACACCTTCGGTATCTTCCAAACATATTATGAATCAGGAGCGCTCTTTGAAGCCACATCGTCAGATATCGCCTGGATAGGCAGTATAGCATCTTTCTGTCTATTAGCTGTCGGCTGCTTGTCCGGTCCTCTGTATGATCGCGGCTATCTACGTGCTCTATTGATCACTGGCAGTTTCTTCACGGTATTCGGTTACATGATGACATCGCTCTGCACGACGCTTTGGCAAGCAATATTGGCTCAAGGATTCTGCATTGGCATTGGTGGCGGTCTGCTTTTCGTGCCTTCAGTGGCTATTCTGCCAACGTATTTCAGAAAGAAGATTGGTCTAGCTGTCGGACTTGCAGCTGCTGGATCTTCGATGGGTGGTGTCATTTTTCCAATCGTCTTCTTCCGTCTAATCAACCAGATTGGTAAGTGTGGATATATATATCCGGTCTGCTCGAATTCAGGCTGACCTGCGGGCTCAAGGATTCGGTTGGACTGTCCGTGTCATTGGCTTCATTGCTCTTGCTACATTGCTCATCCCAATTCTCGTCATGAAACAAAGGTATTCAACAGTCCCGTGAGTCTGCGAAAGGGAAATGTCTAACACTCATGCAGAATCAAGCCAGCAGCTGCCAGGTCGTTGATCGACAAAACAGCCTTCACTGACGCCCCATATATGATCTTCGTTATCGGTATGTCTCGCTACGATGCTTTACATGCCAAGGACCATTACTGACGCCCGATCTCTTCTTTATAGGCACAACTATTGGTTTTATAGGGCTTTACGTTGTACTTGTACGTACAACCCCTCAAAATTCACTCCCACATTGTCTAGTCTTTATCGCTAATCCCGGCATAATCAGTTTTACCTATCTTACTTCAGTGCCGCCCGAAACATAACAGACTACTCCCTCTCCTTCTACCTGGTCCCCATCCTCAACGCAGCTTCAGTCTTCGGCAGAACAGTACCAAACGCCATCTCAGACAAGACTGGTTCCCTCAACCTAATTGGTCCTGGTGCTCTTGCGTGCAGTATCCTCTGCTTCTGCTTGATTGCTGTGGACAGCGTGGCTGGCATTGTCATCATCGCTGTATTATTCGGTTTCTTCTCCGGAGTGTTCATCGCGTTACCACCTGTCATATTTGCGGTAAGTCTTTGCTGATCTTCGTGATGTCAGCACCGACTGACAAGTATATAATTCAAGGTGCTCACTCAGGACAAATCCAAAATTGGTACACGGATAGGGATGGGGTTTGCAGTTATTAGTGTTGCCGTGTTACTCGGCGGTCCGGGAACAGGTGGAATCATCGGCGACGACCCCAACAACCTCGACTTCAACGGAGCTTTCATCTATGGCGGTGTCACCCTGGCAGCCGCTGGATTGATTTTCGTGGCACTCAGATTCTGGAAGGCTGGATGGAAGGTGATTGCTAGGATATAGGTATAGTAATACTGCTGAAGCGGTTGGATAGGTGGTTGTGGTTAAGGTGGTCTCTTTGTGCTGATATGCATTCGAAGGGCGCTAAATCTGTACCACGGACAGTTGGGGTGAATAGCACAAGGGAGAATAACGACGACAACGACATTGGATTCGATAATAGATTATTTCACTCATGGACACCGCCTCGATTGTGGCATCACCGTTCAATATAAATATCATTTCCAAAATTGGTAAATCAGACTATCATTACTCCAACCAATATCGAGTGCAAGCCCTTGTCAAAACAGCACAAGCAAACCCTACCGTCTGTCAAAGGCATGAACATCCCTCATATATCTCTTTCAACCCGCCCTGAATCTCCCTCTTCTCTAATCCTTGCTCTCCTCCACAACTTCCTCTCCTCTAATGCTTATCCTTCTTCTCCTCCTCCAAACCTCCAGCCCCCTCAATCCTTCCTCTTTCCAATCGTTCACTCCCAAAGAATCACTCGCCGGCAATCACATCCATCCAAATTCCTGCCACCACGACCTCCTACTTGGCAACAAAGCTCCATTGTCAATTCATACTTATCCCACCTCCATACCTCGTGATCATAACCTCTTCCTTGTTCCTCCCCTCTTGAACCATACCAGATTTTTCGGAAGAAGCGTAAGTAGTGCTCCTTTTTCGCGCTGGGTTGCCATCGGTGTCCCATCTCAAACCTGACGGATGGAAGTCTGTTTGTCTCATTCTCATCACCGCCGAGACTCAGATGGTCTCCGTAGCTCGGTTCTTGGCTGGGTGATTGGATTTAGACTTTCATCTTGTCGATGAAGAATGACCGATCACAGTCGACGAGGAAACGGACGACCATCTAATCCAGAAGATAGGGAAGGAATTCGAGGACATTGCGGCTAGCCCAAATGCCAATGCCGGCAAGGGAGCATGTGGAAGGCGGAAAGAAGAAAGATATCGACATCAAGCGGCGCTGTGAGTAATATGTTATATCTCTTTTTTCAGATTGCTTACACCAATTCCAAAATTTCCTCCATCTGCCCGATTGCATCTTCTATTGTCATGTTACGGCCACCATTTGCTGATATCATACCAACCGCCTTTACCCAAATGAGCCATTGATAGCCATGCTCATACTTACTCATAATCCGCTTAGAAAACAATCGGTCTCGTCGACCTCATCTTGCGTGCGAACTTGTCATAGTGCCTCAATATTGCCACTGATACCACCACATATCGCACACCTCTTACTCCAGCAATCACTCCACGTCTATGCTATCGAATACCCCCGCACCCAATGGGCATGGACATAGACATGCTATCGAATCTCCCCACGACCCACCGACATGCTAACAATATCAAACATAGCACTCCTGCCAGTGTTCACACGAGCAGGCGCTGCTCTGAATTGAATCGGCGATCTCGTACTCTCGCCTTGTTGCGTTCGCGGTGACTGTGGTGACTGCGGCGTCATCTGTCTTCTCAGTCCCGGTTGTACGTCCTCGTATGGTGGTGAAGCCTGTCTCACCATGCTTGTAGGTTGTCGCGAGGCACTTTCGTATGGTGGAGACGCGTGCCTCATCATCCTCGTACTTACGTCTTCGTACGGTGGGGAAGCATGTCTCCTTGTACTGGGTGATAGCTGTGACAAATCCTCATATGCAGACGAAGCATGTCTTCTCGTCCGTGCAGGTGGCTGTGGCACATCTTCGTATTGCGGCGGTAGTTGGTCCTCACCAAGAGCGTTTTGTCCAGCATTGCTCGCCGCTGTGAATGAAGGTGGCGGTGGTCCAATCGTCCTCGGCGTGAAGTAATCTCCCACTTCCTCTTCGTCCTCCTCATCCGGCTCGGCATAAGCTGGTGTTGGCACAGTCCCAGCGCCCTCCCGCGGCTCACTGAGAATTTGAACGGGGATGCGTAATGTGCAGGATTGATTGAGATTATTCCCTGTTGCCTTGAACTCCTGGCTTAATTCGAGGCTATAAATCCGGCTGACGAGACAGGAGTGGAAGGTCGGCACAAAGTGTTTATTTGGTGGGAGGGTGAGTGGGACTAGAAGTTGAGCAAAATAATATGGTTTATTAGGGTTGGCGTTGTGAGTTGGTGGTGCGGGTATAGGCTGGATGGCTGGACCGGTGGTAGAATCATGACGACGCCATTGCACCGAGCCCATGTTGCGGCTGGAGAGGCTGACTGTGTCGATGTTTACTTGTCGTCTTGAATCGTGCATCAATGTGGTGCGTTTTGGCCAGTCCTCGAGAGGAGTGGATTGATAAAAAGTCAGGATTTTGAGCTTACTGTTCAACATTGCAAGTTTTGGCGGGGCATCGTTGGCGTTATCTGGGTCAAAGCGAAGTGTGACCGTGCCGACAGTATGCACGAGTGACTCCATGTTCAGATTGGCACATGATAGTGTTGGTGCAGGTAGTCGCAGTGGACTTGGCTGTGTGGACTCCATGATGAAGTGACCCGATGATGGTTTAAACATGCCTCTTTTGATTGCTTTCACCCTGCGAAGACAGTATTCTTCTTCTTGGCCTTCAATATTGATTGGTGGATGTTCGGCTGTCGCTGGAATGACGCGAAGCTTTCTAGTCTCTTCCGCGACGAGTCTAGTACGTGCTCGACCTTCGTCGTCAACGCCATTCGCTTTGTGTAGCTTTACACGGATGAAGTATGAAATAGTAACCATATTAGGACAGTAGTCTTCAAGTTTGGTGATGCCTGTGCCATCTTCCTCTGACGGTACCTCGGAACCGGCTCCAAGACTTGGTGGAAGCTGCAGGTGAGCATCTCTCACGGCAGGTGACTCTGTATGGTGTCGACAAATAGTGGGAAGTGCATGACCAGGCACTACAAATGTGAATGGTACCAGTCTGGTTTCGTTGGCTTGGATATCGTTGATTTGCATCAGCGTTGCTGTGGGTATAGGTTGCACAAGCTTCAGAAAAGTGTGTGTTGCTTTGATCGCTTGTGTATATGGGGTAGCTCCCATCCTGTCAGTGAAGCCTTGGCTTCTATTTAGTATTTACTGGCTTGGTTTGGATGTTCCTAGCTTACATTCAGTCTGTCCAAGTAAGGCCACTTCGATAGAGTCAAATGATATTGGCGCAGACGGGATAATGCATACTTGACCACCGATCTCGTCGCCAGTCTTCCATGTGTGGTCTGAGTTGTGGGCAGCTGTAAATTCGATTTGAATATCCGGCTTGCCTGGTTGGCTGACCATGCTCAAGAGCTTGCCCAAAGAGCTTCTACGGCGCGTAGCTGAGAAAGACATTGTGATTGTTGGTGGATTGATTTTTTCTGCTAATATCGTTGATACTGCTGAAGCCGGCAGTGCCGTGTCGATGCGTCAAGCTGTTACACAGAAAGACGAAGTCACAGAACGAGGACGAGATGTCCTTCAAGATGTTTGTAAGTTGCCACTCTGCTTATCTTGTTCTGAGCGTAACGATATGATTTTGAAGGATGAGATAAGCACGGCGTCTTATATGATTAGCCTTGGACTTCCCGAGACGCTATACTAGCTCATTGACGGACAGCACAACAGTATGAATGAGTCAATAACGGGCGGTGGTGGTGGTGGTGAGTATGCAGCTTCTTCTTTGAACTGGCCTGTTCTTCCCTTGCATCACCTTCGTTCCGGCGAGCGTTCACGTTGCCCGCAACCGTTGTATGTGCCAAGGTGACAGTGTTGATCCAAGGAGATCTAGGCTGGAACTGGCGAGCAAATAGGCAAAGCTCTGCGCGCCATGTGTGAGTTTCGGAATAAAAAAGTCACAACGTCTCGCTCTTGATGAGGAATGTGTTTGCGAGGTATTACAGATGCAATGTTGACGAGCTCTTAATCAAGTCTGTTTCATCTATGCTTTATCGAGGTGAATAGAATTGCGGAGCGAGAGAGGAAAGAGAACGAATCCCCACTGATCTTCACTGTATCGGCGTTGACTACTCCATACATACTGTACTAGAGTGGGGCAAAAGTCGATCTGGCAGCTCACTTTGACTCACAATAGCTACACAGCAGCATGCTTTGTAAGCCGCAGTATCGACTTCAGCAGAGAAGTGGCTAAGATACTCAGCTACGTCGTCACCGTGACAAGATACTTTAACTTGCTCAAGCAATTCAACTAGGATCACCACTACTGCTTATCTTCATCATGCATGATTTCAACGTCGTCTGTGTGCCGCTTACGTGTCCTTTGTCATGAAAAAATGATAGCTGATACTTGCCGTGCGCTGTTCTCTACAACATCACTTACATCAGTGTATGTAATTCTGCGGAGTACCCCAAATGTCCTGTACTCACAAGCACAATGTGCTCATCATCAATCCCAACTCGACGAAGTCCATGACAGATTCTCTAGTCGATCTCATTGGGTCTAGTTCTAACAAGGTATTCTGACATTATCTCGACCACCCCACCAACCGCTAAGTATGCTTCTGCCGCCTCAATCAGTCAAACTTCCACTACTTCACCAACCCAATATCACCTCCAAGCATCAACAACGCCACCGATGGCGAGTTGAGCACACAAAACTGCATACGGCCACTTTCCACCTCAGACTATGTACAGAAATACGATGGCTTCCTCGTTGCATGTTACTCAGACCATCCTCTCGTAGCATGGCTGAAATCTCAACCAGCTATACAGACAACAAAAAAGCCGGTCACTGGCATTTTCGAAGCAAGCATATGGAAAAGCCTGGACGTGATACCTGATCAAGCAAAATTCGGCATAGTCAGCACTGGCAAAGTATGGGAAGACCTCCTGTCTAAGGCTGTGGCAAAGTACTCCAGGGAGGAGATTGGAGCAGAGTCAGCTTTGAATTATGTATTTGCTGGTGTGGAGACGACAGGGTTGAATGCTACGGATTTGCATGATGCGCCAGCTGAGGAGGTTAGGGATAGGATGAAGGAGGCTACGAAAAAATTGGTCAGGAAGGGCGGCTTGAGGGCTGTGTGTCTTGGTTGTGCGGGAATGGCGGGTATGGATGTCATGGTGCGAGAAGCATTGATAGAGGAGCTTGGTCAGGACAGAGGCAACGCTGTGCATATCGTGGATGGAGTAAAGGCTGGAGTGGAGTGGTTGGAGCAAGAGCTGAGTATGTGAGTGTAGAAACTTGGAGTTCTAGTAGTACAGAATATGACATTGTTGGTCGTGATTTCTATTAGCACCATAGCATGGTTCATACATGTCCATTTCTTTCCTCCTCACTACGCTTCATCGACATCGATCAGATGTGTACGCTCATCGATTAGCGAGACCGCCAGACGCCATCATAGCCTCATTGTGCTCTTGGAATCTAATTAAAGCAAAATAATGTCAGCCCTTCTAAGCTCGTTTGAAAAAGATGAATACATCGTCACGTGATCAAGAACTTACCTCTGCTGAATGCGCTCCTGTCCCTTCATGTTCTTGTCCCAACACCTCATGATGCAGCCTTCCTCCCGCGATGAGATGGACTTGCTTGTGAAGTCATCGACGCAGTCGTTGAAACACTTGTCAACCAATTTGCTGTACATCTGCGGGTAATATTAGCCACAAACAGTGCATAATCGCAGCAATTACGCGAGAACGGCTCTTCTTCCTGCCAATTACATACCGACATGAAGTCCTTCATTTGTCTCTTCTCCATCCTGGCTTGTAGCTCAGCCTGCTCGGCCTGGTTTAGTCTGAAGAGTGGCAATTTAGCTTGGTGAGAAGATATCAGCTTGCATATTAGGTCACATACGATTCCATTCTTGTTGCTGTGCTTGAAGTTCGGGCGAAGATGAGATGTATGCCTCCTTCTGATCAATCAAAGCTGAACTGTTTCTCTTTCAACTTCTGCAAGCTACAAAGGGTCAAGGCTTCCTGGTCATTTTCCATGCCAAGACATGTGCACATACAGCCACCCTGCTCGGTTCAGCCCTACGAGTCAAGGGGAGCTAAGCTCACACACGCTCTCCAAAGTGTCGACGCATCTTTGCTGCTAGCTACTAATTGCATCCAATACGTCAGGCGGCTTCAGCAACATACTTCACGATCGAGTATTCAAGAATAGCACGATTTACTGCTTCCGCGCACCACATTTTCGTCACGAAAGTCGACGCGCGTGAGTGACACCTCGCGAAACTGTAAATCACTGCCGATCCGTCCCTCAGCCTCAACACCACAGCTATTGTTTCGCTCGCTCTGGTTATACAATATACTCCCATCTAGCGCACTCGACTTGCCATAACACATCGACAACTCAGGCGCTAATTTACACACCTATTTCGCACACTCGGACAAGCTCTGGAGTTCCGCTCGAGTCCTGATTAGAGGCGCTTATGCCGGCCGATTAGGGGTACAGAAACAATCGAGGGACAAGCACAAAGTGTGCATTTCGCAAGATGCCGTCGGCGCTAGGGCCTGGCGATCCATCAGGAGGAGCAGATTCTGGTGCTTCAAAGAAAGGTGATCTAGCATCATGGTGGAGAACATTCAAGAAAACCTCAAAGCGAGAGGAAGAGAAAGGTCAGTGAAGAGATCAAGAAGTACTGTGTCCTATAAAGAGCCGTAGCTAAACAACAAGAACAGAACCATCGCCACATCCTGGCATTTTTGGTGTAGCTCTACAGGTCAGCGTCAGATATGCCAATGTCGCAATATCCTTATTCGATGAGGATGGTAACAGCTTCATCTATGGCTACGTTCCGATAGTAGTCGCCAAGTGTGGAGTGTTTCTGAAGGAGAGAGGTCAGTACAGCTAGATGTAGATCTGTTTCACAACGCTAATACTCTTCGTGCAGCAATCGATGTAGAGGGTATTTTCCGCCTAGCTGGAGCCGAGCGCAGAATAAAAGAGCTAGTCACAATCTTCAACTCACCAGACAAGTACGGCAAAGGCTTGGATTGGACTGGTTACAGTGTACATGATGCCGCCAATGTTCTCCGACGATACCTCAACCAATTACCAGAACCCATCATCCCTCTCAACTTCTACGAACGATTCCGCAAACCTCTACAAGCCTACAATGCTCAAGTCACTGCGGCAAACAATGGACAAGTGCCAGGAATCAGCAATTTCGACTTTGATTCAGCTATTCGTACATATCAACAACTCATCACAGAGCTACCACCTCTCAACAGACAGCTACTTCTATATCTACTTGATCTCCTCGCAGTATTTGCATCAAAATCAGAAATCAATCGAATGAACTCTTCGAATTTGTCGTCCATTTTCCAACCAGGTATTCTATCACATCCTACCCACGACATGGTTCCCGAAGCGTATCGTCTTAGTCAAGACGTACTTATCTTCCTCATCGAACACCAAGATCATTTCCTAGTGGGTATGCAAGGTACAGCTGCAGATGAAAAGACAATCCAGGATGTACAAAGTGGCAGTCCTTCTCCGGCAAAACCCAAAAGTGGCACTATAACACCCAAGAATCGAACGCAACAGCTCATTGGCAGATCAGCGTCGGTAGCTAGCAGTCATCATAGTGCGGCACGACTCGATTCCATACGCAGAAACGCATCTGTCAGCTCGAGAGGGTCTAAACATTCTGGTGTGGCTTCTCCTAGCCCCGGCCCAGGCACTCCACCTTCTGGTATAATTCCAACAAAGAGCAGCGGTCTGCAGCGCAGCAACACTGTGCCTTCACAGCACTCCCTGTCTCCTGCTCTACCGAATGCACAATTCTCTCGTGAGAACAGTGGAGAGACTGCAACTATCAAGCGGATTGGCACACCCGTGGTAATCTCCCCGGAGCAAAGTGGCACTAGTACGCCTGCGGCAACCGAAGAGACAAGGCCATCCATCGCATTCGCAGCGAACACTGCATCGCCAAAGAAGAGTCCTCTTCTAGCACCTCTTCCAGCCTCTAGTGAAAGGTCCCCAAGTCGAAGCAGACAAACTTCCCAAATTGAGTCACTACACATCGACAACATGCCGCCATCATTAGGATACAGTGGCAGAAACTCGCCTGCGACCACGCCTAACAAAGAGCGAACACTGTCAAGCTTGGTCAAAGGGACATCTTTCATCGGAACAGAAAAAGAAGACAAGACTGACGCACGAAAACCGAACAAGCTCCAGAAGAAACGACGTCCGGAGAACATTGTCAGTCCTCAAAGCTCGACACATTCGCTTGGAGATGGTGGCAGCTTGCCTACGTCTCCAGCATTTCAGCAGTTTTCGCCTTCCCGCAAGAGCTCACAGATACCAGTAGACGGACAGAATGACTATCGTGCCGCGAATATCTTTGCAACAAGTCAGGATAATCTGGCTATTCGACCTCGTCTGCCTGAGAACTATCCTTCGACAGATCAAACAATCACACCTACAAAGGCAAGCCTTCAGGGCGAATCCCCATACCTCAACTACGGTCATTCACCGAGCAGTTCCGCGGACATCAACAATGGGTACTCGTCCTTTGAAACAGCAGACGAGCAAGAGGCATCATCTGAGCGAGCGGAGAAGCAAAAGTCGAAGCGCCGTTGGAGATTGTCAAGTCCGAAAAAGGATCAAAAGACTGGGTTTTTGGCGAATGAAGCTACAGCTGCTAAAACGAATGCCACACCCACATCCACACCATTCAGTCAAGCATATCAGAAAGAACGCAGCACAAGCACAGTAGGCAGTGCTGGTCGTTCGGCAATCAGCAATACAACAGATGAATCTTATCGTTCTACATCGTCTGTTCGAGCACCAGCACGCGAAGATGAGGAACGAGCTGGTCGTACGAATCCAGCCGCTGCTTTCGCGACTTCTCCATCCACAGGAAAAGGATTGAGTGGCTGGTTCAAGAAATTACAGGGTGGGAGAGATAGGTCGGCGTCGAAGGATCGAGCGAGGAGTCCTAGAGGCAGAAGTCCAATGCCGCCACCACCCGCAACTGGTGGTTTGTATCAAAGGGCTGATGTCGCAGCGTCGAGGCAGAGTGTCAATAACGTCTTGAACACCACTGAGACGCAGGGAAGGAACGAAAACAAGAGCGTGGAGGCGTTGTCTAGTGGTGGTGGTGGAGGAGGAGAGGCAATGGGACAGCACACACCACAACATCAGCAGCAGCAGCAACAACAACAGTAGTAGTAGTGTAGACATAGGTCGACTTCTTGCATACATGATTCCTTTCCATTAAATGACATCTACCAGCTCATGATTATTGCGCTTAGTATACAGTAGTACTGTACTTGTTAGTAGTAGCTTCAATACCAAGACCTGAGCGTCGTCAAAAGTCCGCCAATCATGAAAAAGGCCGTGATGTGATAGGTCTTGGGTCTGGTAATCTTTGGTGTTTCAGCTACCAAGCTACCTTATTCTACCGAGCGAGCGAGCGAGCGAGCCCAGATGCTGACGATCTTGTTGGGTGAATCAAGAAGTAGACTTTTTGACAGGAGTAACAAGTAATAATGGAGAGCCTAAAGATGGAAAGTGACAAAACTTGTGCTAGAAAGAGCCAAGAATACACCTAAGAACCTAAGAACCTAAGAAGAAGAATAAGAATAAGAATAAATAGAAAAGAGAAAAGAGTGTGTTTCAGGTGGAGAATGAGTGAAGTCATTGAAGCGACGCCACGATGGAGCGAGCTAGTTGGTGGGCTTACCCACGACGTGGTGGCTGGCCCGATGCGAGATATGGCGGATGCTCTTCCATGAAACCAAAAACTGCTAGAGAAAGAGAATTGACAAGCGAGTAGTAGTGTAGCAATAACAATGGACAGCTGTAGCTTGCAGACTGTCCAAGCGCAAAGACAAAGAAGAGAAGAACAAGAGTGACAGGCAAGGTACGCATGGTCGGCGTCTCTTTAGCGGGTATGAAAATAGAGTGGCCTTTTGTCTTGGTCTAGTAGACTTTGTTAAAAGGCTGTGGCCAATGACCGTTCGAAGCACGATGCACAAGGTATTTTCTTGGCAACAAAGGACCCCACTGCGGACTCCCATTTTCAGGTGAGCTGACGAAGACTCGAAGGCTCTGATGGTGAGGCCATGTCTTGATGCAAAGGCTCTATTGGGATAGCAGTGAGGATGCCACTATTGGCTGTAGATGAGTACAGTTGATGAAGAGTAATGAATATAGTTGGTTGGCGTATTATTCTAGAAGAACAACAAGCCCATCATCGGGTAAAACGGGATTATTGTCATTCTTGCCTATCTGAAACAAGCGGGCAGCAGCTCTAGCTTTAAAAAGAGATCGCCCTCTGCCAGTTTTTGCGTCGAATAGATAGTCAGCCAGTCAATCAGCTTTGCTTGTCTTTTCTCACCTCATCCCAACTCAACCTTAATAATTCCTCGTCTTGTCTCTCTCTGCACGCACCCTCTGTTCCGCTTCTGCCAGCCTTGGCGTCTTGCTTTCCGTCTCTCGTCTTTCTCTTCCCGTCTTGTCCTTCTTCATCTTCCTCCTCTCCTCCCATCTCATCTCTCTTGCCGACAAACCTCTCCGACCCCCGTTCCCCGCGTACCAATATCTGCTGGCAGTAAACCTTGCTCAACGACGATTAAAATCGCTCTCTTCGGATCACACCAACCACTTCTCTGCATTCGAAGCCATCATTCGCTTGACAGGCTTCGATTTTACTTGAAAGAGACAGCACCTTTGTTGAGGAGCAGGATCCATCATAACCACGACTTGTACGTCAATCTCTGCATATCTCTGCCTTCGGCTACACCAGCAAGCTGACACCTCTTCGTCGCCTCCTTAGCAACTACTCAATATACGCACACAATCAAAATGCCTTCCCTACGCAGCCTGTCTCTCTTTCTCCTCGCCGCCTCTTCCTTTACCAGCGCCAGCATCATCCCAGACCTACGACCTTCACCACCTGATACTCCCGTGGGCACCTTCCAAAGCCTCCTCGAAAGTGTCCAGCAAGATGGCCACGCCCTTCGTGAGCTGCTCTCTGAGCTACATCCCGCTTTTGGTCGTGGAGTATATGAGAATGCAAGAATAGCCATGGAGGCTGTACACAGAGATAGTCCGGCATTGGCGAGCAAGGTCGTCGAGATGGCCCATAATGAGTTGTTGAAGAGGCAGACTGGTGGCAATGGTACGGCAACTACCACGACGCTGGGTGAAGGTATCGGTGTTATTGGGAACAATGGTGCTGCTACAGGTAAGACAAGGCCTCTATTCATGGCACCACACAAAAACTAACCAGGCTCTTTTCAGGTACGACCGTCACCACTGAAGTGGAAGTGACAGTGACTGCCCCAACCACAACTGCCCTTCCACCTTCCACCGCCATTACCACAAGCGAAAGCGTTATCACTCCTGCTCCTTCCCAAGCACCTCCTACCACAACGTCTGCTCCTGCTCCTATCTCGACACCTTCTAATGTCAACAACGCAGGCTCTTCAACTACTACGCAAGCTCCTGCTCCTGCCCCAGTAACCACAACCGCGGCTCCTGCTCCAGTCTCTTCAGTTCAGAGCAGTATCTCTTCCGTGGAGGCTTCCATCTCGTCTGTTGTGTCTTCAGTCCAGTCGCAGATCAGTTCCGTCACATCTCAGCAGAGCAGCATTGTTGTTGCACCCCCAGCTACCACGTCAGCTCCGGCTCCTGCCTCTTCCTCCACGGCTGCTGCACCTCCTCCAGCCACTTCGACATCCGAGGCTGCTGCTCCTGCTCCTGCTACTACTTCGAGTTCTCCTGCTACTGCTGCCACTCAACCAACATCTGCTAGTGCCCAGGCTTCAGTATCATCCCTGGCTAGCAGTCTTTCTTCGGAGAGGTCTTCTGCCGCGTCTGTTTTGAGCTCTGCAGCATCTCAGGCTTCCTCTATTGCCGTCATTCAAAGCAGCATCG
>Ga0068630_1000278_pt1 | contig 15894 bp, 13 predicted proteins | sample InSIn4gowninarea_FD_77433 | JGI IMG/M metagenome (GOLD analysis project Ga0068630, IMG submission 77433) | Clean room microbial communities from NASA Spacecraft Assembly Facility at Jet Propulsion Laboratory, Pasadena, California, USA -... ... | reverse complement strand
GATTTAATAAAAAGAGAAACCTCATAAGTGCCGGGAGTTGCAAACTTTTTTTGGGGATTTTTTACGTTACTAGTTGTACCATCACCAAAATTCCACGACCAGGTATCTACCGTGCTATTGCTCGCAGTGCTGTTATCAGTAAATGAAAGCTCGTCAGTAACACATAATTTATTGGGAACAGTAAAGCTTGCTTTAGGCTCGTCATAAATATTAGAAACGATTTTAGTAATGTCGTTACTGCAACCCATAGCAGAGATCGCTGTAAGGTGCACATTAAAAGGTCCTGTGGATTTATAAGGGTAAGAAGGATTTTTTTCACTGGAGGCTCCTCCATCGCCGAAAGTCCAGGAGTAAGTGAGGGTTCCAGCGGTACCGTCACTAATTTGGGAAAGATTGGTGAAACTTGCCACTCCGGCAGGCAAACAAACAGCAGGAACGTTAAAATCAACTGTTGGAATTACATGTACAGTAATATTTTTTGAAAGAGGAGAACTCTTACAACCGGAAGAATTTTCTACCTGTAACGATACGGGGTAATCTCCTTCCGCAGTATAAGTAGCAGTTACCGGAGTGTTAGTCGTTTCTGTTCTGGTTGTGCCGTTACCAAAATTCCAGTACCATTTTGCTATTTTGCCTGATGATATTGTTGATGCATCGGTAAAAGTAATGGCGCCGTTTACACATGCAGGTGTTGAAGAACTGAAATTAGGAACAGGTACCGGAGCAATCGTAAATAATCTCTCAGTTTGAGCAAAACATCCTATTTCATCCACTGCTATTAATTTCACGTTGTAGCCGCCCGCAGATTGAAAAGTTTTTCGCGGATTTTGTTTAACATCGGTTGTACCATCTCCAAATTCCCATTTCCACGCAGATATAACTTTACCATTACCGTTGGAGGCATCGGTAAAATTAACAATATCAGAAACGCACCCTGTATGATTGTAGGTAAAATCGGCAACCGGGGGAGCAGTAACAGTTATATCAAAAGTATTTTCTTGTTGCCCGCTGCACCCGTCAGCCGACGTATTATTAGTAATAATCTTTACAGGGAAAGTACCGGTTGAGCTGAAAGTATAAGTGGTTTTAAGTTTGAAAACGTATAAAGTACGTCCATCCTTTATATAACTACTATCATACTGTGGACCATTCACTACTACGGTTTGGTATGGTGAAAGATTTACATTATTATTAAAATCCCACGTAATAGATGAAGGCTGGTAAGGTAAAGTCAGAGCAAATGCAAATGGCGTGTTCTTACAGGTTACAGGAACACCCACTGTATTATAAGGGTTTTGAATAGTAAGAAACAGGTTAAGGTTTTTAATATTTGTACCTGCATTATAACCGTACGATTCAAAAGTTCCATAACCATAAGCTACAGCATTGAAGCCGGAGTCTGCTTTAAGATTGTGGGTACCAGCCTGTACTTCAAAAACAGCGTAAGAATAAGAAGGATCGCCCGGATGAATGGTAAAAGCCGAAGATTTCGAAATGCCGTCTAAGGTAAAGCTGTTTATGGCAGAAGACTTAATAATTACGTTGATATAGTGAGTGGTGATTTCGTAATGACTCGTGGAGTTGAGCGTAATTTTGTCAATAGTTTGTTCTACCGGACTTAAATAAATCATTTCAGGGTCACCATCGTTTCCAAACGAATTGCCGCAAGGAACTGCATTTGAATTGTCAGGAGAAGTAATATATTGGGCAACCATAACCGGTTTGTCGGCGCTAATGCTTCGAGGCGTATTAGCAGTAATCTCATAATACGTATTATTAATAAGGTTACTGAGAGGTGAGCCATTAACTGTAACAACAGTGGTTGGATCGCTCACCAATATCCTGAAGTAGTTATTTGCCAGCTTCGAAGTTGGAACAGTAAGATACTTTCTTCCCCATGCACTTTGCGGAAATACCTGTTGAAATAAGTTGTCGGCAGTAGTTACATCTGTATTACTGCAATTAATAGAAACACGGCCACTTCCTGAAAAGACTGCAATTTTTTTACAACCTTGTGTTCCACTGCTTACAGCTCGAATTCTTGTGCCAGTTAAGTCAACGCCGATCTTACCGGTACTTTGACCCAAAATGTTATAAACCTGGCCCTTATTCAAGGTGACGGTAAAAGTTTGATTGGCAGCATGGGTAAATGTTTTTGCCGAAGGAGTAATTTCTACCAGTGTATTATCTTCAGTTGCAATAACAGAAGCCCAGGAGTGCGAAGAATCAATATTTGATTTTTGAGTGAAGTTTAATGAATAATACTCTTGACCTAGTGTTTGAACAGGAAACAGCAAGGTAGCGCCAGAGTTAGCGAGGCTATAGATGTGCGCATAAGCTACAATTGGCTTATCACTCGTTATATGAATACCCCGGTTAAAAATTCCTTCAGCATTAAGCCTGGAATCCTGCATTCCGTCTTTTGGCATAGGGTCTGTTTCGGTGACAGAATTAGCAGTAACGGAGTAGGTTTTAACCCAGCCTACTCCAGGAATTTCCACCTTTACTGCTGCAGCAACATCAGAAGTAAAATACAAAATCATGTCCTGGCTGTTCCCGGAGAATGACGTCATACTTTCATGATAGCCGTAGCCTACCCAAAAATCTCTCCCCTTATTGGAAAAATCCTGCGAATCCGCCTGCGAAAAAATAAGCAGAAAGAATAGCGTAGTCAACAGGCTTCGAAGCATAAAATAAATCTAGACTATTAGGATGTGCTAATTAATCATTGTCAAAGATTGATTTCTATAACAATTGGCTGCTTAGCAAAAACTATTTAATAGTTGAATGTAAAAGATGGATGGTATTAGGTCCTTCACAGAAAAGCAAATCAAGTATACTCAAATTTGATTGAAACCCCAAGCGGTCCTCAAAAACCTGGGCATACTTAGGTTTCCAGTCTTCGGTGTCTTTTTGAAAGTTCTTTGGTAGAAAAAGTCCCCTGCAATCTTCACTCCCCTCATAAATCCTAATAAAATCAGTAGTAAAATCTAGTAACGCATTAATCTTCAGCGCATTGAAAAGGAAGATGATGATATTAACATTAAAGGTAAAAAGCTTCTTCTCATTAGAAAATAATAGTTTCTCTATTTGCTTTGCATAGTAATCAAAGAAAGGGGATTTACTGTAAGATGACACGATTGTTCGCCAATGCTTTGTTGGCCAATCATTGGAGTAATCAATTTCTACTTCTTGTATTAATGACTTCTGCTCGCGCCCTCCCACCACAGGAATCGTAAGATTAACCAAGCCATTCGCTCCCGCAATCACGTACCTGTTTCTAAAACTCATTTTTTGAAACGCATCAAATTGTTCAATTTTAACATGTTTTGATTTTATTACTCTTTTAAAATAGTCAACGCATGGAAATGACTGGCTTTCAATTACTAAAATCGACATTTCATAATATTTTATAAAGATGAATTAAATGGAGTTTTTTATCCAAATGAAATTGCTTTTTATGCCGTTAAAGGTGCGTATTTATTATCGGTTAATAATTATAAATTGCTCATTACTAAGGCTTTAAAGTAAAGCTTATACAACTAATTTTTTTAGCCCACGGCCAACTGTAGATCTTGTTTCTCTCGCGCCTCAATTTCTAACATTTTTAGCAACAAATATACGGCCTTGTAACTGCATTTCGGCTAGCTTAACCTATAGCGTGTAACAAATGAGTAGCAACATCTATTGTTACTCAAGCAGCTTGGATCGCAAAATTTCAGGTCTACCCTTTCAGTGCTAGTTGGCCTTTTTAAGCAGAAGAAATATGTTGAATCAAAGAATGGTGAGAACTAGGAAAGCGGCGTTGAAGGATAAACGGCGTCAAATTTTAAGCAAAAGATGTATGCTTTTGCATTATTTGAAGTGTACCAAAAAAGTGCCCCGTAAAAAAAGAATGTGAACTTTTTGGAGCCGAACAGTCACGCTATTTTTAGCATCCGTTGCGTCGCACTCTTGTACGGTGGTTTGCTATTGAACTTATTACAAACCAAAATTTTACATCAAGGGAGCCTAGAAGAAAAGCGCTATTAAGAAAATTGGGAAGTTATGGAGGTGCGGTAAGTAAGTGGATTAAAAGCCAAACATGGAGGCTGTAAGTATTACGTTTCTTACAATACTTTTAATGTGTTTATTTTGCACGAAATGTTTTTATGGGAAATTTCTTTCTTTTAATTCTCGTAGCAATTGTTTTTGGAAGCGCTTCGTGTAAAAAACCCCAGGCTTTTGATTACCGCGATTTAAGAAACCTTAAAGTAGAAAGCTGGGGAGCGAGCAGTTCGAGAGTTTCAATGGATCTCGTTTATTTTAATCCAAACAATTACGGAGTCAATCTGAAAAAAGTCGATTGTGATATTTACCTTGACAGTATTCTTATAGGAAAATTTGTTCTGGACACAACAATGCGTATACCCAGGGCTTCTGAATTTACGTTACCTGCCAGCCTTGAAGTAGATATGAAAAGTATTTTAAAAAACTCGCTTAGCTTCCTCTTTAACCGGGAAGTATTAATTGGAGCAAAGGGAAGCACAAAAGTTGGCAAAGGCGGTTTTTATGTAACCGTTCCTTTTACATACGAAGGAAAACATAAGTTGAACCTTTTCTAGAGAAAAAGCAACGTTTACTCATGGAATAAGAACCATGGGTTTATTTAAATACAACTCCGTTATATCCCGGTTTTCTTAAAGATTTATACACTATCTCAGGTAAAAACTGGCTCACATCTCCACCGTTTCTTATCACGTCTCTTACCAGTGTAGAGGCTACTGAAGTAAATTTGGGTAAACAGGTCAAAAAAATGGTTTCAATAGAAGAATCGAGGCTACGGTTCATATCGGCTATCGCCTTTTCATATTCAAAATCGTTTACATAACGAATTCCGCGCAAAATGTACTTCGCCCCTACTTCTTTGCAACATTGCGCCGTTAAACCTTCATACACCAAAGCAGTTACTTTAGGCTCCTCTTTGTAAATTTCCCGTATCCAGCTCAATCTTTCTTCCTCGGAAAACATCGGAGCCTTATTTGCATTTTTACCTATCCCGATTACGACTTTATCAAAAAGTCCCAAAGACCGATTGATTATATCAACATGACCAAGCGTAACGGGATCAAAAGTTCCGGGAAAAAGGCAAATTCTTGACATATAGTTTCGTTTACGATGAATTCTTGCGAAGTAACAGGAAAGTTAGCTGTGGCTGTAAATAATATGGCTAAGACTGGCGATTAGATAGCAGGTATAGTACGGCCATTCGAACCGCAACGCCGTTTTCAACCTGTTGCAGAATGATACTTTCTTTGCTGTCCGCAACATCACTGTCTAATTCCACTCCACGGTTAATCGGCCCCGGGTGCATAATTACAATTCGCTTGCCCAGGCTTTCGAGTAATTTCCGGTTTATTCCGTATGCAAGGCTATATTCTCTTAGCGATGAAAATAAAGGTTGATTTTGTCGTTCCAATTGAATTCTTAATACATTGGCAACATCGCACCACTCAAGTGCTTCTCTTACATTAAAAGTTACATGTACGCCCAGGGCTTCTTTTATGTACTTCGGTATAAGTGTCGGTGGACCTGCAACGGTAACCTCTGCCCCCATTTTCGTTAAAAGATAAATGTTACTTAGGGCAACACGGCTGTGCATAATGTCGCCTATAATTGCTACCTTCTTACCCTCCAGTCCGCCGGTTGCTTCTTCTATTGATAAGGCATCGAGCAGAGCCTGCGTGGGATGTTCATTAATTCCGTCGCCTGCATTAACAATGGCAGCAGGAATGTGTTTTGCCAAAAAGTGCGGAGCTCCGCTGGCGCTGTGACGCATCACCACCATATCCACCTTCATACTCAATATATTGTTCACCGTATCGAGCATTGTTTCACCTTTTGACACCGACGATGAACTGGTGGTAAAATTTAAAACATCGGCGCTTAGACGCTTTTCAGCCAGTTCAAATGAAATTCGTGTGCGAGTTGAATTCTCGAAAAACAGGTTTACAATAGTTACATCACGTAACGACGGAACTTTTTTAACGGGTCGTTGTAAAACGTCTTTAAATTGTTGAGCGGTATCGAGAATTAAACGAATATCTGCAGGCTGAAGGTCCTTTATTCCTAATAAGTGCGGAGTAGAAAGTGTCATTTCAGGAGGCGAAGTTAATGTTTGGGTTTTATAAGTGTAAATAAAATGATCGGGAAAAGACTTACTCGGTAATCACCACTTCGGTTGCGGCATCTTTTTCTTTCCACATCACTTTCACTTTTTGCGATATTAAAGCATCGATTACCTTACCTGTATAATCGGGTTGTATGGGTAATTGCCTGCTAAATCTACGGTCAATTAAAACGCATAATTCCACTTTTGCCGGCCGTCCAAAATCAAGCAAAGCGTCTAAAGCGGCGCGAATAGTTCTTCCCGTGTACAATACATCGTCAATTAAAATCACCTTTTTGTTCTCTATGCTAAAATTGATATTCGTTTTATTGGGAACTTTTATTTCTCTTCTTACGTCGTCGCGGTAAAAAGTAATGTCGAGAATTCCGTAATTAACAGTTTTTCCCTGCAAAATGCTTCTAAATTCCTCTACAATTTTATCACTTAAATACAGTCCACGCGGTTGCAGACCAATTATTACCGTTTCCGCAAGGTCTATATGGTTTTCGAGTACCTGGTGTGCAAGTCGCCTTATGGTTAAAGAAATTTGTTGTTCGGTTAATATCGTTTTCAAACAAATTATTTTGGGTAAAATTATACGATCAAGGGTAAATGACAACAAGGAACTGTAAACAATAGAAATAAGATTTGGTAGCCCGCAGCCCCACTTTTTTCAACATCGTTGTGTCACTCACTTGTACAATTTTTTTAATAGCAGCGAAAGAAGACTCAATCTTTTCTGCACAGCAGATAAATCTATAGTACAAGTGTGCGACGCAACAATGCTGCTACAAAAAAGAGTGTTGGTAACAAAAGAAAAAATAACAGCTAAAATGCATATTTTGTTGATAGTTAAAGAGTTAATTTCGTGAAACTCATTTTACAAGAGCATTAGTCAACTCCTTTTTATTACGTGTTTGTATCAGGATTTCTTCTCCGGGTAAAAGAGCAGGTAATTTTTCACCTACCATTTTCGGTCGTTTACCGCCGCTTATACTGCACACGCCTAAACACGATTGCAGCACCGCAGTGCGCTCATTAGCTTTGTTTCATCATAACAAAATAAAATGGAACCGAATAATTTCAAAACAAAAAAAAGAGTACTAATAGGTTTATTTCTTGTGGCAGCAGGTATATTATTATTTGCCTTTAAAATGGGAGCGCCTTTACCTGCCTGGATTTTCACCTGGCCTGTAGCATTAATTGCAATTGGTTTACTGGTTTGCCTTAAGCATAATTTTAATAATCCCGGCGGACTTATTTTAATCCTAATCGGCAGCATGAACCTTATCGACCACATGTATCCGGGGTACCGATTTCACACATTCATTGCGCCTGTAATTATTATTGTAATTGGGTTGATTTTCATCTTCAGGTCTGGAAAGTATGCTAAATTTCGGCCTAACATGCACGACGACGAGGTAAATAACATTTATCCTTCGTTAAGCGATCGTAACAACGACAACCGAAATGACGACGCCGACTATATTAACTCTGTTTCCGTTTTTGGAGGTGTAAAGAAAAACATCTTATCAAAAAACTTTCGTGGAGGCGAAATCACTTGTTTTATGGGGGGAGCAGAATTTAACCTTTCACAGGCCGATATTAAAAGCCAGGTTGTATTGGAAGTTACCCAGGTTTTTGGTGGAACCAAATTAATTGTTCCTGCTAACTGGTATATTAAAACAGAAGCCGTTACTGTTTTTGGCGGTATAGAAGATAAACGACCCATACAGTCCGGAAATATTAACTACGAAAAAACGCTTATTTTAATTGGAACCACTGTGTTCGGCGGAATAGACATTAGAAGCTATTGACGATGGTAAGGTTTGGTCAATAGTCGGTGAAAAATGGACAATTGTCCATCCACTACTATTCACTGTTCACTACTCCCTATTCCCTATTCCCTATTCCCTATTCCCTATTCCCTATTCTCATCCCATTTAAAACATCTTTTATGAATTGGTATATTGCAAAACTCGTTTACCAGATTGTTTGCGGTGAAGGCAATCATACGCCACAATTTGACGAACAACTTCGACTGATACAAGCAACTAATACAGCGCATGCTTTTCACAAAGCCCGCGATATGGGCAAGCGTGAAGAAGATTGCTTTTTGAACAATGTAAACAAACCGGTACAGTGGAAGTTTATAGATATCGCAGAAATATTACTTTTAGATGTATTGGCCGACGGAGCAGAAATATATTCGAAAATTTGTGAAGAAGAGAATGCTGAAAATTATATTCGTACAATACAGTTAAGAGCAGCTTACTTAAGCGAAAGCAGTTCTTATGAAGTTTCTGTTTTAAACTAAACATCCCATTTCATTTGTTGGTATCATCGCTATCAGACAGGAGGTTTAGAGTGGCTTTTGCAGCCTGGTGGGTTGTACTTACCATGATGAATTCAATTGTTTTGACCGATTTTGGCCTAACCCGCTCAGCCTCATTAATTGATGCAGCAACCAGTAATATTTTGTTGGCTGCAACTTGTTTACTCATTAGTAACAATATGCGTTATTACCTGCCCCGCCAGGAGAGATATTGGTATGTGTTGGTTATCAGTTTAAGTTTGAGTGGTGCATGGCTCTTTATTGTAAGGGTAATTTTGTGGTCTTTTTTTAAGGACGATCAGGCATATATGCTGATGCTGCGGCAATCGTCGGTTTTGCGCTACGGCTTTGCCTTTCTAATGATTGGTTGCATGGCAATGATGAGTTTATCGTGGTACACCTTACAGGAACAAAAGGAAACAGATGCGAGAAAAGCCGATGCGGAAAAGCTGGCAAAAGACGCGGAATTATTCAAGCTGCGGCAGCAACTGCAACCTCACTTTTTATTCAACAGCTTAAATTCGATTAGTGCACTTACCGGAAGCCAGCCTGAGAAAGCGAGGCACATGATTGAACAATTGTCGGACTTTTTACGGGGAACGCTAAAGAAAGACGAAATGCTGTGGAATAACTTCGAAGAAGAATTGCAACACCTGCAATTGTACCTTGATATTGAAAAGGTGCGCTTCGGGTACCGCCTGCAAACGGATATTACAATTGCCGAAAACGTGTTGCAAATGAAACTGCCCGCAATGCTGCTGCAACCCATTGTTGAGAATGCAATCAAATTTGGACTATATGACACTATTGGGGAAGTTATCATAACAATAGCCGCGAAAAATGCAAGTGGAGCGTTGGAGGTTACTGTCAAAAATCCTTTTGATGTTGAAACAGCGCAGCCGCTTTATGGTACCGGGTTTGGCCTTTCATCAGTGGAGAGGCGGTTGTTTCTACTATTTGCCCGTCACGATTTATTACAAACAAAAACAGAGAACCATTATTTTGTAACCACGGTTACCATACCACAAATAGCATGAAAGCAGTAATTATAGACGATGAACCCCTGGCAAGAAGCATTGTAAAAGAATACCTTCAATCATATCCCTCCATAAAAGTGTTGCAGGAATGCAACGATGGCTTTGAAGGTGTGAAAGCTATTCATCAACACGAACCTGACCTAATTTTCCTGGATATTCAAATGCCCAAGATAAACGGTTTCGAAATGCTTGAACTGGTAGAAAACCCACCAATGGTCATTTTTACCACGGCTTTCGAGGAGTTTGCTATTAAAGCTTTCGAAACGCATGCTATTGATTATCTTTTAAAACCGTTTGGCAAAGAACGTTTTGACAAAGCCATTCAAAAATTGTTACAAGTTAAATCGTATTCTCAACCAACACAGGCAGTATTGGAAACCGCTGCACAATCACCCGCTCAAAGCAACCGGATAGTTGTAAAAGACGGGGGAAAAATTAAAATCATCCCCGTTTCACAGATACAATACCTGGAAGCGGCAGATGATTATGTAAAAATTTTTACAGACAATGGAAGTTTTCTCAAAAAGAAAACGATGCAGTTTTTTGAACAATCGCTCCAGCCGGAGTTGTTTGTCCGCGTACATCGTTCTTACATGATCAATGTTCAATTGATCACCAGGATTGATCCAACTGAAAAAGACAATCACCTTGCCATGCTTACCACTGGTGCACGATTACCTGTTAGTAAAGGAGGTTACCTGAAATTAAAAGAGACGTTAGGGATTTAAGCGGTATTAAATGGCAACATAGTTGGTAACATCTTCTGCGGTAATTGTTTTACCGGAAAGAATAACCAATCGTTCTACCACATTTCTTAACTCTCTTATATTCCCTGTCCAATTATGTTGTTTTAGCGCTTCGAGTGCTTTTGGGTCTATTTCTTTTTTTGCCTGCCCATAATCTTCAGCAATGTCTGATAAAAATTTATTCACCAGTAAGGGTATATCGTCTCGCCTTTGGTTTAAAGAGGGAACAGGAATAAGTATTACACCCAGGCGATGGTAAAGGTCGAGGCGAAAGTTTTTATTTTCCACTTCAGTCATCAAGTCTTTATTGGTTGCTGCTACTACCCTAACGTCCACAGCAATTTCTTTTTCGCCGCCTACGCGGGTGATTTTTGCTTCCTGCAGCGCACGCAAAACTTTTGCCTGCGCGCTTAAGCTCATATCGCCAATTTCATCCAGGAAGAGCGTTCCGCCGTTTGCCTGTTCAAATTTGCCAATGCGCTGTTTTATTGCTGAGGTGAATGAGCCTTTTTCATGACCAAACAATTCGCTTTCTATCAATTCACTTGGTATGGCAGCGCAGTTTACTTCCACAAGAGGACCATCTGCACGATTGCTCTTTTCATGAATCCACCGAGCAACCAACTCTTTACCCGAACCGTTTTCGCCTGTAATCATTACGCGTGCATCTGTTGGAGCTACCTTTTCAATCGTTTCTTTGATTTTTAAGATGGGCGCGCTTTCACCTATCATTTCCTGCACTTTGCTTACACGTCTTTTTAAAACTTTTGTTTCTTTAACCAGTTTGTTTTTATCCATTGCATTTCGAATGGTTATGAGCAAACGGTTAAGGTCGGGAGGCTTTGAAATAAAATCAAATGCACCTTTTTTTACAGCTTCTACTGCGGTTTCAATGGTACCGTGACCGCTAATCATGATAATGGGAACATCAGGATTGATACCTGTTGCCTTACTTAAAAACTCTATTCCGTCCAGTTTAGGCATTTTTATATCGCATAACACCACATCGAAAGTGGCTGCCTGGAACTTTTTTAACCCTTCTTCTCCGTCGGCTGCTTCTTCAACCTGATAACCTTCAAAGCCAAGAATTTCATTAAGCGTTTTTCGAATTGCTCTTTCATCATCTATTATCAGTATGGTCGCCATAGGTTTTTTATTAAGAAACGCTAAGATAAGGTCTTTAAGTATTTGAATAAAGAATCGGAAAGTACAAGTGAGTGACACAACGATGTACCATTTTTATTCTGCCGCCGATAACAAAATGCTCCTCCATCTTAAAAATCCTCTGGCTTGCAGGTATGAAAGTTGCAAACCATACTTCTTAACAAAAACCTCTATTTATAACTTCTTTTTTAACAATCACAGTGTATGAACGCTAATCCAAAATTAAAAGGACAGTCGGCATTGGTAACCGGGGCAAGCAGCGGAATTGGTAAAGCTGTAGCCATAGCATTGGGCAATGAAGGTGCGAATGTTGTAGTGAATTGCTCGTCGCACCCGGAGCGCGGGCAGGAAGTTGCAGATGAAATACAGCGAAACGGCGGACAGGCGATTGTTTACAAAGCTGATGTGAGCAAAGAAGAGGAAGTGCAGGCGATGTTCAAAAAAATGTATGAAACGTTTGGAACTATTGACATTTTGGTAAACAACGCGGGCCTTCAGAAAGATGCCGCTTTTGTTGACCTGTCGCTCGCGGACTGGCAAAAAGTAATTGATGTAAATCTTACAGGGCAATTCTTATGTGCAAGGGAGGCGGCGAGAGAGTTTATAAAAAGAGGAGTTGTTGCTGAAAGAAGTGTAGCTGCAGGAAAAATTATTTGTATGAGCAGCGTTCACGATATTATTCCCTGGTCGGGCCATGTTAACTATGCATCGAGCAAAGGAGGAGTAATGTTACTAATGAAGTCGATTGCACAGGAATTGGCGCCGCATAAAATACGGGTAAACAGTATTTCGCCGGGGGCAATAAAAACCCGCATTAATGCTTCGGAAATGGAAACGCAGGAAGAAATAGATAAAATTTTAACGCTGATACCCTACAACCGTATAGGAGATCCTGAAGATGTGGGTAAACTGGCTGCATGGCTTGCAAGCGATGAATCGGACTATATAACCGGTGCCACCATTTATATTGACGGCGGAATGACTTTATACCCTGGCTTTGCTGGAAACGGGTAACATGCAACTGCGGCTCTTATGCTAATTCTTTTCATTGTTTCTTTTATCGTTCAACTTCCTGTTAAGATTGTATGCGGCACTTATTAAGCCCAAATGCGTAAATGCCTGCGGAAAGTTTCCCAAATGCTCGCCTTCGAAACCGAGCTGTTCAGAATATAATCCAAGGTGGTTGGCATAGCCCAGCATTTTTTCAAAGTAAAACCTCGCTTTTTCAAGCTGACCTGCACGCGACAAACACTCAACATACCAGAATGTGCACATCGAAAAGGTACCTTCATGACTGATAAAGCCATCGGGTGCAGCAATATCGGGTTTGTACCTGTAAACAAGAGAATCAGACACCAGTTCATCTTCAATTCTTTTGAGTGTAGATAACCACCGCGGATCTTTTGGACTGATAAAACGGATAAGTGGCATCAATAAGGCTGAAGCGTCGACGGTCTGTGCACCGGGGTATTGCATAAAAGCCTGCTTCTCCTCGTTCCAGAACTCGGTAAAAATGCTGTTGAAAATATTGTCTCTTTCAACTCTCCATTTCGAATTTATAGGAAACGACCGCGCCTGTGCAATTTTTATCGCCCTGTCAAAAGCCACCCAACACAAAAGACGTGAGTATAAAAATTTTTGCTTTCCGCCCCTTACTTCCCAAATTCCCTCATCGGGTTGGTTCCAGTTTTCGCTGAGCCAGTTTATTTGCTTTTCAAGGTCTTTCCAAAAGTCGTACGAGATGGGCGATCCGTATTTATTATAGAGATACACTGAGTCCATCAACTCACCATAAATATCTAACTGTAACTGGCTATACGCATTGTTGCCAATTCGTACCGGTCCCGATTTTTTATAGCCTTCAAAGTTTTCGAGTGTTTTTTCTTCCAACTGCCGGTCGCCTTCGATAGAATACATAATGCCCAGCATGTCGTTGCCTTTTATGTCGCTAAGCTTTTCAACCCAACTCATAAAAGCGCCTGCCTCTTTGGTATAGCCCAAACGAATGAGCGCATAAACGGTAAAAGATGCGTCGCGGATCCATGTATAACGATAATCCCAATTTCTTTTTCCGCCAATACTTTCAGGTATCGAAAATGTGGGCGAAGCTATTATCGAACCATGTTTATACGAACTCAACAACTTTAACACAAGCGCAGAGCGGTTCACCGTTTCAAGCCATCGTCCCTTATAGGTAGATTTGGCAACCCAGTCTTTCCAATAATTTACGGTTTGAAAAAGACTGTCGGTAATAAAAGTTTTAAAGTCGCGCCCGTTTTTGTGATGAACATCAATGTGTTCAAAAAGAAAGTCTGCCGTTTCACCCGCCCGCAAAGTAAATTCTGCAAAAGCATCGCCATCGCGCACTTCCAGTTGAACGCAGCTTTTAAGCTTAATTACCGTTTTTTGTTCGCCCGAGCTGGTGAAAATAATTTCATTATCCGCATTTACTTCGGCTGTGTGGGTGCTTCTTCCATAGTTAAACCTGGGTTTACAACTCATTTTATATTTCACCTCACCCCGAACGGTAGTAACCCTCCTTATTAATTCCTTGCCGTCAAAAAGTTCTTCCACCGGCATAAAATCGGTAATTTCTCCTACCCCCTTGCTCGATAAAAAACGCGTAAGTAAAACATTCGTATCCGGCAGGTACAACTGCTTCGTTTTCATGCCATCAAAAACCGGGGATATTTCAAAGCTTCCACCTTTTTCCTGGTCTAGCAAGGCGGCAAAAATGCTGGGCGAATCAAAGTTGGGAAAACACATAAAATCAATAGAACCATTTAACCCCACAAGCGCTACAGTATTTAAATCTCCTATTATCCCGTAATTTTCTATCGGCTGGTAACTCATACTTTTTTCAATATAAAAATCTGACCCTGCTAGTGCAGGTAACTTTTTTAAACATATTGAGTAAACTATTGTTCGCTTAGCTTTTTATTGAAGGTTAAGTCGCAACCTTTACATTAGTTGTAATTTGAGGAATTTGAAGACTTTGGGTGGACCGAACATAATGCTATGAGGATCATTGTTGCGTCGCACTCTTGTACTGTCTATTGTATATGGAGCAGTTCAACGAAGGTAATTTTTTATCCCTTAAAATTTCTTCAATAAAGTCCACCTTTTACTAATACTGAACTTTGTCTTCTTTGTGCTTCCATTGTTCAAAAATTTTCAGCGCCTCTGCCCTGCCTACATTTATAATCGGAATTTTTCGCGCTGCATGTTCGCAACTTAATTCGTCGTAAATCATTGAATCATCAAAACCTATTGCTGCGGCATCGTTACGGGTATTGGCAAAATATACCTTTTTAGGTCGTGACCAATAAATAGCACCCATACACATCGGGCATGGCTCGCACGAGGTGTATATTTCGCAATCGCACAATTGAAAAGTACCCAAGTTTTTACAAGCATCCCTGATTGCCACTACTTCTGCATGGGCAGTTGGGTCGTTTGTTGCAGTAACCTTGTTATTGCCACGACCCACAATTTCTTCGCCCTTTACAATTACACATCCAAAAGGACCTCCTTCGTTGCCTGTTATACCCTTTGCCGACAATTCGATGGCCTGCTGCATAAAATATTCTTCCCTGCTCATTTAGCGAATTTATTAACGTGTAAATATAAGCATAGAACGTGCATGTAAATATTGAACTCGCTTTACTAACGGTTTTCATCTCCTGCTACAAGATTTAAAAACAATCGCTGAAAAAAGACGCCACATATTATATAGTAGAAGTGAGTGACACAACCGGGGCTGAATAAAGATATTTGTTGACTCCCCAAAAAACCATTTCGTTCGAAAAGTAAAACTAGACTCAAACCACAACTGTTAAGAAAGTGGCTGCAAGGATTGAAATCTAAAACATTGTTTTATCATTGCAAACACACATTTAATATGTCAATAATTAATGTTCGCGAAAAACTGGTTGCCCTGTTCGTGGTTATAAGTCTTCATTCTTTTGCGCAGGAAACTTTGCCTGTTCCGCAAAATATTCAGGCACTTTACGAAAAGGGAACGCGGTCGTTGGATGGTAAGCCCGGCGATAAATACTGGCAAAATGGAGCGGACTATAACATCCGGGCCGATTTTAACCCGGCTACTTTGTTATTAAGAGGCGCAGAAACAATTACCTATACCAATAGCAGTCCTGACACGCTTTATCAAATCGTGTTTAAATTATACCAAAACCTGTATCAAACAGGCGCACAACGGCTTTCAAAAATACAGCCCGAAGACACAGGTGAGGGAATGGTGATAGACAAGCTAAGTGTAAAAAGCAGCCCCGTACTTACTTACTCCATCGACGGAACCAACATGACCGTTACTATTCCTCCCTTGCTTCCTAAAGAAAGTATTGTTTTTAATATTAGTTTTCATTATACACTTAATAAAGGGTCGCACATTCGAACCGGGCAAATAGAAGAAAATACCGCTTTTATCGCCTATTTTTTTCCACG